>Ga0105048_10002019_pt1 | contig 32833 bp, 26 predicted proteins | sample MAT05_FD_78382 | JGI IMG/M metagenome (GOLD analysis project Ga0105048, IMG submission 78382) | Freshwater microbial communities from Lake Fryxell liftoff mats and glacier meltwater in Antarctica - MAT-05 | ecosystem: Environmental > Aquatic > Freshwater > Ice > Liftoff microbial mat | place... | reverse complement strand
GGTCCGGCCTCACGCCTCGCTCGGCTACCGCGCTCCTGCGCCCGAGGTCTTCATGCCGACGCTAGCCGGAGCATGGCCGGCTTCGCGTGTTGCAGGCGCTCCCCCGGCCATGCTCCGGCTAGCATCAGACGTAATGTTGAACTAACATTCGAACTGGACCACTCGGTGGGGGCCGATCATGATGAAGTGAACGAGTAATATTTGACTCCAGTCAAACTCTGTCACTTACAGTCACGCCATCCTGCTGATGGCGTCCTGACTTGGATCAGAGTGGCAGGATCGGGAGCGAGCAGCACCATGGACGCAGCAGCAGTGACTGGGATTGCGCCCGAGAGGGCCACGCTTCAGATCGACGCCATGTTCAAGGCGGCGCTTGCAACGCGGCGTTTCAGGGCGCGGTTTGCCGAGCGGGTGAAACCAACCAGCCAGACAGAGGCGCGATGGAGCGCTCTTTATTTTCTGTCGAATGCCCCCGAGGGACTGATCCAGTCCGACCTGGCTGAGCGGATGGGCGTTCAGGGACCTACGCTCGTGCGGTTGCTTGACGCGCTGGAGGGGCAACTTCTCGTGCGGCGAATGGAAGAGCCCGGCGACAGGCGTGCAAAGCGCGTGGTGATCCAGCCGGCCGGAGAGCTTGTTATCGCGGAAGTTGACGCGGTGGCCGCGCAGATGCGGGACGAGGTCTTTGGCTCCGTCAGTGATGCGGATCTGGCGACGACATTCCGCGTGCTTGATATCGTTGTGACGGCGCTGGAGCCCGAGCCAGTGCGCGCCGCGCGCATTCGCAGGCCCCCATCCGGCAAGTTTCGTGTCGTAGACCGCTAGCCGACGCATCAATACCGGTTCTCGATCCTTCAGACACACTTCGTTACACTTCGACAAATCCAGGCAATAGTACGCGCGCACATTTCTCCTCTCCAACACGGACAGGAGGCATTCATGTGCATTGCAGGCGGCGCCATCACCGGATTCGCACCGGAGTCAGTTCGCAAGGCCCACACACCCACTCGATCTGCTCTGCACGAGATCGCGGCTCACGAGCACCTCTATTATGAAGGCGACGCTCGCGACTGCCTTTACATTGTCGAATCCGGCTGGGTGAAACTCTACCGCACGCTGATCGACGGACAGCGCCAGATCGTCGGGTTCGCGAATACCGGGTCTATCCTCGGGCTCGAATCGGACGTTGAGCATTCAAACGGTTGTGAGGCGATCACAGCGGTGTCAGTGCGCTCTATCCCGGTGTCGCGCATCACAGACATCTGCCAAAGCGATGGCAAGCTGGCGGGCCAGTTGCTGCGCCAGGTTGGACGCCAACTGGGAGCCGCTCAAGCCCAGCTCGCCGCAGTGGGTACGCAGTCGGCCGAACAGAAGCTCGCCAACTTTCTTCTCACCATCGCAGACCTGTGCAACGGAGCAAAGGATGGCCAGTTCGACATGCCGATGCGGCGCGGCGACATGGCCGAATTTCTGGGACTGCGCCTTGAGACAGTTTCGCGCAAGATGTCAGAATTCCAGCGCCGGGGATGGATCCGCATGGGATCGCTTTATCATTGCGCCATTCTTCGCCGCGACATTCTCGAAGATCTGGCGGAGGGCGGTTCGGTGGAAGGCGGCCCCCTGCTACGCGCGGTCTGATCGCGTTACTGGCTGATCGAGGCGATGTAAGCGATCAACGCGTCGGCTGACCTGACGTCAAAGTCAAACAAGGGCATCTCGTCATGGCCGACGCGCATAGCCTCGATGAAGCGATAGGCTAGGCCGTCTGCGTCATTCACGGCTAGCACTTCGCGCAGCGGCGGCGCCGTTGCGTTGGGACTTCTGCCTGTGCGTTCGATTGCATGGCACTGCGCGCACTGTTTCTGAGCGATATCATGCCCCGCTGCGACCTGCGCGGGGTCGGCGGCAAGCGGCGACCCCGGCCAGCCTTGAGTCTCGGCCTCTCCACGTGGAGGTGTGGCCTGACAGGCTGTGACTGCCGCCATAGCGCCTGCAGCAACGACAGCCAGAAGCATTGCGATCCACGTTTTCCTGATCATCTGCATTTTTTCCACGCTGGATCGACAGTGTAGCAATCAGATCGCGCCGCAACTTGGGCAAGGTCAACTGCCGATTCGCACAATCAATGAAAGTCGCGAGACTTAGGCAGGACGCGCACATCGCGCGGGTGAACGAACATGCCATCGGGGCCTTTGGGACCCCGTGGATGTTGGGGGTGCTTGAACTCGTCTGCGCGCGTCAATTCGATCTGCGGTTCGTGATCCTCTGACAAGCGCGCCAGCTCCTCTGAACGATTGAAGACGCGCGCACCCATCAGGTGGGTGACGCCCTCTTTGCTCTTCTGGACCCTACCTTCCACCAGCATGAGCCGTGCGCCCATAACCTCGGCGCGAAACTTCTCGAAGGTTCGCGCCCACAGAAGCACGTTGGTGACACCCGTCTCATCCTCGAGCGTGATGAAGATCGCCTTGCCGTTGCCAGGTCGCTGCCGCACCAGCACGACGCCCGCCGTGCGGGCCCAACGGCCATCGGGGAGTTCGTCGATCTCCTTGCATGTATGTACACCTTCGGCAGCGAACACTGGACGCAGGATCTGCATCGGGTGTGCTTTCAGCGAGAGCCGCGTCGTCTGGTAATCGGCAGCGACATGCTCGCGCAGCGGCATATCGGGAAGATCGCTCGCCGGCTCTTCGCCGAGTTCAGCGGCCTGCGCCGCTGCAAACAGGGGAAGCAGATTGTCATCAGGCAGCCGGTGAACATCCCACAAGGCCTCTCGCCTGTCCTGCGCCAGAGAACGAAAGGCGTCTGCATCCGCCAGACGCCGCAGCATCGGCGTTGAAACGCGACCGCGTTCGCGCATGTCTGTTATGCTGCTATAGCCGCCTGCCCGACGCGCGACGAGATTGGCGGCATCATCCTCACGCATGCCGTCGATCTGCCGGAAGCCCATGCGCAGGGCGAACGCGTCATCCTCCCGCCGCTCCAGCGTATTGTCGTAGTAACTGAAATTGACGTCGATCGGGCGCACCTCTACCCCGCCCTTCTCCTGCGCATCGCGCACGAGCTGTGCGGGCGCATAGAAGCCCATGGGTTGCGAGTTAAGCAGCGCGCATGTGAAAGCCGCCGGATGATGACATTTCAACCATGACGACACATAGACCAGCTGCGCAAAGGCGGCAGCATGACTTTCCGGGAAACCGTAAGAGCCGAAACCCTTGATCTGATCGAAACAACGCTGGGCAAAGCCAGGCTCATAGCCACGCCTGACCATGCCATCGACCATCAGCTTATCGAACTCATCCATCGTGCCGACATTACGGAATGTGGCCATCGCGCGTCGCAGTCCATTCGCCTGTTCCGATGTGAACCTCGCCGCAACCATCGCAAGCTTCATCGCTTGCTCCTGAAACAGGGGGACACCAAGCGTTTTGATCAGAACGTTGCGAAGTTCATCCGGGTGGCCATGCTCGGCCGAAGGCGAAGGGAATGTAACGTCTTCCTCCTTGTTCCGGCGCTTTAGATAGGGATGAACCATGTCGCCCTGGATCGGCCCAGGACGGACGATCGCCACCTCGATTACCAGATCATACATCTGGCGTGGCCTCATCCGCGGCAGCATGTTGATCTGAGCGCGGCTTTCGACCTGGAAAACCCCGATGGAATCTCCCTTGCACAACATGTCATAGACCCTCGCGTCTTCCGGTGGAAAATCACGCAGGCCGAGACGTGGGCCGCCATGGAGATACAGAAGATCACGCGCCTTGCGTATGCAGGTGAGCATGCCGAGTGCGAGCACATCGACCTTCATGAGCTTTAGCGCGTCGATGTCGTCCTTGTCCCATTCGATGAAAGTGCGCTTGTCCATCGCCGCATTACCAATGGGTACAAGCTCGTCGAGCCGTCCCTGCGTCAGCACGAAGCCACCGACATGCTGAGACAGGTGTCGCGGAAACCCTTGTAACCTGCGGGCAAAATTTAGTGCCCTGCGCAGAACAGCGTTGTGTGGATCAAGGCCGGCTTGACGCAACTGCCCTTCCATCGGCGCATCGCCCCAACTGCCCCATACAAGGCCAGACAGCCGGGCCGCTACATCGTCGGTGAGACCAAAAACTTTTCCCACCTCGCGCATTGCGCTACGCGGACGATAGTGAATCACGGTCGCAGCGATAGCAGCACGATGGCTGCCATAGCGTTGGTAGATGTGCTGAATGATCTCCTCGCGCCGCTCGTGCTCGAAGTCGACATCGATGTCCGGCGGCTCATCGCGCTCTTTGGACAAGAAGCGCTCGAACAATACATCGAACGTGGCCGGGTTCACCGAGGTGATGCCCAACACATAGCAGACGGCGGAGTTGGCCGCCGATCCGCGCCCTTGGCAGAGAATGCCTTTGTCCTCGGCAACCCGCACCAGGTCGAAGATGGTGAGAAAGTACTGCGCGATCCCCTTTGCCTCGATGTAGGCAAGTTCGCGCCGCAACAGCCGCTTCACCTTCTTGGGAATTCGCCACTTGTACCTTATCCCCGCGTGGAACCACACGCGCTTCTCCAGATATTGCTGTGCGGACATGCCGGGCGGCACCGGCTCCCGCGGATACTCGTACCTCAACTGTTCAAGATCGAAGTCGACAAGGGCGAGAAGCGCCTGTGTTTCAGTTACCGCTTCCGGGACCGCGCGAAACAGACGCCTCATTTCCGAAGCGGGCTTGAGATGCCTCTCTGCATTGGATTCGAGCAAGCGCCCTGCGCTTTCGATTCTCACTCCCTCACGAATGCAGGCCATCATGTCCTGCAGGTCACGTTGCTCAGGAACATGATAGAGCGCATCGTTAGTCGCGATCAGGCGTATGCGCGTTGTGCGCGCAATATTTCCAAGCTTTTGGAGACGGCGCGCATCGCCTCCACGCCGGTGCATTGAAACACCAAGCCATGTCGGTGAGCGCTCGCGCAGACGCGGCAATAGATCAGGGAGCGCATCAAGACTGTCTCCCGGAATCACAATCAGCAGCAAATCCTGTGCGAAGGACAGAAGATCCCCGAGAGCAAGGCGGCACTCGCCCTTGGCAGCGCGCGTTTCGCCTGGCGGCACACGCGTATTGCCGAGTGTGAGGAGTCGGCACAGTCTTCCCCAGCCTGTCCGGTTTACAGGGTAGGCAACGATATCGGGCGTGCCATCCACGAAGGCGAGCCGCACGCCCACACACAACTTGAATGCCTTCGCGCGCTTCTGAAGTTCGATTTTTTCTGCCTTCAGCTTCTCCTGATCGGGGTGCTCTATCCATGTGGTTTCACCAGGCGAGCCGCCCTCTCTGACCTTGCTTGGAAGTGGAAGGCCATCCCTGCGTATCTGCTTCAGGGCGGCCCACGCTCGCACGACTCCGGCAACTGTGTTGCGATCGGCAATACCGATACCTGCGTGGCCCAGCTCGAGCGCGCGCAGCACCATATCCTGACCGCTCGATGCGCCGCGCAGGAAGGAGAAATTGGTAGCGGCAACCATCTCGGCATAAGGCGGCGCATCAGGTGCGGAGCCTTCGGCCGCCTGCCCGATGAAGGTGAGGATGCTGGCGGAACCGCTCATCCGAAGGCCCCGTGCAGGAACCATCGCGGCGCCTCATCGCCGCCATACACGCCTGTACGGAAGAGCCAGAAACGGCGGCCTTCCACATCTTCCACGCGATAGTAATCGCGCGCTTCGCCCGGCGTCTCACGCCACCATTCCGGAGCAATCCGTTCAGGGCCTTCATGGCTGACGATCCGATGTTCCAGGCGGCGCCAGCGGAAGGCGCGCGGCGGACCATCAGGAACCTCGGCGAATGTGATCGCGATGGGCTGGGGCGGATCGAACACAAGTGGCGGGCGCAGAGGCGGCTCGCTTTCTTCAGGCTTCATCCAGATCACAGAGGCTGGCGCTTCCATCAGCACAGGCACGGTGCGCGCCGCGCGATCGGGATCGTGTGTATCGACCGCCACGAAGCGCAGTACGCGCTCCTGTCCGAAGCGGGCAGACAGCCTGTCTGCGAGATTGGCGATCTCGTCTGCCTCAAGCGCGTGGCCATCAAGACCCGGCTGCAGCATGGCGAGCGGTTCTGCATCCAGCACGCACAACCGCACAAGGTCGAACCCGAAGCCAGGATCGATGGGATCGGCCAGCGCATCCAGTCTCTCGCGGAACAGACGCATGACGACGGCTGGCTCGCGCAAGCCGCGCCCTGTTTCAACGGCGATGCGGCGCACAGCTCCATCGGCGCGATGGAAGCTTGCCTCCACACATCGCATCCCTTCGCGGCGCTCGTGCAGCAGCGCGCACACCTCTTCCGCAAGGCCGGCCAGCGTCGCTTCGATATCCTCGGAACGGCCGATCGGCTCAGGGAAACGCCGCTCCGCCCACAGCAGCGGCAAGGCGCGCCTTGGGGTCAGCGGCGATGGCGCGCGTCCCTGCAGGCGGGCCAGCCGCACGGTCATCTGCTCGCCGAAGCGCGCGATGAACAACGCGCTTGGCCGGTCGGCAAGCGCGCCGATCGTCTTCAGGCCTGCGCGCGAGATGGCGATCTGGTCCTTCGGGTCCAGCTCCAGCGCCGCGATGGGCAGGCTGCGCACGGCCGCCGCCTCCCCGCCTGCCGGCACGATGGCGATGCGGCCATGACGGGCGAGCGCGCGGGCTGTATCAGGCGCGCCCGCGATCACGGTGCGTACACTGAGCCCGGCCTTGCGAAACCGCTGCGACAGCTTTGATCGCATGTCCGCCTCGCCGCCGAACAGATGACCGCACCCGGTAACATCGAGCAGCAGGCCGTCGGGAGCGTCGGCGACGATGATGGGCGTCACGCGATCACAGTCTTCTGCGATGGCCTCGAGCAACGCAAGATCCGCCTGCCGATCCATCTCCTCGACCCAGAGCCGTGGAATGCGCGCGCGTGCATCAGCGAGTGTGATGCCAGGGGCAAGGCCTGCCTGCCGCGCCTGCCGGCTGATGGCCGCGATACGGCTCGCGCCCTTCACCTTCTCGACCAGAACAAGCGGAAGAGCATCCGCCGCGGTTTTATCCTGCGCGCCTGTCGGGGATGTCCTGAGAATGCGGTCGGCCGGGAGATACGGGAACCACGCCGCCAGATAGCGGCGATCCGCTTGTCCGCGCGATATCAGCGGCAAGGGCTGTTGCGCCGGGAATGAATGTACGGGCATCACGATTCCATTCCACGATCCAGTTGCGGCCCATGCTTCCCGCCCGGTCGCGCATCAGGCTGACCTCGAAAACGGGATGGCCTGGCGCCTCTGCTTCCAGCAGGGTCGATGCAGCAGACTTCACGCTCCATCGCGTCGCCGCCGTACTCGGCAGCGGCGACCCTCCGGCGCGCAGCATGAAGAGCGGTACGCCAGATCGCCCCGCCGCCAGCATCAGCCGACGCGACGCCACGAGATCGAGAGACTTGGGATTTCCCCACGGCTCGATGATCACGGCGCCGAGCGGCGGACAGCGCGCGGCCTCTTCGCCTGCGCGCAATACGGCGGGGCCATCACGCGCACGCACAAGGATCAGCCGTTCAGGCGACAGGCCAAGTTCGGCAAGGCCGGGGGCGTAGATCTCGCCAAGCTCCAGCCCGACAAAATCCTGACGCACCCAGAGCACCGGCGCGGAGCCCGATGCCCGCAGCGCAAGACCGATGACGAATGCGGCGGCTGAAGCCTCATCGAGCATTCCCTGCGCAAACACTTCATGCAGCGCCCCACGCGACAGGCCGCCGCCAAGGCTGTCGTCGAGATCGGACACGCCCGTGGAAAAGCGCGCGGAAGCAGAAGGAGACGATCCCCGCTCCAGCTTCGCCACCTCTCTCTTCAGCAATTCCAGTTCGGCCTTGGGCACGGTTTGCTCGCGGGTCCTGTGGATATGTTCACTATTTGTTCCATTAGGACTCAGCGGTGGGAAAGAGTCAAACAGACTCTGAAAGGGGTAGTGACTCAGTTTGAATTTTCTTGCGGAAACTTCTTGCTCAGCGCGGCCAGATGAAGATCAGCAGCACCGCCACCACCACCGTGACAACCACGGCTGCGCCGATGATCAGTTGGCGTCGCTCGGTGGCTGACATACCGCCGGACGATCTTCTGACTGCTGCCGATTTGCGTCTGTCCTTGCGGTTGGCCATGGCATGTCCCCGAAAGCTCGACCCGCCAACAAGCTCAGGCGAGCCAATCGTCGGAGCCTAGCCGGTCCAGACGCTTCTGAACAGCTGACGTCGACGGAAGAGCAGCCGTGTGACCCTCGCGCGCAAGACTCCCACCTCGCTATCGGCAAAGCCTAGGCCGGGCTGGACCCGGTGCGCGCGATCATCCGCTTCACCATGCCGGGCAACGGCGCACGCGCGCCGACCAGCCGCAGGATTTCGAACAGTGTCGAGCGATCGATCAGGAGCATGATCACCGGGAACAGCAGCCCACCTGCCGCAATGCCGATGATGAGGCGCAGCAGCTGCATATCGTGGAACCAGGGCGAGAAGTGGAGACCGGCCCAAACAATGGCGGCCATGGTCGCCGCGGCGAAGAAGGGTTTGAGAGCCGAGATGCCGCCGTCGCCAAGGCGCACGCCGGCATGGCGCATCCACAACACATAGATCACCGGCACGACGATCATGTCGGCGAGCAGGATGCCGCCCGCCACAAAGGCCGGGTCTCCGAATGTTGCGCCAAGGCTCGCGCCCGTGCCTGCAGACACCGCCATGGTGAGCGAGATGAACAGGTTCTTGCCCGACTGCTTGAGGCTGGAGAAATAGGACTCGCAGCTGTTGAGCACCGACCTCACCGCCATGTCCGTCGCCACCAGCGTGACGATGATCCCGCCGGCCGCCCAGCGTTCACCCATCATGAAGCGGATGGCCGGATCGCCGATCGCGGCGAGGCCCATGTAAGCAGGCGCCTGGATGGTGTTGGCGAGGTGGACGCTGCGCAGCACCGCGCGCTTGAACTTCACGGCGTCGTCGCGCAACTGCACGAACGCGGGCAGCAGCGTCACGGCAATGCTCGAGGACAGGATCATCCGCGGAAGCGCCGCAAGACGGCGGCCGAGATCGTAGACGCCGACGGACGCGGTCGAGAACGTGCGGCCCAGGATTATTGTCGGCAGGCCCTGCGTGAAGAAGGTGCACAGGTCCGTCAGCAGCACGTTCAGCGAGAAACGCGCATAGGGCCGGATGTCGGCGAAGGAGAAGTGGAACCGGATGTTCAGGCCGACGCGCCAAAGGCAGATCGGCGCGCGTATGATCAGCGACACGAACTGCTGGACCACGAGGCTCCACACGCCCCACCCTGCAAAGGCCGCGGCGACAGCGCAGACAGCGCCGGCGATCTCGGAGACCGTGTCGGCGACCGCAAGTCTCTGGTGGCGCCGGTCACGCGTCAGCCGCGCCCAGCCGATGCCCTGGATAAGCTGGAGCGGAATCAGAAGCGCGAAGGCCTGGATGATCTCGGTCGCAGCTGGGGTCCGCACAGCATCCGCCAGATAGGGTGCGCCGAAGAAAGCGCCGGCCGCAAACAGCAGGCCGATGGCAAGGTTGAGCCAGAACGCCGTGCTCCACAGCTCGGCCTTGTCTTCCTTGGCGATCACCAGCGCCTGCGGCACGCCAGCATAGCCGATCATGAAGAAGAACAGCACGATCGAGAAACCGATCGCCGCAACGCCGAACTCGTCTTCAGTCAAAAGGCGAGCGAGGACGGGCGTCAGCGCAAACTTCGCCAACATCGACACGCCATAGCCTGTCGCCCGCCAGGAGGCGTCGGTGAACAGCGAGCCGGTGCTGGTCTCACGCGGGGCGCGCGAGGGCGGCTGGGTTGTCATGGGCAGGCCCGCAGTTGGCGAATTTCATTCGCGCCAGTTCGCTTCGTAAATGCAACCGCCGTGCCATTCAAACCCCGACCCAGGAAACGCCGTCGGCGGCTCTGCGGACAGCTCAGCAGCTTGCCATAATCGTCTGCGCCTGCTCATCATTTATGGTTGAGACAGGTGCGCTTGTTGACCGGAAATCTGCCCCGCTCGGCTTAATCAACCGCCAGACGCGGCGGTCGCGATTCATCTTGATCTGCGAGCCCGGCGGCAAACGGCCATGTCCCGGACAATCTGGCGGTGAGGGTGGGATTCGAACCCACGGTACGGTTTCCCGCACACACGCTTTCCAAGCGTGCGCCATCGACCACTCGGCCACCTCACCAGCGCAGGGGGGCCTTTTACATGCGCCCGTCTGAAGCGCAAGTTACCGGGCCTGCGCCATCCGCAGGCGGGCAATCTCCACATGAGGTTTTGACGTTCGGCTCCGGCCGCAGCAAAAAGGGAACAACTGCTGCTCCAGGGATGACGCAATGCTATCCGCCGGTAAGAAAGTCTCGCTGCCGAAGCCCGGCCAAGCGCTGCCCGGCCGGGCTTCGGCAGCGATGCCGGTCGAGAACCGCCACTTCGTGAATGGCCGGCCGATCAAGGCGCCCTTCCCTGCCGGCCTGGAAACAGCCGTCTTTGGCCTGGGATGCTTCTGGGGAGCCGAGCGCAAGTTCTGGCAGCAGGACGGCGTCTGGACGACGGCGGTCGGTTATCAGGGCGGCGAGACGCCCAACCCCACCTATCAGGAAGTCTGCTCCGGCGACACGGGACATGCCGAGGTTGTGCTGGTCGTGTTCGACCCGAAGGTTACGAGCTATGACGCGCTGCTGAAAGTGTTCTGGGAGAACCACGATCCGACGCAGGGCATGCGCCAGGGCGGCGACGTGGGCACGCAGTACCGATCCACGCTCTACACGCTATCGGATACTCAGGCTGCGAAAGCAAAGGCCTCGCGCGCCGCCTATCAGGCAGCGCTGAAACAGGCTGGCATTGGACAGATCACAACAGAGATCCTGCCCGCGCCAACATTCTTCTACGCCGAGGGCTATCATCAGCAGTATCTCGCCAAGAACCCTGACGGCTACTGCGGCCTTGGCGGTACGGGCGTATCCTGCCCGACCGGTCTCGGCGTCGGCGCCTGAGCTGACGCACAATGGGGGCAACAATTGATCATCTGGAATCGCATCACCGCTACGGCGTGATCCGTGGCTTCACGGATGCGAAGGGCGTGCGCGTACCGTTCGAGGCCAGCGGCGTCATCCGCATGATCGACATCAGCGACCACATGACGGAGATCTACATAGACTGGGAACGCGAAGGCACGCCACCGGGCGGCGCCACGGAGCGTCTCACCTTCCTGATGAAGGCGACCGACGGCCCGCGCAACAATCACATGCGTGAGTATTTCGAGAAGGGCGAGCTGGTTATGCCGCCGCGCGAACACAAGCCGAAGGCAGCGCCGCCAGCGGATCCAACGCCTCCAGAGCCCCAAGCCGATCCATCGCTCGCGCGCTTCAACGGACAACATCCCCAGGAAGACATCTGCCTGAAAGAGCGCAAGGTCGCGTGTAGTTGCGATCCGGCATTCCATCGTACGGTCTGGCCGCCCGCTCAACTGGGCGTGAACGCCTGTCTCCGTTGCGGCACGGTGACCGTCACGCGGCAGGTAGGCGACGATGGCCGCTTCACCGGAGATGCCTGGACGGCTTACTGGGCCGTGCCGACGCCTCAACCCATCGTAGACTGGCTTGCACATTTCCCACGCGTGGCGATCAACCACGCTGGCGCGTCGTGGCGCTGGCCGATGGCGGCGGTGCTCGTTCGTTATCCGATCCTGGTCTACCCCTCCGACACGCGCGTCAGCGACAAGGCGGAACTGGACGCACGCGACTCCCGCCTTGCCGCTGAGCAGGCCTCGCAGTCCCGCGCGTTCAGTATCGGCTCGAACTGCAAGGATATACCGGCCGTCCCGCCAGACGTGCCCGAACTCCTAAACGCTTTCATCGTTGCCCGTCACGCGCTCTACATCCGCCCGGGCGGCGATCTCGAGATTCTGAAATCGCACGCGCACCTGCACAGCCCATCGTGCGAGCTTGCGGCTGACCTGCTGCTGCGCCGGCCTGATGCCCATGGCGTGATGATGGAATGGCTGGCCTCGCCGGACGAGAATACATTCAGCGCCGGTATCGCCATGCTGCGCGATGCGCGGCGGGTTTTCTCAGGTCCCGATGATCCGCGCCTGGCTCCGCAGGTGCTGCGCATCATGAACGATCTGCGCCTCGGCCCGGCCAAGGATGTGCCGGGGCGGGTCGAAAGCTGCCTGCGCCTTGAGGCATTCCTCGTGGCGATCGCCGATCTTGGCGCAAATAGCCCCGCCATGCTGGAAGGCCTGAGCGCCCTTGCCGCAAAGATTGGCGGCAAGGATCGCTACACGGTCGATGCCATACGAATGGTCATCAACGAACTGAACGGCATCGACAACCGGCCGCCAGAGTACCGTTAGGCTGCACGCATGCCGGCGAGGCGTTTGGAGATGATCTCGTCCGCTTCGCGCATGATGCGGTCGATGAGCTCTTTCACGGTCGGCACGTCGTGGATGAGGCCGGCAACCATGCCGCAACTCCACGCGCCCGCGTCCATGTCGCCATCCTTCATGATCTTCGGATAGACGCCCGCGACTTCCTCGATGATGTCCTCGAACTTGATGCCAGAGCCGAGCTGCTTCTCCTTCTCAAGAATCTTCGTCACGCCCGCATTGTTCAGCACCCGCTCGGTATTGCGCAGCGGACGCATGACGAGGCGCGTATCCAGCTCACTGGCCTTCACCAGCGCGTCTTTCACGTTCTGGTGGATCGGCGCGTCCTTTGTCGCCATGAAGCGCGTGCCCATGTTCATGCCTTCCGCGCCCAGCGCCATCGCAGCCACGAGCGAGCGGCCATCGGCCATGCCGCCGGAAGCGACAAACGGAATCTTGAGTTCTTCCGCCGCGCGCGGCAGCAGGATGAAGTTCGGCACATCGTCCTCGCCCGGGTGGCCGCCGCACTCGAAGCCATCGACGCTGACCGCGTCGCAGCCGATCTTTTCCGCCTTCAGCGAGTGACGCACCGATGTGCACTTGTGGATCACCTTGACGCCCGCTTCCTTGAAGAACGGCATCACCTGCGCCGGGTTGTTGCCGGCGGTCTCCACGATCTTGATGCCTTCCTCGATGATCGTGCGCACAAAGCCCGGATAGTCGGGCGGCGTCACGGACGGCAGGAAGGTAAGATTCACGCCGAACGGCTTTTTCGTCATCTCGCGACAGCGGCGAATTTCCGCGCGCAGGCCCTCGGGCGTCCGTTGCGTAAGGCCGGTGATGATGCCAAGGCCGCCCGCTTCGGAAACTGCGGCCGCCATCTCGGCGAAGCCCACATAGTGCATGCCGCCCTGGATGATCGGGTGCTCAATGCCGAACAGTTCGGTGATGCGGGTTTTCATGGGGCGGCTTCCTTCCTGATTTTCGCTATCAGGAAACCGCCAGCCAAACGGCGTCAAGCCATCTCGTCTATCTCGTGCGTTCAGCGAGCGGTCGCGATGCCTCGAACCAGACCTGACGCGCGGGCACGTTGACCAGCTCCCGCTCCGGCCAACGCAGCGCGGTCAGCCGCCCGCCGAAGCAGCAGCCCGTGTCGATGCACCATGTGTTGTTGACCGCCTGCACCTCGGGCGCCGCCACGTGGCCGTAAACGATCGCCGCTTCTCCGCGATACTCCAGCGCCCAGTTGCGGCGCACCGGATTGCCAAAACCGTCTGTCTCGCCCGTCGTGTCGCCGTAAAGCGCGAAGGAGCGGATCTTGCCGTTGGACTGCCCGATCATCTCTTGCCTGAGGCCCGCATGGGCGATCACAAGACGCCCCCCATCCAGCCACAGGTAGGGCGGCAGGCCAGCGAGATATCTTCGTACACGCGCATGAAAAGCCGGATCCTCAGCCGCCATCTGGTCGACCGATACCTGTAACCCATGTGCGGTCTTGACGTTCGCGCCGTTGGTCCAGCGCGCGAACTTGTTGTCGTGATTGCCATCGACACACAGCGCGCTGCTCTGCTCCGCCATCGCCATGGCGATACGCAACACGTCCGGCGTGCGAGGTCCGCGATCTACAAGATCGCCGACGAACACCACCATCCGGCCCGCTGGCGCAGTCACGTGAACGTCGCCGCCTGACCACTCGACATCGTAACCCAGCAGACCGAGCAGCTCTTCCAGCTCATCCGCGCAGCCGTGCACGTCGCCGATGAGATCGAAAGGACCTGTCAGCTCGCGCTTGTCGAAGGATGGCTTGTCGGACGTCATTCCGCCCGCCTTATCACGCTGAACGTAGCCTGCGAAACCGCGTGCCCGGCGCCGGTGGCGCTTCCGCTTTGCCCGCAAAGCATTGCGCCATGCCCATCCACTCGCGCGCGACGGCGCCGCGCACGTCGAGCTTCGTATCCGCCACGTTGCGAACCTGCGTCACGACCTGGCAGAACTCTGTCGCTGACCCCGAGACAGAATTCACCGCGCCTTCCTGTCCCCACATCCAGATATCGCCCGAGGGCGCTGTCAGCCGCACGAAGGGCGCCACCGGCGGCGCCTCCATCCGGCGCACGACATAGGTCCAGCCAAAAGTCTGGATGCCAAGGTGCGCGATATTCTTGATGCGGTCGTGATCTACGCGCGCGACGCCCAGATGATCATACACTTCCTGCCCGTGCGCCCACGTCTCCATCAGACGCGCTGTGATCGATGAGCGCGCGCTCATGTCCGGCCCTGCCCATTTGAGCCGTGCCTTGGGATCGGCATCGGCAAATAGTTTCGCAACGTCACCTGCAGTCGCCAGCCATTCCTCGCGCAGCGTCTGGCCCGAGGCGACAACCGTCTCGCGCTCCACCGCCCGCATGCCGCTGGGGCCGCCGGTCGCGCCGAGCAGGCGCACCAACTCGGCCTCGTCCGTCAGTTGCAGACCCGCCGCGCGATTCCAGAAATGCAGGTGGCGCACGACATCGTTCAGCGTCCAGCCCTTGAATTGCGTGACTTCGTCGAACGCCGCATCCGGCAGCGGCACCAGCAACCCAGACAGCGCCTCCGTCTCAGCCAGGAAGTCCGCAGCCTGCTCCACGGCTACAGCGTCCGCGCGATCAGGATCTTCATAACTTCATTGGTGCCGCCATAGATGCGCTGGATGCGGCTGTCGCGATACATGCGGCTGATCGGATACTCGTCCATGAAGCCATAACCGCCGAACAGCTGCAGGCAGCGGTCCACGATCTTGCCCTCGAGGTCGGTCGTCCAGTACTTCGCCATCGATGCGGTCGAGGCATCCAGCTTGCCCTGAAGGTGCAGACCGATGCAGTGATTCACGAACACCCGCGCCACAGTCGCCTCGGTCTTGCATTCAGCCAGAACGAACTGCGTGTTCTGGAAATCAATCACGGCTTTCCCGAACGCCTTGCGATCTTTCACATAGTCGATGGTCAGTTGCAGCGCGCGCTCGATGGTGGCGATCGCCTGCACCGCGATGTTGAGACGCTCCTGCGGCAGCTGGCTCATCAACTGGATGAAACCTTGCCCCTCTTCGGTACCCAGCAGGTTTTCCGCCGGTATCTTCACATCGTTGAAGAAAAGCTCGGATGTATCCTGCGCGGGCTGGCCAAGCTTGTTGAGATTGCGCCCGCGCTCGAAGCCTTCTGCGCCGTCCGTCTCCACGAATAGAAGTGACGTGCCCTTGGCGCCCTTCGTCGGATCGGTCTTGGCGACGACGCAGATCAGGTTCGCCATCTGCCCGTTGGTGATGAACGTCTTCGACCCATTGATCACATAGCCGTTGCCGGATTTCTTCGCCGTTGTGCGAATGCCCTGCAGGTCAGACCCCGCACCCGGCTCCGTCATGGCGATGGCCGAGATCAGTTCGCCCGACGCCATGCGCGGCAGCCAGCGCTTCTTCTGCTCCTCCGTCCCGTAGTGAATGATGTACGGCATCACGATCGCGTTGTGCAGCGAGGCGCCAAAGCCATCGACGCCCTGCAGGCCCAACTGCTCCATCAGGATGACTTCGTGGCGGTAGTCTCCGCCCATGCCGCCGTATTCCTCTGGCGTCGAAAGACCCAGCAGGCCGGCCTGCGCCGCCTCTGTCCACATGGCGCGCTCCACCACCTTGTCCTTGCGCCACTTGTCCACCCGCTCGGCCGGCGCGCTCTGCTCGAAGAACCGCACCACGGAGTCCTCGAACATGCGGATGTCCTCCTCCGCCATGAAATCAGGACGTTCGACGTTGAGGACAGACATGGTGGGCTCCGATAGCTTCCGTGCGCGTCATCCAGCATACGCGCACGCAGCTGTCGAGGCATAACGCTACGGCGGGCCGGAGCCAAAGCCAGGACCGCCGAGTTCCTGCTAAACCTGCACCACCCCCGGGGCCAGCTCGGCCGCGAACAGCGACGCCACCTCCGCCGCGCGTACATCCTGCGTTGTGCGCTGGTTTACATAGCCCTTGTCGGTGATCTCGCCCGTATCCAGCGATGGCGGCGTGGTCAGCATGCGGAAACGCCCCACGCGACGGGAAGACCCCGGCTGCGTCGCATTATACGCCTTCAGTTTCTCCGCCACCTGCATCATCAGCGAACCGAACGCCTTGGCCAGGTCGCCGCCGGCCGCCTCGGTCGCCGCCTTCATCCCTGCGGGCGATGGCCACAGCAGCGCGCCGATGAACGGCTTGTCCTGCCCGCAGATCACCGCATCGAAGACCAGCGGCGCGCATGCCGCGACAATATCAGGCCGCAACGTGCCGACCGACACCCACGTTCCTGAGTCCAGCTTGAAATCCTCGGTCACCCGCCCGTCAAACACGAGACCTTTCTCGGGATGATCCGGATCCTCGAACCGAGCTGCATCGCCGAGGCAATAAAAGCCTTCCTCGTCGAACACCTGCGCATTCTTCTCCGGCATGTTGAGATAGCCGCGCATCACCATCGGCCCCTTGACGCGCACTTCCATCTTCGCGCCCACGGGCGCCAGCTTCAGCGTTGTGCCTGGCAATGGCACGCCGACCATGCCGACGCGCTCGAGAATCCAGTGCGTCATCGTCACGCCCTGCGTCTCCGTCGCGCCATACATTGTGAGCAGGGGGATCCGCATGCCGGTCGCCGCGACCGAAAGGTTCTGGATGCGCGCGTACACATCATCCGAGAGTGTCGCGCCGCCATAGATGAATGCCCGCATGCGCGAGAACACCGCATCGCGCAGTTCCGGATCAGCCTCCATCGCCTCCGCCAGCATGCCGAACGCGATTGGCGCCGAGCCAAACGACTGCGGCCGCACATCCTTGAGGTTCGCAATCGTCGTCTGGAACAGGCCGGGCATCGGCCTCCCCTCGTCGATGTGAAATGTACCGCCCAGCGACAGCACGTTGTTGAAATTCACATTGCCGCCAGAGATATGGCTCCACGGCATCCAGTCGAGCGCCTGCGGATAATCGTCAGGGTCCTCCGGCTCGCCCTCGATGGCGGCGCGCGCGGCGATCTGTGCAGTCATCTGCCCCTGGCTTTGCGGCGCCGGCTTCGGCATGCCGGTCGAGCCCGACGTGAACAGATACTTGCCCACCGCATCCGGCCCCAGCCACTGCATCGCCGTATCCACCAGTGACGACGCCTCCGTCTCCGCCAGCTTCGCGAACGCCTCGGACCCTTCCGACCCATCCGCCGAGATCACGGCCACGCCCGTGAGGTCCAGCGTCGCCAGCGCCTTGCGGAAAGGATCCATCGTCTGCACGAAGATCGCTTTCGGCTTCACTGCAGCAAAGCAGTGCTTCAGCTTCGCGAAGTCTGTCGATACGAGCGAATACGCCTGCGAGATCGGCGTTGCCGGCGCGCCGATGCGCTGCGCCGAGAGGCTCATCAGCGCATGCTCGATCGAATTGCCGGACAGGATCAACAGTGGCGCGTCGGGCCCCAGTCCACGATCAAGCAGCGCCTGCGCGATCGACCGCGTGATCCTGACCGCATCGCGATAGGATACTTCACGCCATGGCCCATGATTTGGCGCACGCTGTTTCAACCACGGCCGGTCCGGGTGGGCTGCGGCGCGCTCGTCCAGAATGTGCGGGATAGACCGCGCGGAAGGGGGCACAGGCGTCCGCGAGCGCAGGTAAACCACGCCCCCCTCACCCCGCGTCACCTCGATATCCGGCGCCTTGTAGGGCAGCGGCTTGAACGGCGCGTGGCCACCTGCATCTGCGGACATGGCGATTCCTCCCGACGTTTCTTGGTTTACAGAAGCCTAACCATATTACCGCGCACGTCAAAGCATCGGGTCGGCTTCTGCGGGTTTGGAGCCGAAAATGCGCCGCGCAAATCCGCGGTTAGCGAAGTTGTGAGATCACGAGTTCAAGACGTTACAGAGCGCAATTGATGACCATCGCAGCCCACCACGCAGACCTTGGCAACTCCGGGCCTGAGTCCGACACGAACCTCGCTTCAACGGAACGGCTGAAGAAGAACTTCAGTTGGTTCAACCGCGAAGTTGAAAAGGCGGAGGCGCATCTCAACGCGGGGCGACCTGAAGAGGCAGCGCTGGCCGTCACACTGGCTGCCGCGTTCGCGACACAGAAGCACTGTGGGGTTTTCGCAAGCGAGCGGATCGAGCGCAGTCTACGCACCATCTCAGACGCCCGCCCGGACCGCGCGCCCGTCTTCCAGCGCGCGAAGCATTTGAAAGACGTCCGCCGCGTCCTGCATGTCGCCACCGAACTCACGGTTGTTGGCGGCCTGACGCGCATGATGACGCGCTGGATCAACACTGATGCTTCGCGGCAGAACTCGGTTGCCCTGACGCGGTATCGCGGCGTGCTGCCACAACAGCTTGCTGACGCTGTCGCCCGCACCGGCGGCCAGATACACAAGCTGAACACGAAAGTGGGATCAGCGTTCGATTGGGCGCTGAACCTGCGCAAGCTGGCGCGCGAGTATGATCTCGTGGTGATGCACATCCACTGCGAAGACACGATCCCCGTGATCGCGTTTGGCCCCAGCGAGACGCTGCCGCCTGTACTTCTGTTGAACCATGCCGATCACATCTTCTGGATCGGCTCCAGCGTCAGTCACGCGGTCCTCAACCTGCGCGAGGCCGCAGCCGACATCACCATCAACCGCCGTGGCGTCGCCCCCGAACGCAGCCTGATGCTCCCGACGCTGATCGATCCTCCGTCGCGCAAGATGAGCCGCAAGGAGGCTCGCGCGGTTCTGGGTATCGACGAGGATGCTGTGGTGCTGCTGTCTGTGGCCCGTGGCGCGAAATACCGTCCGATCAACGGCGTCACGTATGCGAGCCGTTTTGTCGAAGTGCTCAAGGCCAATCCGAAGGCCCGGCTCTTCGTGGTCGGTTCAGGCTCACCCGACGACTGGAAGGCCGCGCAGGACCAGGTCCCCGGCCGCATCACAGGATTGCCCGAGCAACCTGATCCTTCCGCATATTTCGAGGCGGCCGACATCTATGTCGACTCCTACCCGTTCTCATCCTCGACCTCGCTGATGGAGGCTGCAGGATACGGCCTGCCCCTGCTGACGCTTTTCGTGGCCCCGGATGAGGCCCGCCTTGTGGGCATCAATCATCTTGGCCTCATCGGCGGCCTGGTGCAGGCGCGCTCGACAGACGCGTGGGAAGAGAGTCTCGGGCGCATGATCCGGGATCCCATCTTCCGTGAGACGCAAAGTCAGGCTGCCGTAAAGGCGGTCGCAGTCGCGCAGCCGACCGAATGGCGTGAGTGGCTTGAGCGCGCTTACCAGCAGGCGCTCGACCTTCCTGCCCTCCCGCCACTGGCCGCTCCGATGCCCGGCAATCCCGACGTTCCGCGCTTTGGCGAGCCCGATCGCCGGCACGAAGACATGTATGGCTCGCACACACCTCTAAGCGAGATCGCCAAGGACCAGATGGGCGCGCTCAACCTGACGTCTCGGTTGAAGGTCTGGCGTCAGCTGCGGCGCGAGGGCGGGATCAAGGGCGGCGGCGAAGCCCTTCGCCTGCTGCTTCCTGAGTGGCTGAAGCGCCGCCTCAAGGGCGAGGCCCAGCACTGAGCCGCGATGCGCCTGGGCGCCGATTAAACGTCGATCACGCGCGTCCAGCGCCGTTCGGCGTTGCGCCGGAATGCAGCCGCATTGCGCGCAGCACCGCCCGGCGAACCGACTGATCGGTCGCTGTGTGGCGTATCATGCGCGATGGAAATGTCGTGAACGCCAGCCAGAACGCACGCAGGGCGACGCCACGGCGGCCAGCCTCAACTTCTGCTTTCCCTGTTTCCAGGAAGTAGGAATAGTAAGTCTCGACCGCGCCGAAATACGACCGCATCACGCTCACAGGCGACTTCCAGCGTTTGAGGTTCGGGCGCAGGTGCCGCAGGAAAATCTTGCGCGTGTAGCCAACGCGGGTCTTCTGGAGCTTGTCGGACGAGCCCGGAGGACGGCCGCGAAACAGCACGCAGCGCGCGTCAACGAATCCGATGGAATGCTCCCGCGCGATCCGCAGCTGCCAGTCCCAGTCGCTGTCGCCGATGAGCGTCTCGTCCATAACGCCGATCTTGCGCGCGATATCGCCGCGCACGACGGTTGCGCCGACCTGCGGAAAATAGCCACTCATCATCATGCGGAAGACGTCGCCGTCTGCGGGCGGCACAGCTTTCCATTGCTGGTCTTCGGGCAGCTGCACCAGCTTGTCGTCCGCAAACACGACCTGGCCAAACACCGCCGCCATATCCGGGTTCGTGTCCATCATCGCAATGTGCGGACGGACGTGATCCGGTAGCCAGACATCGTCGTCATCCAGCAAGGCAACGAACTCGCCCGTCGCCCGCTTCAACGCAAGATTGCGCGCGGCCGGGCAACCATATGTGTCGGTGCGGTCATAGATGCCGCCGAACTCCGCAACCACGCCCGGCGTCTCCGGCGTCGTGCCATTGTCGCCGACAAGGATCTCGAACTCCAGGTCAGGCCCTTCGAGCGCGCGAATGCTCGCCAGCGCCGCGCGCAGCGTATCGGGACGGTTTCGCGTGCCGATGATGACAGAGACGAGGCGAGGAGCGGCGGTCATCAGACCCACTCCTCCCAGCGATCGAACTTGCCCTGCAGCAGCGACTTGAAGATACGATCGCCGTCGAACTTGCTGATGAAGGTGCGCGGGATCGTGCCCGAGGGGCGAGTTTCTTCGGCCTGTGCGTAAATCACGTCGTAGCCGGCGTCCTTCGCGGCCTTCATCGACATGTCTTTCCAGTTCATCGACTGGCCAAGCGGGATCGCGAAGGTCGGCGGCGCATAACCGAGCCGGCGCTCGAACAGGTCGCGCGAGCCGCCAAGCTCATCGACCATCTGGGCGTATTCGATATTGCCGAAATCCGGGTGCGTGGCCGAGTGGCTGCCCATCTCCGCGCCATCAGCCATGAGCTGTTCGACGTCGCGCCATGTCATGCACTTGCCTTCGACATGCGGCACTTTCTGCTCTGTCCATTCCGAAACCGGGAAGAACGTCCAGGGTAGATTGTACTCCTTGAGGATCGGCGCAGCGTTGGTGAGAACGCTCTTCATGCCGTCGTCAAACGTGATGGCGAGATCCTTCGGGCCACCGCCGGTCTTCGCGATCTGGGAGGCAGGCACGAAACGAAAACCTGCGTTCAGGGCCAGCTCGATATGGCGACGGAACATGCTGGGCGTGACGTCGTTAACGCCCCACTCTTCCTGGCCGATCGTGTGATAGCAGAGGATGCGCCCGATATAGCGTTTGCGGGAGCGGCCCACGCGCGCAAGCACATGCCGTTCGCAGCACATCCTCATGGATGCGAACCTGGCGCGGTCGATGCCGGCCGATCTTGCGACGAACTTGAGCGCCGATTTCACGTTGTGCCTGTGACGAGCCCACCAGACCGGGGGGGCGGACTGAACCCATGCCTTATGAGCGAGCAAGCGTCATGCCATTCCCGCAGTCGAAGGGTAACCATGTTCACCCGCTGCATGAGGGATGACTAGCGACTCGCCCCTCCGGGGAGATGATCCGACAGCAAGCGGCGCATCTGCTTATCATAAGTGTGGTGAAGAAGAGCTGCAGCGCCGCCCGCGATCAACACGATCAAGCCGACGACAGCCAACCCCGGCAGATCAATATGTACCGTTTTTGCTGCGATCAGGAGCATGCCCATCAGGGGGACGTGCAGAACATAGACGCCATAAGACACCGCGCCGAGCCCGCCGCATAACGCGGCCAACCTGCCGCTGACACTCGCCTCAGACGCGAACGCGACAATCACAGGCATGAACACGATCGCCGCAGCGGCGTCGTAAGCATAACGCCACTCAGCCGCGACGGGCGCTGCGATCACGGCGAGGAACATCAGCACTGGAATGACAGGCGGAAGCTTTAGATGCCGGAAGCGGTCGCGCATCCGGAACAGCGCCACCCCCGCGAAGAAGTCGAACACAACGCGGGCCATCGCAGCATCGAAGTGGCCCCATAGCCATCCCGGGCCTGCGACATCCCTGTGGCGAGCCAAGGTAAACGCCACCGCGAGGGCGCCGGCGACGAGGATCACCGTCAGCCAGCGCCAGGTCAGCGCCTTTGCAATCAGGCCGTAGATGAAGTTGACCACGAGTTCGAGAAACAGCGACCAGGACGGGCCATTGAACGGATAGAGGTGCCCGCCGCCGAAATCATAGATCGGCGGGGACGGCAGGAAGAGCAGGCCGAAAAGCAAGAACACACCCACCTGCCCGACCGGTGTTGTCTCCCAGCCGCGCAGGATGCCCGTCAGTGTCAGCGAGACGCCGATTATCAGCCCGGCGAAGTAGAGCGGATAAAGCCGGATCACCCGCGCGCGCATGAAGCTGAACACGGACCAGCCACCTTCGAGCTTCTTGCCGTAGGCGTTCGCCAGCACGAACCCCGACAGTACGAAGAAGAAGTCGACCGCCAGATATCGTCCGGGGACCAGGTCGCCGAGGATGTTCTGAGGCGCATGGTCGAGGATCACGGCAAACGCGGCCAGCCCCCGCAGGCCGTCCAGCAACACGAATCGCTCCGCCCTCGCCCCGGACACCGCCGGACCGGCTGAAAATTCTGGGCTAGCTGGCGTTGCCGTCATCTGTTCCGCCTCGGCCACACCGGATGCACCAAGCGCGCCAGCGACTTCAATAGCGCTTGCGGACGCCGCGTCGCGCTGTATTCATCGCCGCCGTAACAGGTTCCCCCGCAAGGGGGATTCAAAGGGAACCGGGACGTCAAGCCCGGGCTGCCCCCGCAACTGTAAGCGGCGAGCGCCGCACCGAATGCCACTGGGACCCTCCTTCGGGGGGCAACTGGGAAGGCGGTGTGAACGCAACGACCCGCAAGCCAGGAGACCTGCCTGTTACAGTCGTCTTTCGACGGTCCGGGGATGGACCGTGCGAACGGAAACTTTTTCCGGCTGGCGACGTCTTCGGACCGTGTCTCGCCCGGCAATCCCGCCGGCGCGGGATCGCGGTCTCCAACCTGTTGGAGACGTCTTTTGAAACTGCAATTCAGAACTTCCTGGCTCGCCTCCGCGAGCAGTCTTGCAATCGTGGCCTTCCCCCTCGCCGCACACGCGCAGGAAAACGACACAGCGCGCGATACCGTCATCGTCACCGGCGTCACGACGCCCGTCGCCGAGGAGAAGATCGGCCAGTCGATCACCGTCATCTCGCGCCAGCTGATCGAGGAACAGGGCTACAATTACGTGCCCGACGTGATGCGCCAGATGCCCGGCGCCGCCGTCAGCCAGATAGGGGCGCCTGGCGCACTCACCCAGGTCCGCGTGCGCGGCGCCGAAGCGAACCACACACTCGTCCTGCTGGATGGCATCGATATCTCAAGCCCCGACCAGAACGAGACCGACTTCTCGACGCTCACAACCGGAGGACTCGAGCGTATCGAGTTCCTGCGCGGGCCACAAAGCGGCCTCTACGGCTCCAATGCCCTCGCCGGCGTGGTGAACCTGATCTCCCGCCGCGAGCTGGAAGGCCACTATGTCAACGCATCGGCCGAGCTCGGCGCGTTTCAATCCTCCGACATCGAAGCCAGCGCAGGCATTGGCAACGGAACGGCCTACGTTTCCATCAGCCTCAACCACCTCACCTCGGACGGCTATGACACGTCGCCGGACCAGGCCGCCAATGGCGTTCCGGCCGTAGGCGTCGGCGCACAGGCGGGAGACAAGGAAGGCACGCAGATCACGACCGTCAACGCGCGCGCCGGCCTCATCGTGTCCGACATTCTGCGTGTGAACGGCGTCGCGCGATACTCCACGTCGGAGTCCGAACTCGACGGTCAGTCCTATGGCTTTCCGATCGCGGGCCGCACCTATGACGACCCGAGCCGATCGACCTACGACCAGGTCGTCGTCGGCGCATCCGCGACGCTCGATCCGTGGGATGGCGCATGGGAAACAGTGCTGTCAGTATCCCATGTCGATGCAAAGCGCCGGAATTGGCTGACGGACTTCCCGTTCCTTTTCGGGCCGCCAGTGCCGACGCCAGAGCAACTGCTGCAGGTCCCCGTCTACACCAGCGGGACAGACAGCTCGCGCTTCACTGCGGCTTTGCAGTCCACCTACACGTTCGGCGACGACAACTTCCGCAGCTTCCTCACCGGCTTTGCCGAGCATGAGGAGGAAACCTACGAGGACGCGTTCACTGTCCGGGAGGAAGAGCGCACACTGAATGCCTTCGGACTGCAATACCGCGCAGAGATCGCCAACCAGCTCTATCTCTCCGCAACCGCGCGCCATGACGACAACGACGCATTCCAGGATGCGGATACGTGGAGCGTCTCAGCTGCCTGGGCGATCCCCGGCACGGGCACGCGTCTGCACACGTCAGCGGGCACGGGCGTCACCAATCCGACCTTCATCGAACAATTCGGCTTCAATCCGTCCACGTTCATCGGCAACGCCAGCCTCGTGCCGGAAGAAGCGCTTGGCTGGGATGCGGGCATCGAACAATCGCTGCTATCTGGCGCGCTGACACTCGATCTCACCTACTTCTCCTCTGACCTGGAGAACGAGATCTTCACCGCCTTCCTGCCGACTTTCGAAACAATGGCGATGAACAGCGCCAGCAACAGCGATCGCTCCGGCTGGGAGTTCACCGTCTACGCCGACCCGACGGACGACATTTCGCTTTACGGCTCCTACACGCAACTTGACGCGTCCGAGCCAGCAGGCATCGAAATCCGCCGTCCGGAGCAGCAGGCATCGCTTGACGCAAGCTGGTCGGTCTTCGGCGGCCCGGTGAAGCTGAACCTTGGCGTCTCCTACACGGGCGAGTCGACCGACACGGACTTCGGCACGTTCCTGCGCACGCCCGTCGATGCGTACACGCTGGTCCGCCTCGGCGCGTCCTGGCAGGTCTCGGACCGCCTCGAACTCTATGGCAGGGTCGAGAACCTGCTGGATGAGGAGTACGAGGAAGTGATCGGATATCTGGGCGCGCCCCAGGGCGCGTATATCGGCATCCGCTTCCGCGACGAGGCGAGCAAGTGAAGCAGAGTCGGCCTCAGCCGCCGGCTTCAGGCGTTTCCTCCCCGAGTCGCCATGCGGCTGGGGGAGTAGGCCCTCGCATTCCTGCGCGCGACGCGGCACGCGTCTCTCTGATGACCGCGCTCTTCGCAGCTGTCGCCCTGTTGTCCCTTACTGCGCAGGCCCAGACCAAGCCCCAGCGCATCGTCTCGATGAATCTCTGCACCGACGAGCTGCTTATGCGCATCGTCGATCCGTCCCGCATTGCGGCGATCACCTATCTGTCGCGCCAACCAGTCAACGCGCCGCTCGGGCTCGACGACATTTCCGCGAAACTGCCCGTGAATCACGGCCTTGCCGAGGAAGTCATAAAGCTCAACCCCGATCTCATTCTTGCAGGTCAGTTCGCCGCCACGACGGCCACCAACTTGCTTCGTCACCTGGGATATCGGGTCGAGATATTCCCGCCCGAGAACACGCTCGAGGATATGCGCGCCAACATCCGCCACCTTGGCGAGCTCGTTGGCGAGCCGGCGCGCGCCGAAGCGGTGATCACCGATTTCGACGCGCGTTTCGCAGCGCTGGAGGCGCAGCTGCCTCCGGGCGAGAAGCCCGTGTTTGCGGACGTCGGCGTCAGCAACTACATCGCCGGGTCAAACACGCTCTACACTGAAATCGTCAATGCTGGCGGCTATCGCACGCTCGGCCAGGCGCTTGGCTTCGAAGGGTTCCGCAACATACCCCTCGAGACAATCCTCACGGTGCGCCCTGCTCTCATGTCCACCGCGACACCGTGGACGTCGCCCCCGTCACTCTCCACCACGTCGCTTGGTCACCCCGCGCTGCGCCGGCTTATGGCCGCGACGCCCCAGGTCGTCATTCCGGAACGCTACACGACATGCGGCGCCCCAAGCGTACTCGGCGCCATCGAGATTCTCGTCGAGGCTCGCAAGGCGGGCGCACGCAGATGACCCGGCCGACGCTTCCCTATTTCGGATTGCTCGCTCTGCTGGCTCTGCTCTGCGTAGCGTTGGCTGCCGTCTCCATGATGGTAGGGCCCGGCGGCGGACCAGCAGAGATCATGGCGATGATCGCGCGTGGTGATGATGATCTTGCGTGGATGATGGTGGGCGAAGTCCGCTTTCCACGAACGCTGCTTGCGCTGTGCGTTGGCGCCACGCTCGGAATGGCGGGCGCTGCGCTCCAGGGCCTGTTGCGCAATCCGCTGGCTGACCCCGGCGTGGTCGGCGTGTCCTCGTCGGCATCGCTGGGCGCTGTGATCGCCCTCTACAGCGGCATCTCGATGGCGTTCCCGCTGGCCCTGCCCTTGATGGGAATTGCCGGTGCATTGGCTAGCGCTTTCCTCCTGCTGATGCTGGCTGGCCGGGGCGGCATGCTCACGCTTGTGCTGGCCGGTGTCGCCATCTCCAGTCTATGCGCGGCTCTCATGTCGCTCGCTCTCAACATGTCGCCCAATCCGTATGCGGCCGCTGAAATCATGTTCTGGCTGATGGGGTCGGTTACCGATCGCAGCATGGATCATGTCATGCTCGCAGCGCCGCTGATGGCGCTTGGCGCCATGATGCTCATGCTGGCGGCGCGCTCACTCAATGCGCTCAGCCTAGGCGAGGAAACCGCCGCCAGTCTTGGCGTAAGTCTGACGCGCACGCGCGCTCTGGTGGTCGGCGGCGCATCTATCGGTGTGGGGGCCGCCACCGCTGTCTGCGGCGGCATAGGTTTCATTGGTCTCGTCGTTCCCCACCTCCTGCGTCCGCTGGTGGGTCACACGCCCGGCCGGCTGCTGGCCGCCAGCGCACTCGGCGGAGCGGCGCTTCTCATGGCGGCCGATATTCTGGTGCGCATCCTTCCAACCGGCATTGAGCTGAAACTTGGCGTCGTCACCGCGCTTGTCGGCGCGCCCTTCTTCCTCTGGTTGATCTTCCGTGCCCGCGCGGAGCTCGAGTCATGAAGCTGGAAGCGAGCAACATCACGGTCAGCGCACACGGACGCTCCATCGTTGATGGCGCAAACCTCGCTCTGGTGTCCGGAGAACTCGTCGGCCTCATCGGTCCCAATGGCGCGGGCAAGTCCACCTTGCTGCGCGCCCTGCTCGGCATCACGCGACGCGACGCTGGGCGCGTTACACTCGATGGCGCGGATTTCGACGCGATGTCGTCTCCGGCGCGCGCGCGGGCCGTCGCTTTCCTGCCGCAGGAGCGCCGCGTCGAATGGCGCCTCACCGCCCACGATGTCGTCATGCTCGGCCGGTATCCGCATCAGGCTGGATTGGGCAGCGCCACCCCAGCCGATCGCGAAGCCGTGCAACGCGCCATCGCAGCCGTCGAAGGCGAGGATCTGACGAAACGTCCCGTGTCGGTTCTTTCGGGTGGGGAGCGCACGCGCATCCTGCTTGCCCGCGCGCTGGCAGTGGAAGCGCCCCTGCTGCTGACGGACGAGCCCATCGCGGCGCTCGACCCCTACCACCAGCTGCACGTGATGGAGATACTCCGCCAACGCGCCCGCGCCGGTGCAGGTGTCCTCGCTGTCATCCACGACCTCTCGCTTGCGGCAAGGTTCATGGACCGACTGGTGCTGATGGATAGCGGCCGCATTGTTGCCGAAGGATCGCCAGCAGAGGCGCTCTCCCCCGAACGCCTCGCAAGCGTCTATCGCATCTCCGCCGTCGCCGGGTCGAACGCGGGTGCCCCCTACATTCTGCCCTGGTCGCGAAGCTGACGTGCCTTCCGCAGCGTCAATCCCATGACCCACCCGCATCTTCTAGCGTAATCGTGACCTCGCCTCCCGATGGTTTGCGCACTGTCCGGTTTCCTGTGTTCTTCAGGTGTAGTAATCAGAGTTACAGGATCGCGCAGAGCGAGTGCGCGACGTTCGGAGAGATATTGTCATGAGATTCAAGCTGCTGGCCTCAACCATGGCCGCTGCCCTGCTTGGTATTGCCGCGATCGCGGGCGTTTCCGCCGTGGCCGCGCCGTCCCCGGCGACTGTCGCCGTGCCGGAGAAAGCCGACAACTTCCAGCTGACGGACCACACCCGTCTGGCGCACGAACTGCACTATTTCCGCGACTCCAAGGCGATCGTGATCATGAGCCAGGTCAATGGCTCCACCGCCTCGCGCACGGCAGCCGCCGAACTCGAGAAGCTGCAAGCCGCCTACAAGGACAAGGGCGTGCTCTTCTACATGCTCAACTCGGCCGGCACGCGCGATGCAGCCGCTGCTGAAGTCAAAGCCCAGGGCTATGACATCCCGATCCTGGTCGATGAACTCCAACTGGTCGGTGAATCGCTGGGCGTGCAACGTGAAGGCGAGATCTTCGTCGTCACCCCGCTGGACGGTTTCCGCATCGCCTATCACGGCCCGCTCGCCGCGAACGGCAAGACCTACGCCGCTGACGCCCTCGCCGCGATCACCACTGGCAAGCCGGTTGCGAACGCCCGCGTTGAAGTGAAATCCGGCGCCGCCATCTCCTTCCCCGAGCGGGGCAAGGCCACCGAGCACGCCAAGATCTCCTACTCGGGCGAAGTCGCGCCGATCCTTCAGGCCAAGTGCGTCACCTGCCACCAGAAGGGCGGCATCGCCCCCTTCGCGATGGACAGCTATGACGTCGTGAAGACCTTCGCGCCGATGATCCGCGAGTCCGTGCGCGCCGAACGCATGCCTCCCTACTTCCCCGATCCGCATATCGGCACGTTCCAGAACGACCAGAGCATGAGCGCTGAACAGACGCGCACGCTGATTCACTGGATCGAAGCTGGCGCGCCGCGCGGCACGGGCGAAGACATCCTGAAGACGCAAGCCGGCGAAGCCCCGGAATGGCCCACCTACCTGGGCAAACCGGACGTTATCGTTGAGCTGCCGTCCTTCGACGTCCCCGCTTCGGGCATCGTCGAATACCAGAACCAGCGCGTCGACAACCCGTTCAAGGAAGACACCTGGCTGCGGGCGATCTCGATCAAGCCGGGCGATCGCACCGTCCTGCACCACGTCATCTCGAACCACGTGCCGGATCCGAAACTGCCGCGCGCCAAGATTCCTGGCGGCTCGGTCGGCTCCTACACGCCGGGCGCTGAAGCCCAGATCATCGCCAAGGACGCGGGCGCTCCCGTGCCGGGCGGTGGCAAGCTGAACTTCCAGATGCACTACACGACCACCGGTAAGGCCGCGACCGACACGACCCAGGTTGGCTTCTACACGCTGAAGGCGCCGCCGAAGTTCATCAAGCGCTCGACCGTGATCGGCGATTTCGGGTTCAAGATTCCGGCTGGCGTCGCGCGCCACAAGGAGGTCGCCTACCAGACCTTCCCGGCAGATGCGTACCTCTACACGCTCTATCCCCACGCTCACTATCGTGGCTTCCACGTCGAGCTGAAATCGGTGACGCCGGACGGCAAGGAAACGATGCTGCTGAGCCTGCCGAAGTACGACTTCAACTGGCAGCGCGACTACGATCCTATCGAGCCGATCCTCGTCACCAAGGGTACCAAACTAGTCGCCACCTGGGTCTGGGACAACTCGACCAACAACCGCGCCAACCCGGACCCGACGCGTGACGTCACTTGGGGTGAGCAGACGCCGGACGAGATGATGTACTTCCGCGTCAATTATCGCTGGGCTGACGAGACCGTCGACAACATCCGCAACGACCTTCAGCAACAACTGATGGGCTCGCTGTCGATCGGCATGATCGACGACAACTACGACAACCTGATCCAGGAAAGCGAGCTGAAGGGCATGATGGCGTCCCTCAAGCCGCGCTTCAAAGCTCTCGATCTCGACGGCTCGGGCGCATTGGATGCCGCCGAGCTGAAAGCCAGCGGCGCGGTTCGCATGCCGTTCCCGGAAGACCTCGACCTCTAGGCGTCCGCCAGAGTTAAGAAACGGAAAGGCCGGAGCGATGCTCCGGCCTTTTCTTTTCGCCTTATCCGGAGGCGCCAGGCCCAAGCGCCGCCCTTAACAGGCGTTGCTCGATTAAATCTCGGAAAGAAGGCGGGGTTTGTTGCAGATCGTCCAAACAGAACGCTCAAAGCAAACTACATGTCCCAACGTCAGGTCCACGGGGGCAACGAAGGTCCGACAGGGAGCACACGCTAACGGGCAGCCGGACGGTGAAGCCAATTCTGGCTTCGCGCTTTGGGTGCACGATGTCGAGATTCTGCAGGGGGCTGGCCTCCCAGATTGTCATTCTGTTCGCGGCGGGCCTTCTGGCTGCGCCAGCGCTTGCCAATGACGAACCGCGCACCGGCGCGATCGCCCTCGCTGACGACCTGTTTAAAGACGCCTCGCGCGTCGCGGCGCGGCTGGCCGCTTCGCACTACTCGCCGCCCGCCGACGATCTGCCTGCTGTGTTCCGCGATCTCGACTATGACGGTTTCCGCAAGCTGCGGCCGCGGCCGGAGACGATGGTCTGGGGCGAGACCGGAAACGCCTTCGCCGCGCTGCCTCTGCCACGTGGCGGGATCTACCATGCGCCTGTCGCACTCCACTTCGTGGCCGCGTCTGGCGACATCACCACGCGGTCCGTCGCTGACTTCATCGACTTCATCGACTATCCGCAGGCAAGCGACGCCGAGCGCGATGATCTGGGCATGTCTGGATGGCGCGCGATCACGCGGCCCGGCATTGCCGGCGAGGGCTATGAGTTCGCGGTCTTCCAGGGCGCCAGCTATTTCCGCGCTGTCGGCGCAGGCGGCGTCTACGGCGTCTCCGCACGCGCGCTGGCGATCGACACGGGCTCGTCGGCCGGTGAGGAGTTTCCCCGCTTCACGGACTTCTGGATTTTCGAGCCACAGACGGATGACGCCAACCTGTCCGTCATTGCGCTTGCCGACTCGCCCAGCGCAGCCTCGGCCTATCGTTTCACCCTGACGCCCGGCGCCACCGCCGTCATCGATGTGCAGGCCGATATCCATCCCCGCACCGACATCGCCGAAGCAGGCCTCGCGCCGCTCTCCAGCATGTTCCTGCATGCGCCTGCGGATCCCCACGCGCGCATGGACGATCGGCCCGAAGTCCACGACAGCGACGGCCTTGCAATTGTTCTGGCCAATGGCGAGCGCATCTGGCGCCCGCTGGCCAATCCCGCACACGTTCAGGTCTCCGAATTCACCGGCGCGCCCGCGGGTTTCGGCCTGCAACAGCGCCAGCGCGCGCCTGACGCGTATGCCGACGCCGAAGCGCAGTACGAGCGCCGGCCGGACGTGTGGATCGAGCCGCAGGGCGACTGGGGCTCGGGCAGCGTCCGCCTGCTGGAAATTCCCACGGCCGACGAGTACGCCGACAATATCGCGGCGTTCTGGCGCCCGGCGGATGCCTGGCGCGCTGGCGAAGTGCAGAGTTTCGCCTATCGCCTGCACTGGGCGTCTCACGTTCAAGCGCCGGCGACTGGCCGCGTCGTCGCCACGCAGGTAGCAGAGCTTGCCGCCGTTGACGCGGCCAGTGAGACAGCCGCTCAGCGCTTCACGATCAGCTTTTCCGGCGACACAGACTTGGCCGCCACGGCGCTGCGCCCGGATGTGTGGAGCACCGGCGGCGCCATCTCGAACATTTCACTCACGACAGAGGCTGGCGGCATCGCCCGCCTGACCTTCGACCTTGATCCCGGCGCCGAGCAGCAGATCGAACTGCACGCCGCGCTGACAGATGAATTCCACCAGCAGACAGAGACGTGGTTGTTCCGATGGACGCCAGAATGAGATTTGATTACGCGCTGACATCGATACCGGTACCCGCACCCGACACACCGCCGGAATCTCCGCTGGAGATGCCGGCGCAGGCCGTTTCGGCGCGTCGCATCAACGTGCGCGGCGAAACCGACGGCCGTTGGCGGCTGGCCCAGCTGGTCATCGCGGCCGGTATGGTCACATGCCTTGCAGTCGCGAGCGCGTGAACCTGCCTCAGCGTTGATGGCGTCTCGCCGCTCGAATGGCTTGGTCTCGCCCTGCTCGGCGCCAACATCGCGTGGATATCCCTGGCCGGCGCCACGGCGATTGCGGGCGCGATCAAGCTGGCGCTGCGCCGCCGGCATGTTCCCATGCAGCTTCCCTTCGTCTCCTCATCGCGCACAGCCATCATTTTCCCGATCCGGAACGAACCGACAGAGCGCATCTCGGCCGTCGTGCAGGCGATGCATGATGCGCTGGTGCGCGAAGGCGCTGCAGATGCTTTTGAATTCTTCCTGCTGAGCGACACGCAGGACGCCGATCACGCCCGCGCCGAAGCCCTGGCGTTCGAGCGCCTGCGCGAGACCTGCCACTATGCGCCTGTCTTTTACCGCCGCCGGACGGTCAACCACGGCCGCAAGGCGGGCAATGTGGCGGACTTCGTGCGGCGCTGGGGCGGCCGTTACGACTACATGGCCGTGATGGACGCCGACAGCATGATGACGGCCGACGCCCTGACGGAGCTGGTTCGTCGCATGGATGCGCAGCCGCG
>Ga0105048_10002018_pt1 | contig 32839 bp, 23 predicted proteins | sample MAT05_FD_78382 | JGI IMG/M metagenome (GOLD analysis project Ga0105048, IMG submission 78382) | Freshwater microbial communities from Lake Fryxell liftoff mats and glacier meltwater in Antarctica - MAT-05 | ecosystem: Environmental > Aquatic > Freshwater > Ice > Liftoff microbial mat | place... | reverse complement strand
CTGCTCACCGGGCTGGCGCAGGCGCTGCAGGCCCGCCAGGGCCTGCCGCTCGCGCCGCTCACGCGCACGGTCGAGCGCACCAGCCTGCAGGCCTTGTGCGCCGGCGCGCACCGGCTGGCCGGCTCCGCGCCCTGTCTGCACGGGCTGGAGGCGGAACTGTGGGCCGACTGGCGGCTGCCGCTGCGCGTGTTCGACGACGGCGCGGCGGGCGCGGCGGACATCCGCACCTGCGTGGTTACCGCGGTCGCGTTGGCCGCCGCCGCAGGGCCGTCAGGGGCGACGCTGGCAGACGCGCATCCTGAAGCCGGCGCCGAGCCGGTGCCGCTGCGGCGCATCAGCGTGCGCCGCGGCGCGGCACCGGCCGGTGCACGCAGCGCCGACGACCCGGCCACCATCCTGGTCACCGAAGGCACGCTGGCGCAACCGCAGGCCCTGCACGCGATGGCCCGGATGGTGTTGCCCGCAAGGCTCCTGGAACTGCAGTTCGCCGAGGCGCTGGACAGCGTGCGCGCAGAAGTGGCCGCGTTGCGCCGCGCCAGCGACGGGCTGTCCGTGCCGCTGCACTGCACACGGCTGCTGGCTGCTGACGACCGCCTGCTGCACGATCATCTGGGGCCGGCCGCCGAGCTGCTGTCGATGCTGGCCGCGTTGTGGCCGACAGCGGCTGGCGCGCTGCTGCCCTGGGCCTTGGCGGCGGCTCGCCGGCGCACGGCCCGCAGTGCGCGGCTGCAGCGGCGCCAGTTGGCGCGGCGCGAGAGCGAACTGGGCGAGCAGTTGTCATTCGCCGACCAGCGCGGCGCGGCGGGCAACGCCCCGGCGGCGGGTTAGGGGGCTGGCGGACTGGCCGGCGGCGGCACTTTGGTCCACGATACGCCGCCGCTCGATCAACACCATGGCCCGCATCTTCATCAGCTACCGCAGTGCCGACGGCGCCGACAAGGCGACCGCCCTGGCGCGTGAACTGGGCCTGCGCTTCGGTGCCGCCGCGGTGTTCATCGACAAGGACGACCTGCACGCCGGCCAGGCCTGGCGCGACGAGGTCGGCCGCACGCTCGGCCAGCGCCCGCTGCTGCTGCTGCTGGTGACGCCGCAACTGCTGGCCGCCACCGCCGCCGATGGCAGCCCGCGCATCGCCCAGGACGACGACCCGGTACGGCGCGAAGTGCAGTCGGCTCTGGCCGCCGGCGCCACGCTGGTGCCAGTGCTGTGCGACGGCGTCGAGGCTTTGCCCGCCGGCCTGCCCGCGCCTTTCGACCGCCTGTCAGAGTTGACCTGGCGCCGCCTGCGGGCGTACGACTGGGCAGGCGACGTACAGCGGCTGGTGGCCGATCTGCAGGCCGCCGGCGTGCCACCCATCGACCAGACGGCGCCGCGCCGCGCGCTGTTGCTGGCCGTGGGGCTGGCGCTGCCGCTGGCGGCTGGCCTGGGCTGGTGGCTGTTGCGGCCGGGCACGCCGCCCGTGACAGCCTTGATCCCGGTCGCAACCCCGGTCGCAACCCCGGCAGCAACCCCGACCGCGGCGCCGGCCCCGCTGGCATCGGCTCCCGCGCCGGCACCTGCTCCCGCGCCTGCACCTGCACCTGCACCTGCATCTGCATCTGCGCCGGCACCTGAGCCCGCGGCCACCTCGGCGTCCGCCGTCCCAGCCGTCAGCCCGCCGACGCCAGCAGCCCCGGCACGCCCTGCCGGCCTGAACGGCGAGTGGCAGGCCACGCTGTGGCCCGGCGAGCGGGTCAAGGTGGTGCTGCGCGTGGACGGGTCACGGGTCACGCTGATCAGCGCCCTGGTGCCGATCGCCGCGCGCGCCGACTGGGCCGAGTACCGCCTTTTCTGGCAAGAGGCCAAAGGCCGGCCGCTGAACGCGGTTCTCTACAGCGGCGAGGGCCAGATCTACCGCGTACCCGACGCGCCGCCCCGGCTGGACATCGCGATCACCGTGCTGTCGGGCGTCGGCGGCGAGCCGGTCGACAGCGGCAACCTCAGCCTGGAGCTGCAGCGCGACGGCCGCCTGAGCGGCACCCGCTGGCTCAACAGCGCACAGCGCGACGTGCCGGCCATGCTGCAGCGGCGCTGAGTTTCATGACGAGGGGCGACGCCCCGGATCATGGAACCCCTCCACATCAATGTGCCGACGCCATCACCTGCGGCAAGCCGGTGGGCGACCTGGATCGTGACCTCGCGCCAGGCCTTCGTTGCCATGGATGACGACGTGGTCGCGCGGCGCGAAGGGCTGGCGCAGGCTCACCAGGATGCCAGCCAGGTAGTTCTCCAAAGTGGCCGTGAAGGCGAAGCCCAACGCCGGCACGGGCGCAATCTGCATGTGTGCGGCAACCGACAGACACCAGCCCCGTTGGCGCCCAGCATCTACGGATGGTTGCAGCCGATCGGCTCACCGGCTTTGAGAAAGCCGGGCCGGGAGGCCAAGGCCCCGATGTCGCGGCACAACCTGCGCTGGTACAGACAGGACACCGGCGCGGCATCCCGTTCAACCGTTGCTCAGAGGAGATCCACATGAAGGCCACTTTCCCCACCACCCTGAAGAAATCCGTGTTGATGATTGCGCTGTCCCTGGCGCTGCCGCTGACCGCACAGGCCGCCACAACAGCCGCCACACCAGCCGCCGACAAGATGGCAGCCTCGCCTGGCGTCAACAACACCAACTACAGCGACCGCGCCAACATGAAGACTTCGAGCGCCGACCGCAAGACCCTGCAAGACGCACTGACGAAGGGCCAGTCGGTCACGGCCATCAAGGACAAGATCGCCAGCATGGGCTGGAAGATCACCGCCACCAACGATGCCGTGGCCGATTACATGGAGTACGAGGTCGTCAAGGGCAACGCCAGCGCCGAGGTACAGATCGACGTCGACAAGGCCACCAAGATGTCGACGAAGGTCGATGTGGCGAACAATCTCTGGCGCGCCGACAGCACGAAGGCCGCGATGAAGGGCCAGTCGTTCACGCCAGTGATCAGTGGCGAGTTCAGCGACCGGAAGTACATGAAGGCCTGGTCGGGCGAGAAGGACATGCTCCAGAAGGCGCTCGGCAAGGGCCAGACACCCGACGCCTACCGCAAGAAGCTGGCCGACATGGGCTACCAGATCACTTCGACCAACGACCGCGAGAAGGACTACGTCGAGTACGAGGTGGTCAAGGGGCGCAACAGCTACGAGGTGCAGATCGGCATCGATGCGAAGACCGGGCGTGCCAAGGAAGTCGACGTGACGACCAACATGTGGGAGTCGGACGCTACCGAGCGCGCACTGGCGGCCGGCAAGCGCTAAGGGGTCAGCATTCGAAAAGAGTAAAGGCAGTTCATCGTGCGGAGGTCCCCCCGGGTCAGCGGGGGATTGACCGACAGCAGACACGACAAGAACGCTCCGGCATTGGGTAGCTGGTGCACCGTCAAGCCGGTGCGGCTGCGACCGGACGCCAAGACCTCGGCCCGGACAGGATGTGACACTGCTGTCAAACTGCCTTTGCAGGCAGGCTCTTTGCAGTCGCACGCTGCCCGTCAGCCCAGTCGGCAGGCGGGAAACTCACGAAACAGTCCCCATGTCCCGGAAACTTGTGGAAAAGACCAAGAACAGTGCCGCCAAGATCTACGTCGTTGGAATCTTGGTGTTCTCCGCAATCTTCGGCTTCATCACCCTCCTGTCCATCTTCCTCAGGCAGGTCGAAGTGAATTGACAGTGCCTGAGGCAGAGACACCCCTCCAGCCGTTCAGTCAACTCCTGGAATCCGGGCACATGCTTCGTATACCTCGGCAACTCCGCGTGCTCAGCACTTAATTGGGCGATGCCCGCTACAAGTCAGGCAGCTGCTTGACGAAATCGTTGGCAAAACCCACCAGACGTGCGCGCAGCGCCTCGCGCACACCGGCCAGCACCACGGTGTCGATCTCCACCTTGGCCGCGCAGTGGCGCAGCGTGGCCTGGCTGGCCAGGCTGCGGAAGAAAAGCACCTGGGTCATCGACGCGCTCGCCTCCAGCCCGAAGGCCATCATCGCCACGGTCAGCGCACCGGCTTCGGGCTGTTCGGCCACGCTGAGCTGAAAGCGTGCCGCGCTGCTGCTGCGGCTTTCGCGGTCGAACAGGGTGATCCACGGGCTGTCGGCGCTCATCGAACGCAACGCATCCAGCGTGGTGCCCACCAGCGCCAGCGAAGCCGCCGCCGGCCCCAACAGCGAGGCCGCCACCTTGAGGATCGCCTCGTGCGCCTGGAAGTTCTGCGTCTGCTCGACGTAGACCGCAAAGCTGCGGTCGCGCACCGCCCAGCCCAGGTGCGCCAGCGCGTCGAAGTAGGCGTCGTACCAGTCGAAGATACGGCTGCTGTCGGGCACCTTCTTCTTCGCCGCCAACTGCGCCAGCAGCGTGCAGTTGACCAGGTCCTGGCGCCATTGCGAATCGACCTCGGGCGCGAAGTTGACGAGATCCGATCCGACCACTGCCGCCTGCGCCACGCCCGCCTTCAGCCGGGGCGCGGCCGGCGCGCCGGTGCGGCGCGGGGCGGCAGCGGGCTGCGGCGGTGCCACAGGAAGGTCGGCGGCATCGACATACTTGCGGGCGCGTTGCACGGCATCGGCGGTCATGGGGTTCTCCGGTGGCTTGGTCGGGTTGCGATCAGACCACGCTCTGCCGGGCGGCCGCATCCCTGCGTGCGCCCTGCATCCCTAATTCGGCAATCGCGGCTTGCCAGCACGGGCGGTTTGCGCGGATGCTCGGCGGCTCAACCCCACAGGATTCCGCCATGGCCCGCGCCGCACAACCCATCACTTTCGTTGTCAGCGGACAGGCGGTGCCGGCGGTTGGCGCTGCAATCGGTGCGTCGCTCGGCGCGGTGCGGCGCTCGGGAGGCGGCGGCGCAAGCTCCGGGCTCGGGCTGCCAGGCAAACCCAAGTGCGCGGCGCTGCTGGGCGCGCGCCGCGCCGGTGGCGACAAGGTCAGGCTCGAGGCGGTGCCGGGCGAGGACGTGGTGGTGCTGCACCTGTCCGGCGGCCCGGCGCTGGTGCTGCACCCCGAGACCGCGCGCGATCTTCTGCTGGGGCAGGGGACAGCCAGGCGCAGCAGCGGCGGCGCCACGCCGGGCGTGGTGGAAGTGCCGGCGCAGTTGCGCTGGAGCGGACTGGAGAAGGCGGCGCCCACGCGCACGCGCGGCTTTCTCGGCGACGTGCTCCTGCAGGCGGTCGAGGTGTTCACCGGTTTCCTGCAGGACAAGGCGGTGGACTTCGCGCAGAGCAAGGCCGTGCAGATCGTCGACGGCGCGATCGACGCCGGCGTCTACCCGCTGCAACGCCAGACGCTGGACAAGCTCAGCGGTGGCGGCGCCGACGTGCCGGCGTCGACCGAGCCGATCCTCGTCTTGCTGCACGGCACCTTCGTCGACACCAAGTGCACCTTCGGCGCGCTGTGGGTGCAGCACCCGGACCGTGTGCGCGAACTGTTCGACCACTACGGCGGCCGCGTTCACGCACTCGACCACCCGACCATCAGCGCCAGCCCGCTGGCCAACGCGCTGACGCTTGTGCGCCGGCTGCCCAAGGGCGCGCGGCTGCACCTGCTGACGCACTCGCGCGGCGGGCTGGTAGGCGAGGTGCTGGCACGGCTGGCCGGGCGGCCCGCGCTGACGGCGGCCGATCTGGCCTTCTTCGCCGGCCCGGCTTACGCCGAGCAGCGCAAGCAGTTGAAAGCGCTGGCCAGCGAGATCGCGCGGCGGCACATCCAGGTCGAACGCGTGGTGCGCGTGGCCTGCCCTGCCCGCGGCACGCTGTTGGCCTCGCGCCGGCTCGATGCCTACCTCTCGGTGCTGAAGTGGTCGCTCGACCTTTCTGGCGTGCCTGTGGCGCCCACGCTGGTGGGTTTTCTGGCCGAAGTGGCGCGCCGACGCGCCGATCCGATGCAGTTGCCCGGCCTGGCCGCAATGGTGCCCGACAGCCCGCTGGTGCAGTGGCTCAACCACCCGGGCGACGCCATCCCGGGCGAGCTGCGCGTGGTCGCGGGGGACCTCGAGGGCGACTCGGTCGGCAGCTGGCTGAAGACGCTGGCCGCCGACGCCTTCTACTGGACCGACAACGACATCGTCGTGCACACGCGCTCAATGTACGGCGGCACGCCGCGCGCGGGCGGCGCCAGCTTCGTGCTCGACCAGGGCGGGCGCGTCACGCACTTCGACTACTTCGTCAATACGCGCACGGTGGACGCCGTGGTGGCCGGGCTGCGGCAGGACAAGCCCGCGGGCTACCGGCCGATCGGCCCGCTGTCCTGGGCGGGCGACGATGCCGGTGGTCTGCGCGCGCCGCGCCGCGCCAGCACCCGCGGCGCCGCGGGCGCGAAGCCCGCGGTGCTCATGCTGCCGGGCATCCTGGGCAGCCACCTGGCAGTGGACGGCCGGCGCATCTGGCTCGGGCCGTGGCTGATCGGCGGCCTGGGCCAACTGGCCTGGGCTCCCGGCTCGAAGCGCCAGGTCACGCCCGACGGCATGATCGGCTTGATCTACGACGATCTGGCAGAGCACCTGGCGGCCACGCACGAGGTGATCCCCTTCGCCTTCGACTGGCGACGCCCGATCGAGGAAGAGGCGCGCCGGCTGGCCGACGCGGTGACCCTGGCGCTCGACGCGAGAAAGCTGAGCGGCCTGCCGGTGCGGCTGCTGGCCCATTCGATGGGCGGTCTGGTGGCGCGCACGATGCAGTTCGAGCGGCCCAAGGTGTGGCAGCGGCTGCTGGCGCACCCTGAGGCGCGGCTGGTGATGCTGGGCACACCCAACGGCGGCTCATGGGCGCCGATGCAGGTGCTCTCTGGCGACGACACCTTCGGCAATGCGCTGGCCGCCTTCGGCGCCCCGATGCAGGACCGCAGGGCGCGCCAGCTGATGGCCGAGATGCCCGGCTTCATGCAGCTGCAGGCCGAGCTGACCGGCAAAGGCGGCCTGGCGAGCGAAGGCCAGTGGCGCAGCCTGGCCGAGGCCGACATGAAGGCGGTCGATGAGAGCAACTGGTGGCACCGCAACTGGCTGCAGGGCGAAGGTGCGAGCGACCAGTTGTCGCTGTACGAGTGGGGCGTGCCCCCGCAGAAGGTGCTGGACCAGGCGCTGGCGTTGCGCGAGCGCCTGGACCGACAGCGCGACGATGATCTGCCGCAGTTCGCCGACCGGCTCAAGCTGGTCGTGGGCCAGGCCAACTTCACGCCCGACGGCTACACCGTTACCGCAGACGGCATGGTCTACCTCGACGCGGTGGACGGCGGCGACGGCCGGGTCACCCATGGCTCGGCGCTGCTGCCGGGCGTGTCGACCTGGGTGCTCGAGCACGAGCACGGCACGCTGCCCGATGCCGAATCGGCGTTCGAGGCCTTCACCGAACTGCTGTGCCAGGGCCAGACGGTCAGGCTGCCCCGCTGGGGCGAGGCGGAGGCAGCCCGCCGGGCCGGCCCGGCGGCCAGCCGGCCCGACGCCGGCGCGGCCGCCCTCACCCACGTGCACAGCCGGCCCTCGCGCGGGCGCAGCGCGGTGCTGCCGGCGCTGGACAGCGCCCACGCGGTGCTCAGCGCCCAGGGCGCGCAGACGCAGACCGAGCCTTCGAATCCCAACGGCGCCGCACTGCGCGTCGAACTGCTCAACGGCAACCTGAGCTTCATCGGCCAGCCGCTGATGCTGGGCCACTACCGATCGGGCAAGCTCACCGGCACCGAGGCCGTGCTCGACCGCCTGATCGGCGGCACGATGAGCGGCGCGCTCGACAGCGGCCAGTACCCCGAGACCACCGGCAGCAGCCACGTCTTCGTCAACACCCGGCGCGACCCCGACAACCCCTGGCGCGCGCCGCGCCCGCTGGCCGCGGTGGTGGTCGGCCTCGGCGAGGAAGGCGAGCTCAAGCCGCCAGGGCTCGTGGACAGCGTGCGCCACGGCGTCATCAGCTGGGCGCAGCGCCTGGCCGAGCAGTCGCCGGTGGCGGCCACCTTCGAGCTGGCCGCCACGCTGCTGGGCAGCGGGGGCATCGGCATCAGCGCAGGCGGCGCCGCCTGCGCCATCGCTCAGGGCGTGCGCGAGGCCAACCTGCGGCTGACGGCGACGGGTTGGCCGGTGGTCTCGAGGCTGGTGCTGGTCGAGCTTTACCTTGACCGCGCGAACGACGCCTGGCACGGCTTGCGCGTGCTCGCAGCGACCTCGCCCGGCCATTTCGATGTGGCGCCGCTGATCGGCAGTGGCACCGGGCCGATGCGGCGGCCGCTGGACAACACCTACCGCGGCGCCGACTACGATCTGATCAGCGCCATCTCGCCCGCGCCCGACCAGATCGAGTTCACGCTCGACACGCGGCGCGCACGCACCGAAGTGCGTGCGGTCAGCACGCAGGGTTCGCTGGTGCGCGAACTGGTGCTGCGCGCCAGCCACGACGCCAACGACGACGTGCAGATCGGGCGCACGCTGTTCCAGCTGCTGGTGCCGCAGGAGATGGAGCCCTTCCTCGGCGGTACCGCGCAGATGGTGCTCGAGCTCGACCTCCGCAGCGCCGGCATTCCATGGGAACTGCTGGACCTGCCTCTGGACAAGCGGGCCGGCGGCGACAGACGGCCCTGGGCGCTGCGCACGCGCTTGCTGCGCCGGCTGCGCACGCGTGACGCGACGCCGGTGCCGCGTGACGCCAACGCCGACGACGACGTGCTGGTGATCGGCGAGCCGCGCACCGACAGCCGATACGCCCCGCTGCCCGGGGCGCGCGCCGAAGCGCATGCCGTGGCCGAGGCGCTGCGCGGGCCCGGCGGCCTGACGCCTGAGCGTGTGGTCGAACTGGCCAGTGGCGAGGACGCCACCACCATCGTCAACACGCTGATGTCGCGCCGCTGGCGCATCGTGCACATCAGCGGCCATGGCGAGCCCTTTGCCGAGGGCGGCGTGGTGCTCTCCGACGGGCTGTACCTGGGCGCGCGCGAAATAGCGCGGCTGCGCACGGTGCCCGAAATGGTCTTCGTCAACTGCTGCTACCTGGCCACGCGCCAGGTGCAGCAGGTATTGCAGACACCGCTCGGCGAGTTCGCCGCCGGCGTCGCCGACACGCTGATCAAGCTCGGCGTGCGTTGCGTCATCGCTGCCGGCTGGGCGGTCGAGGACGAGCCGGCGCGTGTCTTCGCCGCCACGCTGTATTGCGAACTGCTGGCCCGCCGCCCCTTCATCGACGCGGTGGCCACCGCGCGCGCGGCCTGCTGGGCCGAGGGCGGCAACACCTGGGCCGCCTTCCAGTGCTACGGCGACCCGGGCTGGACGATGCGCAGCGGCACCAGCGACGCCCAGGCGCCCAGCGGCAGCGCACTGGCCGAGTTCGCCGCCATCGCCAGCCCGCCGGCGCTGGCGCATGCGCTGGAGACGCTGGCCACCCGCGCGCGCTTCCACGGCGTGCCGCCGGCCGACACACTCGAGCGCATCCGCCACCTGAAGGCGCGCTTCGAGGGCGTCTGGGGCGACGTCGGCGCCGTGGCCGAGGCCTTCGCGGTGGCCTGTGCGGCAGCGCGGGACATTCCCACGGCCGCAGAGTGGTACGAACGGGCCGCGGCCTGCAACGACGGCAGCGCCTCGCTGAAGGCCGTGGAGCAACTCGGCAACCTGCGCGTGCGCATGGCCTGGGAGGCCCTGAAGGCGCTGGGCGAGCGCGCCGGCGCCGAAGACTGGGAGGGCGCGCGCAAGAAGATCGCGGCCGCGCTGGTTGATCTGTCGGGTCTGAACGCGCTGCAGCCCACGGTCGAGCGCCAGATCCTCTGCGCCTCGGCGCACAAGCGGCTAGCGATGGTGGCCGGCCGCGCCGGCGACGCGCCGGCACAGTCGGCGGCCTTGCTGCTGATGGTGCGCGACTACGCCGCGGCCGAAGTGCAGGCGCGCCGGACCGGCTACGCCGACCTGTTCTATCCGGCGATGAACCGCATGGCCGGCGAGTTGGTCACCGACTGGGGCAGCGCCGCCTGGACCGGCTTTGCCGAGGCCAACGTGCAGGCGGTGCGCGAGAACCTGCAAGCCAGGCTGCAGGACGACCCCGACTTCTGGAGCTGGGTCGGGATGATCGAGCTCGATCTGTACCTCGCGCTCGGCGGGGGCGCGCTGGCTGACGCACTGCCCAAGCTGCTGGAGCGCTACACCGACCTGCAGCAGCGTGTGGCGGCGCCGTGGATGTGGTCCTCTGTCGCCGACCAGGTGGACTTCGTTCTGCCGCTGTGGAGCCTGCACGTGGCGCCCGCCGAAGCGGCCGCGGCGACGGAGTTGAGCACCAGGCTCGGGGCCTGGGCCGGCCGCTAGCCAGGCCAGGCTGGCTAGATCATGCCGTATGGATCAGGCGGTGTAGCGCAGCGCAGCGACGAAGTGGCAGACGCTGCCGGCGATCACGAACAGGTGCCAGATGAAGTGTGCAAAGGGCAGCCGGTGGTCGATCAGGAAGAACACCGCGCCCACGGTGTAGGCCACACCGCCGCCGACCAGCAGGGTCATGCCGTCCACGCCAAGGTGGTGGACCAGCGGCTCGACCGCCAGCAACCCCAGCCAGCCCATCGCCACGTACAGCAGCGTCGACCACAGCGGATGCTGCAGCCGGCCGGCGGCCTTGAGCAGCACGCCGACGGCCGCCATCCCCCAGACGGTAAGGAACAGCGGCCAGCCGATGCCGCCGGCCAGCGGCCCGAGTGCGAACGGCGTGTAGCTGCCGGCGATGAAGATGAAGATCGCGGCGTGGTCGAAGCGGTTGAACAGCCGCTTCAGCCGCCCCGGCGGCAGCGCGTGATACACCGCCGAGGCGAAGTAAAGCAGCATCATCGTGGCCGAAAAGACGGTGGCACCCAGCACCGCCATCGGGCTGCCGTGCACCGAGACAAAGGCCTGCAGCACGGGCAGCGACAGCGCCGCCAGGAAGAAACCGATGCCGTGGCTCAGCGCATTGGCGGCCTCTTCCATCTGGGTCTGCGGACGGCTTCGCATGATGGTCTTCCTATCTTTGGTGGCAGCCGTTACACGGCCTGTTACGGATACGGACCGGAGGCCGTCTGCGATCCATTCTGCGAACCTGGAACCAGTCGCGCACCCACCGTTCGGTGGACGCCACGTCTGCCGCGTGCGCTTGTCACGCCGGCGCCACCGGCGCCAGGATGGCGCCGCACGATGTCCCGCAGCCGGGCCCGGCCGAGACGTTGCTGGATGCGACTGCGCGCACCCGGATGTAACCGCAACGAGCGCAGATTGCCGCGACGGTGCCGCTGCAACTTGCGGGCTCGGCATCACCGCCACCGGGCTGCACGACAATCCGCCGTAGTCACCACCTACAGGGGCTGACGATGGCCACGGTATACAATATGCAGATCTTGACAGTATGCGCCGTTAGATCGTTCATCTGCCGCCGTTCAAACCATGAATGAGGTGCTTGCCTTCCGCCCTTCGGGACTGTTGCCGGATCAATTAGCAAGGTTTCTCGAGGAGCAGATCGTGTTCGGCGATCTGGAGCCAGGTTCCAGGCTGGTCGAAGAGGCGGTCGTTCAAACGCACGGCGTGAGTCGATCGCCGGTCCGAGAGGCCTTTCGCCGTCTCGAGCAAAGTGGTCTCGTAGTGCGAACCTCGCGCAAGGGCGTGTCGGTCAGCCCGACCAGCAAGAAGGATCTCGACGAGGTCTACGCCTGCCGGATGGTGCTGGAGGGGCTGGCCGCCGAAGAGGCCGCAACGAATCGTAGCGAGGACGATCTTGCCCGACTGAGAGCCTGCTTGGCTCGCCTCAGGCTTGCTCACGAAAACGGTGATGTGAGAGAGTACTTTCGCAGCAACGTGGAGATGTCGACACAGATCTCCAACTGCGCGAACAGCGTGACGCTGTCGCGGATACTGGCCTCGCTGGGCAACCAGGCTCTGCGCTATCGCTACATGGTTTACTCGAGCCACCCCGAGATGATGGATGTTTCCATCGAGGCAAACCGGATGATCGTCGAGGCGATCGCACAGCAGAACGCGCGCAGTGCGCGCAGTCTCACCGAGGACGTGATCCTGCGCTCCTGGCGCACCATCGGCGCCTACGTACCAGAGGCTCCGACGCCGAAAGCAGCGCCGGAAAGCTGATGTTGCCTTGATGAATTGAATACTGTATACTGAATATTTTAGGAAAGCCGATGAATACGACGTCAATGCAGACCGCGGGTGGTTGGAACAACTTCGTCTCGGGTCAATGGGTTGCGGCGGCATCAGGCGAGTACGTTTCTGTCGTCAATCCTGCGACAGGTGAGGCATTCGCCGAGGCGCCCCGTTCTTCGGCAGTCGATGTAGACCAGGCCGTCAGTGCCGCGCGCCAGGCCTTGCGCAGCCGAGCCTTGTACGCGATGAAGCCCGCGGCCCGTTCCAGATTGCTGTTCGACGTTGCTCGAGAATTGCGCTTGCTCGGCGACAAGATCGTCCCATTGATGACGCAGGAGAACGGCAAGAGCCTGGCTTTCTCTCAGGACGAGGTGGAATGCGCGGCTCGCTACTTCGAGTATTACGCCGGCATCGCCGACAAGGTCCATGGCCGCTCTATTCCCTTGGGCGAGGGCTATGCCGATTTCACGCAATTGGTGCCCATCGGTGTCTCGGGACAGATCGTTCCGTGGAACTTTCCTCTCGAGATTGCAGCGCGCTCCCTGGCTCCAGCGCTGGCCGGCGCGAACGCGGTCGTGATCAAGTCGCCCGAGTTGTCGCCGCTGGCGATAGGTTTCCTGGCCGTCGCCTGCCAGCGTGCCGGTGTGCCGGACGGCTACGTCAACATCGTCAGTGGTTTGGGCGACGAGGCTGGTGAAGCACTGGCTGCCCACCCCGGGATCGACCAGGTGGTCTTCACCGGCTCCGTGCAGACGGGCCGACGCATTCTTCGCCACGCGGCGGACCATGTCCGGCCGGCGGTCATGGAACTCGGCGGCAAATCCGCAGCGATCGTTTACGCCGATGCCGACCTCGAGTCGGCCGCACGAAGCATTGCCATCGGCGCCTTCGCGCACGCCGGCCAAGTCTGCTCGGCAGGCTCACGCATCATCGTGGAGCGTTCCGTGCATGACGCGCTTATCGAGGAGATCAGAAAGGTTGTCTCGGGCTTCACGATGGGTCCGGGCACGGAGAACCATTTCCTGACGCCGCTCATTTCCCAGAAGCAGGAGTCGCGAGTCCTGCAGTACTGCAAGTCCGGCGCCGACGAGGGCGCACAAGCCGTCTTCGGGGCGCGCAAGTGTGCCGATCGCGCCGGCTTTTTCGTCGAGCCCACCTTGTTTGTTGGCGTCAAGCCCGGCATGGTGATCAACCGGGAAGAGATTTTCGGTCCCGTTCTGGCCGCGCTCACCTTCGACAGCCCGGAAGAAGCCCTCTCCCACGCCAACGGGACCGAGTACGGTCTCGCCGCAGGCGTCTACACCAAGAGCCTGAAGGCAGCCCACTGGACCGCCGATCGGCTCGATGCGGGCACCGTCTTCGTCAACGAGTGGTTCGCCGGCGGCAACGACACGCCATTTGGCGGTATGAAGAAGTCGGGATTCGGTCGCGAGAAGGGTGTCGAAGCCTTCGCCAACTACGTGCAGACGCGAAACATCGCCATCAAGTACGCCTAATCAAGGCCAATCACTTGGGCGACCGTTCATTCACCGGGTCAGCAGGGGAGTCTTATGGAAACGCTCGATAAAGCTTCCGCGCAACAAGCGCCGCAGATCGGCCGCTATGGCCGCACGAGCGATAACGAGAGCCGGGAGTTTGCCGTCGCCAAGCGATTGCTTCCTGGCGGTGTGCTCGGCGGGAACGCGCTGCCGAGCGACAACCGGTTCATCTTCTCGCACGGCAGCGGTAGCCGCTTCTGGGACGTCAGCGGCAACTGCTATATCGACTATGTGCTCGGCTCCGGCGCCCTGGTGCTGGGTCATGCGGTGCCAGAAATCCAACGCGCGGTCGCCGAACAGGCTGGCCGTGGCACACACAGCTTCGCCTTCCTCAACGAGCCGGCGATCCAGTATGCCGAGCGCATCGCGCCACACATCCGTTGTGCCGAGCGCCTGCGCTTCACGACCTCGGGTGGCGAGGCCACCTTTCATGCAATGCGTCTGGCGCGTGCCTTCACGGGCAAGAACAAGATTCTGAAGTTCGAAGGCGCGTACCACGGGTCGCACGACTACGCTCAACTCAGCACGACACCGAAGAAGCTGGTTGACTTCCCGACACCGCAAGCCGATACCGCAGGCATTCCCAAGGTGGTCCAGCAACTCACGCTGGTCGCCCCTTTCAACGATCTCGACACGCTGCAACGCATCATGGCCGAGCATCACGAGGACCTTGCCGCGGTCATCATCGAGCCGATCCAGCGCATCATCCATCCGCTGCCCGGATTTCTCGCGGGAGTTCGTGAACTGACCCGGCGGTACCGTGTGCTACTGATCCTGGACGAAGTCGTCACGGGATTCCGCTACGGCCTGGGCGGCGCGCAGCAATATTTCGACATCCTGCCGGACTTGGCGACCTACGGCAAGATCGTCGGCGGTGGACTGCCGGTGGGGGCGATCGCGGGTCGTGCCGACGTCATGGACCAGGCAGACCCCTCGAAGAAGGGCGATCCGGCTTACGTCTATCAGAACGGCACGCTGCAAGGTCATCCGCTGGGGTGTGCGGCAGGCTTGGCATCGTTGACACTGCTCGAAGAGCCCGGCTTCTACGATCGCCTGTTCGGCATCGCCGACAATCTGCGCGAGCGGCTGCGTTCCACCTTCTCGCGCCACGGCATGAAGGTGACCGTGTTTGGGGAAGGGCCGATGTGGCACTTCCTGTTCTGCGACAAAGCGCCGACGAACTACCGCGAAATCCTCGCGACAGACCAAAAGCAGCAGGTGGCTTTCGACAACGAATTGCTTCGTATGGGAGTGTTCGTGCTGCCCGGCAATCGCCGCTTCGTGTCGATCAAGCACTCGGATGACGACATCGAGTTGACAGTGGAAATCTTTGACCGGGTCTGTCGGCAACTGAAGGCCTGACGCGGCCGTTACGCTGTCGCGTGCGGCAGCGGCATGCACACGGGTATCAGCTCGAAGGAATTGCCTCGGCGACGGCTTTCGCTATCGCAGGTGCCGCCCCAGCCAGACGCGGTGCCCCACGCACCGCGACGCGGCGCAGGTCGAGCTCTCCAACCGCTCCACGGGCGGCCGTCCACCCGAAGGGCAGGTAGGTGGTGGCCGACATCTCCTCGATGATCGCCGGCCCGTCGATCCGTGTCGTCGTGCGCAGGTCTTCGCGTCGCCAGACCGGGACACGCAGGATGGTTCCGTCCACGCTCACATCGCGCATTGCGGCGCAGGCGCCGTCGCCTTCGGGCGGCGCTACCCAGTCGGGGGCGTCGACCGGCAGTCGCGCTATCAGACGCGCATTCACCAGCACCAGCTGACGGTCCCGGTCAAGGCGCCCGAATTCGCGCTCGAAGCCCGACTCGAAACCTGTGGTCGCCTGCGCTACCGTGCAGCCCGGCTCGATTGTCACCGTCATCTCGTGCGCCTGCCCGGCATAACGCACGTCGATCTGGCGCTCGCAGACCAGATCGCTGTCGAAATGCCGCGCGTCACGGGGTACCGTATCCGACCCGTGCGCGACCATCACGCCTTCGACCACGAAGCTCGCCGCCAGCAGCGTTTTCGACTCGGCGAAGAAGCGCCCGGCAGCGGCCAGGCCGTCTGCGTCAAGCGGCGCGAGCAAAGTCAAGCTCCGGTCCTTGGTCAACGCCGAACACAGCGCGCCGAAGGCCGAAAAGGCGCCGGGGTTCGGCGGCGCGACCACACGCGGAATGCCCAGCTCTTCAGCGACCAGACAGGCGTGCAGCGGGCCGGCCCCGCCGTAGCACAGGAGCACGAAGTCAGCCGGATCGAAACCGCGCGCTACCGAAATTTCGTGCACTGCGGCAGACATCTTCGCGACCCCGAGGTCGACGATGGCTTCGGCCATCTGGGTGAGCGACAGTCCTGCCTGCTCGGCCAACGCGCCGACGACGCGGCATGCAGCCTCGGCATCGATGCGCAACGAGCCGCCGAGCTCTTGCGCAGGCCCCATACGTCCCAGTACGACGTTGGCATCGGTGATGGTCGGCTCGACCCCGCCATGTCCGTAACATGCCGGCCCGGGCTGTGCACCGGCGCTCTTTGGCCCGACGAACAGGCTGCCGCCTGCGTCGAGATGGGCAACGCTTCCGCCGCCGGCGCCAACCGTGTGGATGTCCAGTTGCGGAAGCCGGATCACATCGCCGTCGACGATCGTCTCGTGGCGCAGTGGCATCGCGAAGTCGTGGATCAGCGCCACGTCGGTCGACGTCCCTCCCATGTCGCAGGTGATGACGTTCGGCGTGTTGATCGACTGCGCCAGGCGCAGCGTGGCGGCAAGGCCCGCCGCCGGCCCCGAGAGAATCGTGCGCACGGGGGCAGCGATGACTGCGGCCGCAGTCAGCAAGCCGCCATGCGACGCGACGGTGTAGAAGCCCGCAGCAGGAAAGTCGCGTGCGATGGAATGTTCGAGTACATCGACGTAACGCGCCATCATCGGCATCAGGTAGGCGTTCAACGCGGTGGCAAAGAAGCGCTCGTACTCGCGCATCTCATTGAGTACGTCGGTCGAGATCGTCACGAAAGGCAGATACGCGCCCAGGATTTCAGCGGCCCGCCGCTCGTGAACCGGATTGCGATAGGCGTTGAGAAAGCCGACCGCCACCGCCTCGATGCCTTCGGCCTTGAGGCGGCGGCCCAGCGTATCGACGGCGGCCTCGTCCAGCGCGATATCGACGGTCCCGCTGGCAGCCATGCGCCCGCCGACCTCGAATCGGTCGCGACGCCGGATGACGGGCTCGCGCCGGCGGAAGTAGGGGTCGTACAGGCTGCCGGGCGTCAGGCGCGTGGTGCGGCCTAACTCGATGACGTCACGAAAGCCTTCGCTGGCAACGAACGCGACTCGGGCGCCGCGCCGTTCGAGCAATGCGTTGGTGGCGACGGTCGTGCCGTGAACGATGCGGTGCAACTCGGCCGCCACTACACCCGTCTTCTTCAGCGCGCCGAGCACCGCCTGATCCGGCGCAGCGCGGTTCGATGGCACCTTGACTGCGACCGAGGTCCGCCGCCTGACGTCGTAGACGATGGCGTCGGTGAACGTGCCACCGACGTCCAGGCCCACATAGAACAGTTGACCCGCGTCAGTGCTCGACGACGGCTGTTCGCCCGTGGCGGTGTTCAAACGCGATCCTTGGGCGGCGTCTGATACTGGAACGGCGTCTGCACGGCCAGGCAGCGCACGGAAACCGCATCGACCCTGGGGAAGCCGGCGTGCACGGTCAGTTGCATCGTGGGGACTTCGATGGGCGTCCCTGCATCGACTGCGGCGACCCAAAGACGGCGCGCCGGACCTTCGCGGAAGACGAGTTCAAGCAGCGAACCCGGCTGCGCACCCAAGGCCTGCGCCAGTGCCGGCGAGAGCCGACACGCGGGCGACATCAGCTGCTCGTCGATGCTGATCTGCGGGCATGGCCAGGCGCGCCGCACCGCCGCACCGCGCTCGGTGACGTAGCCATCCAGAAGATCGTCGGTGACCGCTGCGGCGCGGCGCTCGGTCGGATCGCCCCAGCCGCCGCCGCCCGAGCTCTCGATCACGACGACGTCACCTGGCTGCAGCCGAAAGTTGGCGACCTTGCCAGGAAAGGCGCTTGGTTCGACCTCGATGCCGCCTCGCCGCACCCGGTATCGGTTCGGCGCGCCCGGCCCGCCACCGTTGACGCCGGCCGGCGGAATGATGTTGCGGTCGGACAGCACCGAAAGACTCGCATCGGCACACAGCACCTCGATCTCGCGCCGCATGCCGCAGCCGCCACGCGTGGCCCCGTCACCGCCACTGTCGGCGCGGATTTCGCTTCGCAGCACGCGCAACGGAAAGATGGCTTCCACCACTTCGGCCGACTGGATCGAGACGTTCTCGCCCTCGTTGAAGGCGCGGATTGCCACCGCCCCGTCGCCTTGCTGTGACGCGCCGGTGCCGCCCGACGGGTACTCGTAGAAAATGAACGACGGCGAGCCGATGTAGGTGTGGTTCGAAGTCCCGCGCACATCGCCGGTCAGCCGTTGTGGAACGATCTGGCCCAGCGCGCCCATGACGGCGGCGTCGCAGGCGAAGCGCACTTCGTTCAATCCGCCGCACGGTGCCGGCGCGAGGGCGTGCACGATCGTCCCAGGCGGCGTGCGGACCTCGACCGCACGCAAGGTGCCGGAATTGATCGCACCGCCCGGATCCAGGAACGACTTCAGCACGGTCAGCACCGAAGTGGGTGCAATCGCCGGGCCTGCATTCAGTGGCGCGCCCACCTGCGCGGACGAACCTGCGAAGTCAGCGACGATCCGGTCGCCGCTGATGGTCAGCGCCACCTGGACCCGCAACGGATGTGGCGTGGCTGCGGCCCCGTCGAGGAAGCCGGTGTGGTGCCAGGTGCCGTCGGGCAGTCTGGCGATTGCCGCGCGCAGCCGCATCTCGGAAGCGTCGAGCGTGGCGTCGATGGCGCCTTGCAATTCCGCCAGCCCGTGCTTTGCGACCAGGTTGTGCAGGCGCTGCTCGGCGATGCGGCAGATGCCGAGCACGGTACGAAAATCGGACCCAGCTTCGCGTGTCGCGCGCACATTGTCGAAGATCATGCGCATCATTTCGGAAGCGCCCGACTTCGGCATTTTGAGATAGTTGAGGCGCAGGCCTTCCTGGATGATCTCGGACGCGGCGCCGTTCAGCGAACCCGCGGACATGCCGCCGATGTCGCCCCAATGCGAACGCACGACGACGTGGAAGATGGTCTCTTCGGCCGAGCACACTGGCCAGATCACCGCGACGTCGTTCAGGTGCGTGCCGCCGGTGTAGGGGTCGTTGTGCAGGACCATCTCGTCCGCATCCAACCGAGCATGGATCGCGCGCATGCCGGCAACGGCGCCAGCAATCGGGATGATGTGGAACGGGTGATCCTCTCCCGATTCGGCCACCAGCCGGCCCTGCCCGTCGATCAGCACGCACGAGAAGTCGTAGCCCTCGTAGATGATCGAGCTGTAAGAGGATCGCACCATCGCGCGCCGCATCTCGCGAACGATCGAGCCAAGCGCTTCACGGATGATCGCGCTCAGCGCAAGGGGCGACCGGGCGGCCCGGGCGGGCTCAGGAACGTGCGCCGTCGCATGGGCCATGCTCTGCGCAGCGCTCACGGCAGCGCCTTTGTCTTGGCAGCCGCGAGCCCCGTTTCGCCCAGTGCAACCGCGCCGGCGCGCGCAAGCTGTTCAATCTGCTCGGGCGGCAGGCCGAGCAGACGCTGAAGCACGCTCTCCGTGTGCTGGCCCAGGGTCGGCGGCGCCTGGTTGTCCGTCCTGACAGACCCGTCGAATCGAAACGGGCTGTAAACGTTCTTGACCGTGCCGACGGTCGGATGATCCATGCTCACCAGCATGCCGCGCGTGACCAGCTGCTCGGCCTCGCAGACTTCACCGACCGAGCGGATCTGCCCGCAGGGAACACCGGCGGCGAGCAGGCATTTCATCCAATGAGCGCGCGGCCGCTCGCGTACCAGACCTTCGATGATCGGTTGCAAGGCCAGCCGGTGCTTGACTCGGTCAGGGCCGGTCGCGAACCGAGGGTCGTGGCGCAAGACGTCCTGGCCCACGGCCTCGCAGAACAGGATCCAGAACTTGTCGTTGGCGACACCGACGTTGACCCAGCCGTCCGACGCCTGGAAGGTCTCGTAGGGGTAGATCGTCGGATGCGCATTGCCCCGACGCTGAGGAGACTGGCCGGTTGCGAAATAGATGCCGGCATTGAATGTCAAAAGTGAGGCCATGGAATCGAGCATGGACACGTCGACGCGCCGCCCGGTGTGGCACCGACCGCGCTCTACCAGCGCGGCAAGAATGCCCTGCACCGCATACAAACCAGTAACGAGGTCGGCCACCGATGTCCCGACTTTGGTCGGAGGGCCATCCGGAAAGCCAGTGATGTCCATGAAGCCAGACTCACCCTGCAGGATCAGGTCGTAGCCCGGTCTTTGAGCATCCGGTCCGCTGTCGCCGAAACCCGTGATGGAGCACAGGATCAGCGACGGGTTCGCTGCACGGAGCACGTCGTCGCCCAGCCCCAGACGCTGCAGTGTGCCCGGGCGAAAGTTGTCGATGAGGACGTCGGCGTCTCGCGCCATCGAAACGACCAGAGCCAGTCCTGCCTCGGTCTTCAGGTCGATGCAACAACTCTGCTTGTTGCGGTTGACCGAAAGAAAATAAGCGCTCTCTCCGGCCATGAAGGGCGGCCCGAAAGCACGGCTGTCGTCGCCTTGGGTCGGTTCCTCGATCTTGATCACCTCAGCGCCGAGATCCCCCAGCAGCATGGTGCAGAACGGCCCCGACACCACGCGGGTCAGGTCGAGCACGCGAATGCCCAGCAGGGGCTTTCCGGGGACAGTGGCAGTGCTGGTGGCGTCAGACATTAGCTGATGCTACGGCGTGCTGCCGAATTCTTTCAATGGATAAATGTATGAAACAATCATCTTCGTCAATAGATCAGCATGGCGACACAAGAGAAAATCGTCATGGAGCGGGGTGATACATACATACAGCGAATCCATTTGTTGAATTTTCGTGCCGCCGCTATCGTCGTTGTCGGTGGGGATCCGATCCGGGTTCTTGCACGCGCACATCCGAGGAGCCGACGTGGTCAGTCACGAACAGTTGAAGCAGCAGGTCAAGGTTGTCATGTTCGACCAGTACGGCACGGTCGTCGACATGCAACTGGGCTTGACGGTGGCCGTCACCCCGTTCCTGAAGGACAAGGGCTGGAACGGCAATCCGAACTCCTTCGTCACCTGGTGGCGGCGCACGCACTTCGAGAACTCGATGATCGATGCGCTGCTTCACAAGGAGCACACGCCTTATCGAGAGATCGGACACCGTGCAGTGGCCTACACGCTCGAGCGGGCGGGCATCTCGTTCACCAGCGAAGAGGTTCGCACCCTGGTGTCGTGCATCGAGAAACTTGAGCCCTTCCCCGACGTGCCGGCTGCGCTTGCGCGCCTGAAGACAAAATACAAGATCGTTGTCCTGTCCAATGGCGATCCGGACATGCTGGAGACGGCCAAGCTTTATCACAAGGTGCCCTTCGACGACGTGATCTCGGTCGCGGCGGCGAACTCGTTCAAGCCCCATGTCGCAACCTACTCGAAAGCCGCTGAAATGTTGGGCGTGAATCTGGATGAGGTGCTTTTCGTGGCGAACCATGCGTTCGACTGCATCGGTGCAAAAGCGGCCGGAATGTATAGCGCATTCATCGACCGCCGCAGCCGGCCCTTCGGCAGCACGCCGCACCAGCCCGACCTCAGGGTGAAGGACATGAAGTCGCTTGCCGATTTGATGGTCTGAGACGGGATCATGGCGCAAGCCAGGGCCGCCAAGACGCGGCTCTGGCATCATCTTCCGCTTCATGAACCTGCGTTCGATCGACCTGAACCTGTTGGTCATCTTCGATGCATTGATGGCCGAGCGGCACGTGACGCGCGCTGCCGCCCTCATCGCAATGAGCCAGCCTGCCGTGAGCAACGCACTCTCGCGGTTGCGCCACATCTTCAAGGACGAGCTCTTCATCCGCAGCGGCGGCCGCATGGAGCCGACGCCGCGCGCGCTGGAGCTTGGCGACGCGATCCAGCAAATCCTGCTGCAGACCCAGCGGCTGATGTACAGCCGGGTCGATTTCGACCCGCTGCATTCGGAGCACCAGTTCACCGCACGCATGTCGGACCTGATCGGGCTGCTGGTACTTCCGGCCATTGTTGGGCGGCTTCGCGTCGCAGCGCCATCCATCGCACTCAATGTCTTGCACATGTCGCCAGAGCGCACAGTCAAGGCGCTCGAGGCCGACCAGCTCGACTTTGCCATCAGCATGGGGTTGGAGCACGCGCGCTCACTGCTCGCGACACCACTGTGCACCGACCGGATGTGCTGCGTCATGAGCTCCGATCATCCTTTGGTCAAGGGCGAGCTCACGCTGCAGGCCTTCCTGGCCTATCCGCACATGCGCGTGTCCATGAGCCCGACCGACATCCGCTTTGTCGATGACGTCCTCGCCCAGCGCGGGCTGAAGCGAAAGGTCGTCATCAACGTGCCGAGCTGGCTGCTGGTTCCTCAAACTCTGATCGGTTCGGATCTGCTTGCCGTTGTGTCGGAGCGGCTGGCATCGCGTTTTGCGGAAGCGGGCCTGATTGCCAAGCCCTTGCCGTTCGAGTCGAGCCCGTTCGAATGGACCTTGTACTGGCATCGCCGCTACGACAAGAGCGTTCCGCATGTTTGGCTGCGCAAGATGGTGCAGCAAACATTCGACCAGATTTGACGATGGGCGCATCACGACAATCAATCGGTTCGCTGAACCGGCGGCCGATAGACTCAGATTGCGAAGAACCAGGATAGAGCAATGGAGAGATTTCAGAACTACATCCGCGGTGAGTTCGTCGATCCGATCTCCGGCCGGTGGCTGGACAGCAGCGATCCCTATACGAACGAGGTGTGGTGTCGGATTCCTGCCAGCGACGCCCGCGACGCGGATGCTGCCGTGCAAGCCGCCAGCGACGCATTCGACGACAAGGCATGGCACGGTTTGACGGCCACTGCTCGCGGCAAACTGCTTCGGCGCCTCGGTGATCTCGTCGCTTTGCATGCCGAAGCGCTAGCTGCGACTGAAGTGCGTGACAACGGCAAGCTGATCGCCGAGATGCTCGGGCAGTTGAAGTACATCCCCGAGTGGTACTACTACTACGCGGGGCTGGCGGACAAGATCGAGGGTGCGGTGGTGCCGATCGACAAGCCTGGTTTTCTGACCTACACCCGGTTCGAGCCACTGGGCGTGGTCGCGGCGATCACGGCGTGGAATTCCCCGCTTCTACTGCTCGCGTGGAAGCTGGCCCCTGGTCTCGCGGCCGGGAACACCTTCGTGGTCAAGCCGTCCGAGTTCGCCAGCGTGTCGACGCTGCAGTTCGCACGACTTGTCGGCGAGGCAGGGTTCCCGCCTGGCGTCGTCAACGTGGTCACCGGCTACGGTGCCGAGGTGGGTGCTCGCCTTGTCGAGCATCCTGACGTGGCCAAGGTGGCTTTCACGGGTTCAGATGAAACCGGGCGTCGAATCAACCAGGCTGCCGCGCGAAGCTTCAAGCACGTGACGATGGAGCTCGGCGGTAAATCCCCAAACATAGTGTTTGCAGATGCCAACCTCGACGCCGCCGCAGCCGGCGTCATGTCGGGCATCTTCGCAGCCGCCGGCCAGACCTGCATAGCGGGGTCGCGCCTGCTGGTCGAAGACAGCATCCATGATGCCTTTGTGGCGCGCGTTGTCGCTCTGGCCCGTTTGGCGCGCATGGGAAACCCCGTCGACCCGGACACCCAGATCGGGCCGATGGCCAACCAGCCCCAGTTCGACAAGGTGCTCGAGTGCATCGCGTCGGCCAAGGCCGAGGGGGCCCAAGTTGTGCTCGGTGGCGGTCGGTCTTGGCGGGCGGGCTGCGAGCGGGGCCTGTTCATCGAACCGACGGTGTTCACGGGCGTCGGCAATGCGATGGGCGTCGCCCAGAACGAGATCTTCGGCCCCGTGCTGGCAACCATTCCCTTCAAAGGCGAGGACGAGGCGCTTGCCATTGCCAACGACACCCGCTACGGACTCGCGGCGGGCGTCTGGACGCGCGACATCGGCCGCGCACTGCGCCTGGTGAACCGCCTGCGCGCGGGTACGGTGTGGGTCAACTCCTATCGCGCCGTGAGTTATCTCGCACCGTTCGGCGGCTTCAAGCAATCGGGGCTGGGCCGCGAGAGCGGCATGGAAATGATCAAGGAATACCTGCAAACGAAGACGGTTTGGCTGACAGGCGGGGAAAGTTCGCCGGACAATGCCTTCGTCATGCGTTAGTTCAATCCTCTGTGTTCAAGGAGCCTTTTATGCCCCAGGCCAAGATCTACGGTATCCGGGAACGTCTGGTACCCATCCGAGACGTCTTGTCGGAAGCCGTCAATGACGCAATTTCAGACGCCTTCAAGTTCCCGAAGGAACGTCGACTGCAGCGTTTCTTCCCGATGGAAAGAGACGACTTCGTCTATCCGGCGCACGAAAGATCCGATCGCTATACGATCATCGAGATAAGCACCTTCGAGGGCCGAAGTGTGGCCACTCTGAAGGAACTGGTGCGCCAGATCTATGAAAGGGTCATCGCGGCCACAGGCATCGATCGACGCGACCTGGACGTCATCATCACTCAACAGCCCAAACATGCCTGGGGACTGATGGGTGACCACGGCGACGAAAGCAAGTTGAGCTACAAGGTCGAAGTTTGACGCACTGTGAGCTTGCTGCGGCTTGAAGGGCCGTCCGCGTGAGTCCTGATTCGAGTGGCTCGGGTCAGGGCAATCGCGCCAGGCGCTCAGTCACCAAGTCGAAGAAGCCCTCGACGTCGATGCGATCGAGGACCGTGGCATTGGGTGGCTTGCGCGTGACGTTCCACCAGTCGACCACCGATTGACCCATGGTCACTTCGCTGCGAGTTTCAACTTCGACATGAACCTCTCGGCCTGAGAACAGATGCGGTGCCACCAGGTAGGCAGTCACGCAGGGGTCGTGCATCAGCCCCCTCGGTTTGGAGTCCGGTGCAAGAGTCTGCTGAACGACGGCATGCGGCATGAACATCTTGGCCACAGCCTGGGCCGAACGTGTGCCGACCGCGCCGATTCGCTCGATTCTGGCCACGGTATTCAGAACCTGATGGGTGACATCGAGTCCGATGATGACTGGACGAAGCCCCGCATTCAGGACGATCTGCGCCGCGTGAGGATCAACATAGAAGTTGTATTCCGCCTGCGGAACAATGTTGCCGCGGTGCATCGACCCGCCCATGATGACCAATTGGCCGATACGTTCGCGGATCCACGGAGCCTTGACCAGCGCCAGCGCCAGATTGGTCAGCGGGCCGAGGGTGGCGACCGCAACCGGATCGCCGGCGCCGCCGAGCGTTTCGACGATGAAGTCGACTGCGTGTCGCCTGTCGACTGACCGGGACGGCGCTGGCAGGTCTGCCCCAGCCAAGCCATCGTTGCCCATGACGTATTCAGCGGTAACGAGCGGGCGCATCAGCGGATGCTGACAACCGGCAAACACGGGAATATCCAGCCTGCCAGCAAGCTCGACGATCTTCAGTGCGTTCATCGAGGTCAGCGCGAGCGGGACGTTCCCGCCTACGGTGCAGATGCCGAGAACCTGGAGTTCGGGCGAAGCCAGGGCCAGCAAAAGCGCCGCGGCGTCGTCCTGTCCCGGATCGCAATCAAAGATCACTGCCGTCATCTGAACCTCCATGAGACCGGAGCGGCTGTTGGGGGGTCGCGGGCCACTCCAGGCCGACTAAAAACGCTTGCCTTGTTCAAGGCTCATTGTATACTATGTACTGAATTATGAAAGGTTCGAGCCAACCGCAAATGCACAAGACCACGCTGAGGTTGCACAACTTCTACCTCCCGGGCAGACCCGAGTCGGGGCTTCTGGCACGCTTCGGCGCGCAAGTCGGCCTGCTGTCTGATCGCTTACAGGTCGAGATCGTGGATGGCAACGGGCTTGGCCTGGATGACACAACGGGATTGAGCTGGCTCTCTCAGGGTGAACCGGACCTGGCGGTGCTCTGGCCGGTCTTTCTGCAGCGAAACAATGCCGAGCTGGAGGCCTCCTACCCAATGGGGTCGGCCCGTCACTTGATGGACCATCACCGGGCAGTCCCGGATCTGGAGGTCATTGGTCGCCGTGTGCTCGAGGAGCACGGCATCGTGCTGTTGGCGTTCCTGCCGTCGCCGGTGCTCTGGATTTCCATCTTCTCGAGCGGCAAGCCGGTGACCTCGCTGGACGATCTCAGAGGCCGGCGGCTGCGCGTCTTCAGCAAGGACCTGGAGCCGACATTCCGGCGACTGGGTGTCGACGCAAACTTCATACCGCAAGGCGAGTTGTATTCGGCGCTCGAGGCTGGACGTTTCGATTGCACCGTGTATCCGGCCTGTCACACGTCGTGGAGCGTCCCGCTGTGGCGCGTCACCCAGCATGCGGCCTATCTCTTTCCAGAGGCCTTGCATCCCTACGCTCTAAGCTGTTCGCCGCAAGCCTGGGCGCGTCTTGACGATGGGCAGCGTTGCGCGTTGCGCGAAGCTGCAGAAGGGCTATACCCCGAATTCCTGCGCCTGTCGATCGACAACGCTGCAGAACTGGCGGCCCGGCGAAATCTGGAAGCGGCCAGTCTCGCCTGGCATCCCGATTTCAGCGCGCCCGACCGCGCCGCCTTTGCCGAGTCGGCCGCCCAGACCTGGGCCGATCTATCCGAGAAGGCCGGCGGGCGCGCTCCCGACAACTTTCAGCGCTTGATGGCGGCGATGCATCGCCGCCCCGAACGCTGAAAGCCGACCTCAGCCACATTTATGACACTTATGAAGGATCCCGCATGAACCGTCGAATTCTGGCCAAGATCGCTGCACTTTCACTCATCTTCTGCGCCGGGCTGACTGCTGCCACCGCGCAGACGCGCGGTGGCAACCTCACAGTCATGCTCTCCAACGAGCCGCCCATGCTGGTGTCGGCGTTCAACACGGCGCTGCCGATCGGCACCGTGTCGACGAAGATCATGGAAGGCCTGCTCTCCTACGATACGGCGATGACGCCGAAGCCCAGCCTGGCGACGCGGTGGTCGACGAGCGCGGATGGTCTGACTTACACCTTCAACCTTCGCCCGAACGTCAAGTGGCACGATGGCAAGCCCTTCACCTCCGCCGATGTCGCCTTCTCTGCGATGTCTGTTTGGAAGGAACTGCACCCGCGGGGTCGCACGGTCTATGCAAACCTGACCGAGGTCCAGACGCCTGATCCACTCACTGCCGTATTCAAGCTTTCGAAGCCCTCTCCGGTGCTGCTCAGCGCGCTGCACGCCTACGAGTCGCAGATCCTGCCCAAGCACATCTACGAAGGCACCGACATCGTCACCAATCCGGCCAACGCAGCGCCGGTCGGGACCGGGCCGTTTGTCTTCAAGGAGTGGAGACGTGGCCAGTTCGTGATGCTCGAAAAGAACCCGGATTACTGGGATGCGGGCAAGCCGTTCCTGGACCGCGTGGTGTTCCGCGTGATCACCGACGCCGGCGCACGCTCGGCGGCAGTGGAAAGCGGCGCGGTCGATATTGGATTCTTCTCGCCGGTCTCCCTTGCCGAAGCCGAACGGCTCAAGAAGAGCCGGACGCTGGAGGTCAGCACCCGCGGATACGAGTACGCGACGCCGATGTTCTTTATGGAATTGAACCTGCGCAAGAAGCCGCTCGACGACATCAGGGTGCGACGTGCGCTGGCCCATGCGATCGACCGTCAGTTCATCATCGACAACATATTCATGGGCTACGCCGACCCGGTCACCGGGCCGATTCAGAAGTCGTCGCAGTTCTACAGCGCCGATACCCGGCAATACCCTTTCGACCCGGCGTTGGCGAACAGGATGCTCGACGAAGCCGGCTTCAGGAGGGAAGCGAACGGCTTTCGCTTCTCTTTGACCCACGATCCCGTGCCTCAGGGTGACGAGCATTCGCAGACGGCGGATTACGTCAAGCAGGCGTTCGCGACGATCGGCGTCAACCTCGAAGTTCGCAAGCAGGATCTGGCCTCGCAGGTCAGGCGCGTCTCGAGCTGGGAGTACGACATCTCCAGCAACCCGTTGTTCGCGATGTTCGACCCGGCACTTGGCGTGACGCGGTTGTTCTGGTCGAAGAACATCCGGCAGAACGTTCCCTTCAACAACACCACCGGCTTTACCAATGCCGAGATGGATGCGGCCATCGAGGCTCAGGGCGCCGAGACCAACGTCGCCAGGCGCAAGGCGCATTTCGTCAAGCTGCAACAGATTGCCCAGGATCAGCTGCCGTTGCTGTATCTGCTCGAGGTGAAGTATCTGACGATCGCCAACCGTCGCGTCCAGGGCCATACCTTCGACGGGGCGGCTGCGTTCGGCAACTTCGCAGGGGTAACGATTCAGCCACGCTGAGCGCGCAAGTCACCCCCGGCGCCCGCCGTGAGCCGAATCCAACGCCTGCTTTGGTGGCGCTTGGTCGCGGCGATCCCGATCATGCTCGGGATCGTCGTCATCAACTTCGTATTGCTCAATGCCGCGCCGGGCAACGTAGTGGATGCGATGGTCGGACAGATGGGGGCCGCTGACCCAGAGTTCGTGGCGCGAATGACCACCAAGTTCAATCTGGACCAACCTGTCTGGACGCGCTTGGGCTACTACCTCTGGAACATCGTGCGGCTTGACCTTGGCACTTCGCACTTCTACAACATGCCGGTGCGCACGCTGATTCTCGAGCGGCTCGCGGCCACGGCGCTGCTGATGTTCTCGAGCATTGGGCTGGCCTTTGCGATCGGCGTCATCGCGGGCGTGGCAGCAGCGCGCAGGTTCAACACAGTTTGGGACAACCTCATCAGCCTGGCGGCGCTGGTCTTCTATGCGACGCCCGTGTTCTGGATCGGCCTGTTGATGCTGGTGCTGTTCTCCGTCAAGCTCGAGATCCTTCCGATCGGCGGCATGTCCACGATCGGCGCCAGCTTGGGCCTGTGGGCCAGTGTTCGCGATGTGGTCTGGCATCTGTTGCTGCCGATGACCACGCTGGCATTGTTTTACATCGCGACCTATACGCGGCTGATGCGGTCCAGCATGCTCGAGGTCCTGCACCTGGACTTCGTGCGCACCGCGCGCGCCAAGGGCATGCCCGAAAGACGGGTTGCCTACAAGCACGTGCTGCGCAACGCGCTGCTCCCTGTGGTCACGATGGTCGGGGTGCAGATGGGGTCGATGCTCGGCGGATCGGTGGTGGTCGAGTCCCTCTTCGGCTGGCCGGGATTGGGCCAGCTGGCCTACGACAGCGTGATCCAGCGAGACTTCAACGTGCTGCTCGGCATCCTCTTCATGAGCTCGGCCGTCGTGCTTGGCGTGAATCTGCTGGTGGATCTGGTCTACGCCTGGCTTGATCCGCGCATAGAGCTCGGATGAGGCTGCGCCGCGTCACCGAATTCTGGCGACGCTTCGCCCGCAATCGCAGCGCGGTCGTGGGCCTGACGGTGCTGGTGGCGCTGCTGCTGATGGCGGCGCTGGCTGACATCCTCTATCCGGGCAACCCGTTGCGCCTGGTAGGCCGCCCGATGCAATGGCCGGGCAGCAACCCTGCATTTCCGTTCGGCACCGATCGCCTCGGTCGCGACATCACCGCGGCCATCTTTCACGGCGCGCGGGTCTCGCTGCTGATCGGCTTCACTGCCGCCGCCTTCTCGCTCGTCGTCGGCGTCACCATCGGCGCACTCAGCGGCTTTTATCGCGGCGTTGTGGAAGCGATCCTGATGCGCCTGGCCGACCTGGTGCAGACCATTCCGCCTTTCTTGCTCGCACTGGTGCTCGTGGCGATCATGGGTGCCACGGTGTCGAACGTCGCGCTTGCCATCGGCATCGCGTCATGGCCTCCGGTCGCGCGCATCGTGAGGGCCGAATTCATGTCACTGCGCGAGCGCGAATTCGTTCAGGCCGCAACGTCGGCCGGGATGAGCGATGCGCGCCTCATCTTCAGTGAACTGCTGCCGAACGCCCTTGCGCCCGTGACCGTGCTCTCGTCGGTGCTGGTGGCTTCGGCCATCCTCACCGAGTCCTCGCTGGCATTTCTGGGGTTGACCGATCCGAACACTGTTTCCTGGGGCACCATCATCGGAATGGGTCGTTCGGAGATCCGCACGGCGTGGTACATCTCGGCCATGCCAGGACTGTTCATCTTCGTCACTGTGCTCGCACTGAACCAGATCAACGACGGCCTGAACGACACGTTGAACCCGCGCTTGAAGGATCGCTAGGCATGGCCGTACTCGAAGTCCGGGACCTGCGAACCAGCTTTTTCCTCAACCGACAGGAACTGCGGGCATTGCAAGGTGTCAGCTTCTCGGTGGAAAGCGGCTGCACGCTGGCGATCGTCGGCGAGTCCGGTTGCGGCAAAAGCCTCACGGCACTGTCGATGATGCGTCTGGTTGCCGAGCCTCCAGGACGCATCGTCGGCGGCAGCGTCGTTGTCGACGGCGTTGATCTGCTGAAGCTTTCGCAAGCCGAGATGGAGCACATGCGAGGCGACCGCATCGCGATGATCTTCCAGGAGCCAATGACCTCGCTGAACCCGGTCATGACGATTGGCGAGCAGATCACCGAAACCCTGAGATGGCACCGCGGCATGACGGCAGCCGCGGCACGCGATCGGGCCCTCGAACTGCTCGACCTGGTCAGGATCTCCGATCCGCGGCGCCAGATCGATGAGTACCCGCATCGGTTGTCCGGAGGCATGCGGCAGCGAGTCATGATCGCCATGGCGCTTGCGCTCGAACCCAAGGTGCTGATTGCCGACGAGCCGACCACCGCTCTCGATGTCACGATCCAGGCGCAGATTCTCGATCTGCTGCAAAGCATGCAGCGCCGGTTGTCGATTGCGTTGGTGCTCATCACGCACGACCTGGGCGTCGTGGCGCGCATGGCCGACCGGGTGATGGTGATGTATGCCGGCCGCAGCATCGAAGAGGCCGACGCGTCGAGCTTCTTTGCGCATCCCAGGCACCCCTACAGCCTTGGTCTGTTCGGTTCGATGCCGACCGCGGGGCAGCGAAAGACGCGTCTGAAGGAAATCCCCGGCATGGTGCCCGGTCTGCGCGACATGCCCGCCGGCTGCGCCTTTGCGCCGCGCTGCGAGTGGGTGATCGAACGCTGCCGCGTGGCGGTTCCACCCCTTGCGCCGGTCGAAGCCGGGACCGCAGTGGCTTGCCATGTGGTCACCGAGTCCCTGGCGACCGCCGGTCACCCCGTATGAATCCGCCCCTGCTCGAGGTGGAGAACCTGTCGGTCACTTACGGAAACGGCGTGCGCGCAGTCGACCGCGTGAACCTCCAGGTGCGCGCCGGCGAGACACTGGCGATCGTCGGCGAGAGCGGCTGCGGCAAGTCGTCCCTCGCCAAGCTCATCATGCGCATCTACGAGCCGACCTCGGGGCGCGTCATATTCGACGGCTGCGACCTGACCGCGCTCGACCGGCGGCGCCTACGACCGCTGCGCAGGCGCTTTCAGATGGTGTTCCAGGATCCGTTTGCATCTTTGAACCCGCGTGCGACCGTGGGCAGCATCCTGGCTACTCAACTGGTGGTGCAGGGAATCGGTACCCGCGCTGAGCGGCAGTCGCGCGTCCTCGCGATGGCGGCCCGCGTCGGCCTGGACGGGATGGCGCTCGACCGCTATGCGCATGAGTTCTCCGGAGGGCAACGTCAACGCATCGGGATTGCACGGGCACTGATGCTGGAGCCCGATCTGGTGGTCTGCGACGAGCCGGTATCGGCTCTCGATGTGTCGATCCGCGCCCAGATCCTCAACCTGCTGCTCGAGCTGCAGCGCGAACGCAACCTCGCCTACATCTTCGTGTCGCATGACATGGCCGTGGTCGAGCACGTGGCCGATCGGGTGGCCGTCATGTACCTCGGTCGGGTGGTCGAAGCGGGCACGGTGGATGCCGTGATGTCGCACCCGGCGCATCCCTACACCCGGGCGTTGCTGGACTCGGTACCTCGCCTCGACCCCTCATCGCGCTTGCGCAGCATTCCAGTCGTGGTGGGCGATCTGCCGAGCCCGACGAACCCGCCGCCGGGTTGTCATTACCACCCACGGTGCCCCATCGCCACCGCGGTGTGCGCGCGCGAGGCGCCTGCGCTGGCTGAAGTGTCTTCCGGTGCGCTCGCTGCCTGCCATCACGCAGAGCGGCCCTTGACCGCCTCGCAGCCGTCTGTAGCCGCGGCACTGCCCGCCTGATGCAGTAGGAAGTGCGGCCATCGAACACGGTGTCATGAAAGCAGGCGCTGTTCTGGCGCCGCGGATCGTCGTCGTTGGCAGCGCCAATATCGACCTGATGCTTCTGGTGCCGCGATGGCCGCGGCCGGGTGAAACCGTCAACGGCCGGGACTTTGCTGTGGCGCCGGGCGGCAAGGGCGCAAATCAGGCGGTGGCCGCCGCTCGTCTGGGCGGCTCGGTGACGTTCGTCGGTTGCGTCGGCGACGATACTTTCGGCGCGCAGTGTGTGAGCGCTCTGCACGACAACCACGTCGACACGTCCCACGTGCATGTGCTTCGCGGCGCGGCAACAGGCGTGGCTATGGTGCTGTGTGACGAAGCCGGCGAGAACAGCATCGCGCTGGCCCCTGGGGCCAACCACTTGCTCAGCCGTGTTCATGTCGACGCGGCCGCTGACGCCATCGAGCAGGCGGACTTGATGGTCTGCCAGCTGGAATCGCCGCTCGACGTGATCCTCCATGCCTTGAGTCTCGCGCAGCGGAAAAACGTCGCCACATTGCTCAATCCTGCGCCAGCCCGGCCGCTGGCGGACGATGCTTTGAAGGGTCTGCGCTTCCTGGTTGCCAATGCCACCGAAGCGGAGTTGATGAGCGGAATCGAGGTCGTGTGCCCGGCAAGCGCTGCGCTTGCCGCGCGTGCCCTGCTGAACAAAGGCGTGGCGACGGTCTTGCTGACGCTCGGAGCGGCAGGCACGGTCGTCGCCGACGCCGATGGCATCACCCATCTGCCGGCACCGCCCGCCAAGGCGATCGACACCACGGGTGCCGGTGACACCTTCATAGGCGCATTCTCGAGCGCCTGGTCGCGCAGCGGCTCGACCATGGAGGCTGTCCGCTACGCGCAGATTGCGGCGGCTTTCAGCGTCGAAGGTCGAGGCGCGCAAGCATCCATGCCCTGGT
>Ga0105048_10002015_pt1 | contig 32868 bp, 21 predicted proteins | sample MAT05_FD_78382 | JGI IMG/M metagenome (GOLD analysis project Ga0105048, IMG submission 78382) | Freshwater microbial communities from Lake Fryxell liftoff mats and glacier meltwater in Antarctica - MAT-05 | ecosystem: Environmental > Aquatic > Freshwater > Ice > Liftoff microbial mat | place... | reverse complement strand
GGCCTTGGCGGCGATGTCGGCCTTGGCGGCGACCTCGGTCTTCGGGGCGACCTCGGGCTCGGCCGCCACTGCCTTGGCGGTCGGGGCCTTCTTCTTGACCGACTTCTTCGCCGCGGCCTGCTTGGTGGCGGCCTTCTTCTTGGTGGCCTTCTTCACCGCCCGCTTCGCCGCGACGGGAGCGGCGCTGGTGCGGGGCTGACCCGCGGCGTCGTCGCCGGCGGGCGCCGGCGGGAGGAGCGCGTCCACCGGCGCCGGGCCTTCGGCATCGGCGTCGGGGCGGGCGTGGTTGCGTTGCGGGTCGTAGTCCGGCATCGATGCTCCAGCGGGATCAGACGGTCAGAAGGTGGGGCTGCCCGACGGGGCAGGCGGGTCGATCGCCTCGGCACCGGCCTCGTCGTCGAGGTCGTCGGCCGTGGGCGATCCGGGATCGGGCGAGGCGAACACCGGGTCCGGGTCGGCACCATCACCGGCGTCGCCGGCGGCGCCGGTCGCCGAGGCGTCGGCGGCACCGGGGATCGTCGCGGGATGAGCGATCGCCGCGGCCAGCGAGTCGCCGAGGTCGTCGGCGGGCTCGGCGTGGTCGTCGATCGCCGACGGGCCTCCGTCGGCGTCGGGGAACACGTAGGCGAGCAGTTCGTCGAACTCGGCCGCCGCCTCGGCCGCGCCCGGCCGGGCGCCGAGGCTGTGGATCGGGCGTGCCTGCGCGGCGGACTCGGGCATCGCCGCACGCAGGTGCACCGGTGGGAGCACCTGATCCCCGTAGGTCGCCACCAGCTGGTCGTACCAGTAGCGGGCGTCGCGCGTGCGGCCGAGCCGGTTGACCACGATGCCGGCGACGCCGAGGCCGTTCGGGCGCCGGGCGCCGATGCGTTCCACCGTGCGGAGGATCTGCGCCACCCCGTCGGACGCCCAGGCGCCGGGCTCGGTGACGACGAGGGCCTGGTCGGCGGCGAAGAGACCGTTGATGGTGAGCAGCCCCAACGACGGTGGGCAGTCGATGATCACGAGGTCGTGGTCGACCCCTTCGATGGCCAGCTGCAGGCGGTCCTGCGCCCCGATGGGGTCGTTGGCCAGTTGGGGCTCGCGCTGGGCCAGCGCCGGGGTGCTGGCGGCGACATCGGGGGCGCGGCCGACGTCGGGATGGATCTCCCAGGCCGACACGGTGAGCACCTTGGTGACGATGCCGGGTTGGTCGGATTCGAGCGCCTGGTCGATGGTGAGCTCGGGCTGCCACACGCCCAGACCGGACGTGGCGTTGGCCTGCGGGTCGAGGTCGACGACGAGCACCTTGAAGCCGGCGTATGCAGCGGCCGAGGCCAAGCCGAGCGCGACGGTGGTCTTGCCCACTCCACCCTTCTGGTTGACCACGGCGATGATCGACATGGCCAGCCACGCTACTGCACGGACCTGCGCCGCTCGGCCGTCCCCGGCGTTCCCGGCGGCGGGCGACAGGTACCCGCGGCCGTGGGGCGTCGCTTGTCGACCGTCGACCGTCGGCGACGGGCGGTAACGTCGCCGACGTGGCCGGACGGGCGGTGCTGGTGGTCGGTGCCCTCGCCGCCTCGGGCGCGACCATCGTCGCCATCGGGTGGCCGAGCGCGGCCGGCGCCCGCGTCGCGCGGCTCCTGCTCTCGGCGGCGGCGATCGCCCTGGTCGGCGCGCTGGGGATGCTGGCCGCTGCGCTCGTCACGGGTGACTTCGCCCTCGTCTACGTGGCCGACCACTCCCGGCGGGGCGCGTCGCCCTGGTACCGCCTGGCGGGCTTGTGGGGCGGCATGGAGGGATCGCTGCTGCTGTGGACGGCGTTGCTGGCGATCGCGGCGGCGGTGGCGTCGTGGTCGATCACCTGGCGCCGCTCGGATCCGGCCGACCCGCTGGTCGCGGCGGGAACCCGCCCCGGCGCGACCGCCGCCGATGCGGTCGGTCGGCTCACCACCGCCGTGCTCGGCGCGCTGGTCGCCGGGTTCGCCCTCACGACCTGGATCACCGCCGATCCGTTCCGCACCCTGCAGATCCCGGCGACCGACGGCGGTGGTCTGGTGCCGATCCTCGAGCACCCCGCCATGCTCATCCACCCACCGCTCCTCTACCTCGGCCTGGTCAGCACCGCCCTGCCGTTCGCCCTCACCGTGGCCGCGCTGGTCACCGGTCGCCTCGATGCAAGCTGGTGCACTCGCGCCCGCCGGTGGCTCCTGGTGTCGTGGGTCCTGTTGGTCGGCGGCCTGGCGACGGGTTCGAACTGGGCCTACGTCGAGCTCGGGTGGGGCGGGTACTGGGCCTGGGACCCGATCGAGAACACCGCCCTGCTGCCCTGGTTGGCGGTGACCGCCGCGCTGCACCAGCTCCTCATCCGGTCCGAGCCGTTGACGCAGGGGTCGGGGTCGGGGTCGGGCTCGGAGTCGCACGGAGGCGATGCGGTCGGGCGGCCCGGCCGGCCGTCGGTCGCCGACGCGGCGCTGGCGCTGCTCGCCTGGGTGCTCGCGGTGCTCGGCACGCTCCTGACCCGCTCGGGCGCTGCGGTGAGCGTGCACGCCTTCGCCGAGTCCGATGCCGTGGTCGTCGCCCTGCTGGCCGTGTGGCTGGCCGTCGTCGTAATCGCGGTCGGAGCGGTGCTCGTGGGTCGGCGCTCGACCCGCCGCACCGCCCCGGGCGACGCCGTGGCGAGCACGCCCGATGCCGGACCGATGGACACCGCGACGGCGCCGGCGGCACCGACCCGGCTCGTCGACCGGGCCGGGCCCCTGGACCGGACTCTCCTGCTGCGCGCCCAGACGGTGCTGATCCTCGCCGCGGTGGTGCTGGTTGCCGCCGGCACCGTGACCCCGGTGGTGCGGGCCCAGCTGGGTGGACCTGCCAGTGCCACCACCGGCGACTACTTCGCCGCCGTCACCGCCCCGCTGGTGTGGGTGGCGCTGGCGCTCGTCACCCTCGCGCCCGCGCTGCGGCCGGGCGAACGCCTCCGGCCGGCGGCGCTCGAGCCGTTGCTCCGGATCCCCGTGCTCGTCGGCCTGGCGGTCGCCGCGCTCGTGGCGGCGCAGGGGTGGACCGGTGCGCGCACCCTCGTCACCGCCGGCCTCGCGTCGATGGCCGGCGCGTCGGCCGTCCTGCGGTTGACCCAGCAGCGGCGCGACGGGTCGGGACGGGCCGGATCGCACGTCGCCCACCTCGGGTTCGCGGTGCTGCTCCTGGGCTTCGCCGGTGCGACCGCCGGCAGCGACCGCACCGTCATGATCCCACCCGGCGAGACCGCGTCGGTCGGCGGGATCACGGTTCGCAACGACGACGTCCGCACCGATCCCGGCGACGGCAACCCACGGGTGATCGCCACCCTCACGGTCGAACGGGGCTCGCGCAGCCGGGTGCTGGAACCCGAGATCATCGGCTACCCCACCGTCGGGATCCGTCTCGCCGAGACGGCCCTCTGGTCCGACCCGACCGGCGACGTGCAGATCGCGTTGCGAACCGCGGACGACGATGGCCGAGCGCTCGTCGACATCCACGTCCGCCCGCTGACCCCGCTGGTGTGGTGGGGGGCGGCCCTGCTGATCGCCGGCGGCCTGCTCGCGCTGCGGCGCCCGCGCCGCGCGGTCAGCGGGGCCGACGCCACCACCCCACCCGGGACCACCGGTCGGGGGCACCCGGTGCAGCCCGACGAACGGCTGCGCAACTCGTGACCCGTGCGGCGCCGACGGAACGCCCCGATGTCCGGAACCCGACGACCGTGACGGTCAGCTCGGCGGCGGTTCGCCCGGGGGGCGTCCGGCGGCGTCGCCGCGGCGCTTGCGCTCGAGCAGGCGACCCAGCGTCTCGGGTGGCGCCGCCTCGCGGGCCCGCTTGGCCTCGGACTCGAGGTCGGTGACCTTGGGCGGCCGCTCGCGCACCCGGTGCGGCGGACCGCCGCCAGGATCGGTGCGCCCGGCGGGACCGGCGGGGCGAGCACCGGTGGCCGCCGCCCGGCTGGGCCGGGTGGGGACGCGGCGGCGCACCCAGTCGCCGGCCCGGCCGGCTCCGTAGCCGGCCAGCTGCACCGCCCGGCCCGTCGACGTGAGCCGCGACAGCGCAACCGCGATGGGCCACACGAGCGCCGCGAGGATCAGGAGCAGGCCGGCGAGCGGCACCCGGGACACGCCCGGAGCGAGGTCGTCGACGGCGAACGCCTGCTCCGGGGTGATCTCGCCCCGACCACCGGTGGTGGCCGACACGCGGGCGAGCAAGGTGGGGTCGGGCTCGCCGGGCAGGTACTCGGGTGAGTACGACTGGCTGGCGAGCGTCGAGGTCGACACCACCGATCCGTCGGGTGCGGTGACCGTTGCACCGACCGCGTAGGTCCCCGCCTCGCCGGTCCCCACCTGGCCGATGAAGGTGGTGGCGTCGAGCCGCTCGAGCGGTACGTCCCGGCCCTGCAGATCGGGACCGGTGACCCGCGCCGATGCCGTGGCGCCGTCGGCGAAGGGCTCGGCGCTCTCGAACCGCACCTCCATGGAGCCGTCGCCGAGTCGGGCGCTCAGGGCGGCGGAGCCGTCGTCGCCGGGGAGGGTGTCCTTGACGACCGCCGACCAGAACGCCGTGTAGCCCTCCCAGGTGGCCCAACGCTGGGACCACTTGGCCGATGCGTCGCTCGTCCAGGAGGTCGCGGTGCCCAGGCCCACCTGCCACGACGCCAGCAGCGGATCGCGCTCGTCGCCCACCCGGAGCAGCGACGAGGCCGTGGGCTTGGCCGTCGTGGCGATGTAGCCGAGCAGCACCGGTGATGCCGTGAGGTCCCGCACCGGCTCGGCCGCCGAGGTGACCTCGGGGACGAACTCGCCCTCGTTCACGAACGAGCGCGACGCCATCACGACCTCCTCCTGCATGATCTGCGGGATGTTGGTGAGGTCGGTCCCGGGGTAGAAGCGTCCGCCACCCGCCTTGGCGACCTTCTCGAGCTGCTCGGCGGACCCCTCGCCGGTCGCCAGCACCGACACGGTGATCCCGTCGTTCTCGAAGAGCTCCCCCGCCTCCGCCTCGAGGGTGGCCAGCTGTTGCTGGCTGGTGAACCCGTCGGTGAAGAGGATGATGTGCTTCAGGCTGGCCTTGCTGGTGCGGAGCTTCTCGGCCGAGGCCGAGAGCGACTTGCTGAGATCGGTGGCGCCGCTCGGGTGGAGCTCGGCCAGGCCGTCGGAGATCACGCTGTCCTCAGGCATCGCCTGCAGATCGATCACCCACTGCTGGCCGTTGTTCATCGAGAGCAGGCCGATCTCGTCGTCGTTGCTCAGCGCGTCGATGGCCCGGGCGGCGCCGGCGCGGGAGATGTCGGTCTTGCTGACCCCGCCCAAGGCCTGGTTGCCGCCCATGACCCCGTTGTTGCCCGATGCGCAGTGGCACGCCCCCATCGAGCCGCTGGTGTCGATGGCCAGCACCTGGGCGACGGTCTGGCGGCGTTCGGGGTCGGTGATCTCGCTGATCACCGGCAGCAGCTCCTCGAGCTTGCTCTCGCGGTAGCCTCCGAGCCCGTAGGAGCGGGTGCCGCCGATGGTCACCAGCCCGTGGCCGAGATCGCGCGTCGACGCCGCGAGGGTGGCCAGCTGGTCGTCGGACAGGTCGTGCACGTCGACATCGACGAGCACCACCGAGGAGTAGAGCGAGAGCTCGTCGATGGCCGGCAGCGACGACGCCTCGATCACGTCGACGTTCACCCCGCCGGCGCGCAGGGCCGTGGCCAGCGTCTCGGCCGAGCCGGCGACTCCCTCGGCCACGAGGACCGTCACGGGACCATCGACGCGCACGGCGGCGTAGCCGAGGTCGTTGTCGGGCACGGCATCACCGGCGCCCAGGACCCGGACGCGGTAGCGGTACAGACCGGTGGCCGACGCCGTCTCGGCGAAGGTGACCACGTTGTCGCCCGCCACCAGCTCGACGGTCCGCTCCTCGATCGGTTCGCCGTCGCGGTCGAGGGCGACGGTGACCGTCGCCGGCGCGCCGGCCACGATCGTCGTCACCAGCTCGATCGCCTCGCCCTCCCGGGCCGACGACGGTGCGTCGACGCTCCGCACCGCGATGTCCGGGCCGCTGGTGCCCCCGAGGGCGTGGACGTCGACCTCGATGCCCGCATCGCCGAGCTTGGCCGCCTCGACGAGGACGTCGCCCTGCGTCGGCCGGCCGTCCGACACCAGCACCACCCGCCGCCGGGCGTCGACCGGCAGGACCGCACCGGCCAGGCGGAGCGCCGATGCCAGATCCGTGCGCGCCGAGTCGACCACGACGCTGGGCTGGCCGAGCTGGTTCTGCTCCTGAACGGTGAGCTCGAGCCGGGCGTCGCCGCCGAAGAGCGCCACCCCCGACCTCGAGCCGTCGGGCTGTTCGGCCATCGCCCGCTGCACCCAGTCCACGGCCTCGGCCCGCCGGGTGGAGCCGAGCGAGTCCGAGGCGTCGATCAGGAACACCGTGGCGACGTCGTTCGCCGAGCGGTTCAGCGCCAGGTCGAAGAGGGCGGCCACGAGCAGCGCGGCGACGAGCACCCGCAGGGCCACGGCGACCCGCCACTGCCGTGGCGCCACCCCCACCCGACGGCGGGACACGAGCAGCTCGGCGAGGAGGACGAGCAGCAGGGGCACCACGATCCAGACGAGAACGGGACGTTCGCCGGTCACGGGTTCGGCGCCCTCGACCAGAGGGGCCACCGGGATGGGTAGTGCCGCGACCGGTTCGATCGACGACTCCCCCGGCACCGCGTTGACGGCCATCGCTCGGTCGGGGCGACCTTCGGTGCGGATGGTCCAGAAGCCGGGGCGGGTCGCGACCGGCGCCCGGCGGCCCGGTGTGAGCGCCGTCTCCCGTCCGTTGGGTTCGACCACGGTGACCCCGGTCTCGGTGCCGGTGGGCAGCGGTTGGCCGACCACGAGATCGGCGGGCGGTAGGCCCGCACCGGCCAGGCTCGTGATCAACCGGTCGACCAGGATCGGGAAGGCGATGTCGAGCGGGAGGTTCGAGTCGGCGAGGGCGAAGGCGAGGTAGACGAACGGCTGACGGCCGGCCTGCCCACGGACGAGGAGCGGTGTCGCCTCGGCACCCACCAGGATCTCGCCGGCGGGCGCGTCGACCCGCTGGGCCTCGGCGATGGCGATGGCGGACAGGTCGATGCCTTCGAGCAGCTCGTCATCGGCCCGCACGAGCGCCAACGCAGGCTGGTCGGCCACGCCGGCCACGGCCACGCCTGGCGCGCCGCCGGGCGGGGCGATGGCGACGAAGGGCGCGCCCGGCTCGGCCGGCACCTCGATCTGGTTGTAGACGACGAGGTCGTAGCCGTTGCCCGGGACGGTGGCCTCGCTGCGCTCGACGATGACCCCCGGCATCACGGCGAGGAGGTCCTCGAGGAACGGGTCGGCCGGTCCGGCGAGCAGGACCCGGACATCGCGGCGACGTGCCGCGAGGGCGTAGGCGTGGTCGTCGACGCGGAGGAGATCCTCTCCCTCGAGGAAGGCCTCGACCCGGTCTCCCGGGGGCAGGTCGGCTTCGAGGTCCTTCTGCTCGCCGGACGCGACGGTGACGTCCAGGGTGGCGACGGTCAAGCCGTCGACATCGAGGCGCACCGTCTGGGTGGCCTCGGGTCCCCCCGTGTTGCGCACCGACACGCGGGCATGCAGGCCGCTGCCCCGCGGCTCGACGGTGAGGCGGGTGATGGCCCGGTTGGTGGACGAATCGCCGATCTGCTCGTAGCGGGCGCCGGTCGGGAGCACCCGCTGCTGATCGTCGGTCAGGCCCCCGTCGGACACGATCACCACGCCGAGGGGGGCATCAGGGGTTTCGAGGCTGGCCGCGAGGGTGAAGGCCCCGGCGAAGTCGGCGCCACCCGCGGTGGGTTCGATGGGGCCCAGCGCCCCGGCGAACGCGGAGGCGTCCGGGCTCGCCGTGAGCACGACGGTGGGCTCGTCGGTGGCCACCACGATGCTGGCCACGCCTCCCGGCGGCAGCTCGTCGCGCACCGCCAGCGCTCGCTCCTTGGCGGCGTCGAGCCGCGACGGAAGGGCGTCGGACGCCGACATGGATCCCGAGGCGTCGATCACGAAGACCGTGTGGCGGGCCAGCGCCACCTCGGTCTCGCGGGCCGGTTGCGCCACCGCCAGGGCCAGGAGGACGACTGCGAGGAGCTGCAGGAACAGCGCCGCACTGGGTCGCAGCCGCTGCCACGGTCGAGCGGCCGACACCGGCCGGGAGACCTCGGCCCACAGGAAGGTCGACGACACCTCCTTCGCCAGCCGCCGGGGCCGCAGGATGTGCAGCGCCAGCACCGGGAGGGCGAGCAGGAGGAGCCACAGCGCGGCCGGGTCGAGGAGGGTCATCGAGGGCGCCGGGTCATCGAGGGCGCCGGGTCATCCGGGGCGGCCGGCTCATCGGACGACGCCCTGGTCGCGCCAGGCGCCGAGGAGCAGGTGGTCGAGGTCGGCGTCGGCCATCAGGCGCACGTACGCGGCACCGGCCTGGCGGCAGCGGGCGCCGACATCGGTGGCCCACGCCTCGGCGACGGCCTCGTACGCCCGGATGGTCTCGGGCGACAGGGACACCGCGATGTGCGCGCCCGTCTCTCGGTCGACCAGGTCGAAGTCGCCGACGAGGGTGGGGTGCAGCTCCTCGGGATCGAGGACGTGGACAACGACGACATCGCCGCCCCGAGCGGGCAGCCGGGAGATGCCCTGCTGCCAGTCGGGGGTGAGGAGATCGGAGATGACCACGGTGACGCCGGGCGGGCCCGGCCGGGCCAGCAGGTGGCCGCAGGCGGCGGCGAAGCGCGTCTCGCCGCCGGCCTCGAGCCCGTCGAGCAGACCGAAGAGCGGTGCCGTGGCCCCGCGCCCCACGAAACGCGGCGCGGGCCGGTCGAGCGGGAACGTGTGCACCGTGACGATGTCGCGCCGGATCAACGAAACGAACCCGAGCGCCGCTGCGACCCGCGCGGCCTGGCGGAGCTTCCCCCCGCTGGCCATCGACGCCGAGGTGTCGATCAGCAGGCGGACGGTGATGTCGTCCTCGGCCTCGAACAGCTTGAGCAGGAGCACGTCGAGGCGGGCGTAGAGGTTGTAGTCGATGCGGCGGAAGTCGTCGCCGGGGTGGTATTCGCGGTAGTCGGCGAAGTCGAGCGACGTGCCGTAGCGCACCGACCGGTGCTCGCCGCTGAAGCGACCGGCCAACCGGTTGCGGGTGCCGAGTTGCAGGCGCTCGAGCTTGGCCAGCAGCGCCGGCTCGACGAGCGCCTCGGCCACCCGCGCCGACGCGTCGGACCGGTCGCCCAGCGCGGGGGCGGGCGGACCCGTCGGCAGGGACGGACCGGCCCGGTCGGCCGGAGCCGTCAGCGACCGGCGGCGGTCAGCGCGGCGACCCACGACCGCCGATCGGGTGGGCGGGACGATCGACGGGCGGGCTCACGGTGCGCCCCGGAGACCGGCGGTGGGTGCGCCGACCTGGTCGAGGACACCGGCGACGAGGTCGTCGGCGGTGACGCCGTCGGCCGACGCCTCGTACCCGAGCACGAGGCGGTGGCGCAGCGCAGGCGTGGCGACCGCCCGGATGTCGTCGATCGACACGTTGGGCCGACCGTCGAGCAACGCGGCGGCCTTGGCGGCGAGCACCATCGCCTGCGCGCCGCGGGGCGACGAGCCGAAGCGGACGTAGGTGCGGATGCCCGGCGGCGCCGACTCGTGGTCCGGGTGGGTGGCGACGACGAGGTCGACGGCGTGACGCAGCACGTGGCTGGCCACCGGAACCTCCCGGGTGAGCTCGACCATGGCGGTGATGGTGGGGACGTCGGCCACCGTGTCGAGGTCGACCGCGGCACCCGAGGTGGTGCGCTCGACCACGGCCACGAGGTCGTCGGCCGACGGGAACGGGACCAGCGCCTTGAGCAGGAACCGGTCGAGCTGGGCCTCGGGCAACGGGTAGGTGCCCTCCATCTCGAGCGGGTTCTGCGTGGCCATCACCAGGAACGGCCGGGGCAGCGGTCGGGTGGCGCCGGCGACGGTGACCGCCCGCTCCTGCATGGCCTCGAGCAGCGCCGACTGGGTCTTGGGGGTGGCGCGGTTGATCTCGTCGGCGAGGACGAGGTTGGCGAACACGGGCCCGGCACCGAACCGGAAGGTCCGCCGCCCGCTCTCGTCCTCCTCGAGCACCTGGGTGCCGACGATGTCGGCCGGCATGAGATCGGGGGTGAACTGCACCCGCGAGAACTCGAGGTCGACGACCTCGGAGAGGGTCTTGAGCAGTTGGGTCTTGCCCAGGCCGGGCACGCCCTCGAGGAGGACGTGACCCTCGCACAGCATGCAGACGAGCACCGTCCGCACGAGCGCGTGCTGGCCGACGATGACCCGGCCGATCTCGCGCTCGACCGCGGCGGCGATCTCGGCGTAGCGCTCGGGTGACACCGCGGGCAGGGGTGGGGTGGTCGGGGTGGTGGTCACCGTTGTGCCAGCCTCCTGAAGTAGTCGTCGACGAGGCTCCGGACCGACGGCGGCACCTTGGCCTGGTCGAGAGCCCGGGTGGCCTTCTCCTCGTAGCGGGGCAGGGCGCCCGAGACCGGCACCCGACTGCCGCCTGCGGTGCTGGTGCCCTGGCCCTTGCCCACCTCGGTGCTGTCGCCGCCGTTCGGTGTCCCGCCAGCATCGAGGGTCTCGCCGTCGGTGGCGACGCCCGGGTCGAACACCGTCGGGTCCTGCTCGACGGCCGGCGCGTCGTTGGTGCCGGTGCCGTCGGGCGTGCCCTGCCCGCCCTGGCCCGACCCGGTCGAGCCGTTGGCCCCGCCGACCTGGCCCTGGGCGCCGCCGCCCTGCCCCTGACCGCCGCCCTCGCCTTCGCCTTCGCCCTGGCCTTGGCCTTGGCCCTGGCCCTTCCCCTGACCGCTGCCCGCGCCGTCGCCGTCGCCGTCGCCGTCGCCTTCGCCTTCGCCCTCGCCCTCTCCTCGGCCTTCGCCGGAGCCCGGGGAGCCGGGTCCCTTGGCCACGCGCTGGCGCGCCTCGCCGACCCCGCCCGACGCTCGCTGGCGGCTCTCCTGCGCGGCGGCCGAGGCCGACGACGACCGTTGGGCGCCGGCGGCGGTCGTCATCGACGCCGCCGCTGCGGCGTCATCGCCCGAGCGCAGGGCGGCCGCCGCGGCGTCGAGCGCGTCGGCGGCCTCGGGGTTGCCCGCCGCCTGGGTCTCGGCCAACGACTCGAGCCGGGTGGCCAGCTCCTCCTTCTCTGCGGCCGACCGCTGGTCGAGCGAGGCGGCGGCCTGTTCGAGCTGCGCCGCAGCGTCGCCGCCCTCGGTGGCGGGAAGGGGTGCGCTGGCGAGGCCCTTGTCCAGACCCTGCGCCGCCGCCTTCTGCGCCAGCAGATCCGGCTCGACCGCCGCCCGCAGCTCGGCCTCGGCCTCGGCCAGCAGCGCCTCGGCCTCGTCGAGCGACTGCGCCTCGTCCAGACCGACCGCCAGCTCCTCGAGCCGTTCGGCGAGGGCGACATCGGCGGCGGTGGCCGCGGGATCGGCGCGCAGCTCCTCGGCCGCCTCTCGCAGCGCCTCGGCCTCCTCCGCGACGAGCGCCTGCTCGGCCGCCTGCTGCTCACGGATCTGGTCCTGCGGGTTGGCGACGAGGCCCAACGTGACCGCGGCCAGGGCCGCGACGGCGGCAACCGCCCATGGTCCCCACGCCGCCCGCACCGCCACGGCCTCGCCCGGCGAGCGATCCTCGGCCAGCGCATCGGCCCGCGCCCGGACCCGCGAACCGAAGGGGCCGTCGCGATCGTGGTCGTCGAGCTCGAGCGCGGTGGCGAAGGCGTCGCGGGTGGCCAGCCCCCGATCCGTGGCGCGCGCCGACAGGCCCAGCGGGATCCGGAGCGTGAGGGCGCCGATCGCCACTGCGACGACGCCGGCAACGGTGACCGCTATCGCCACCGGCTCGGTCCAGCCCCAGGGACGGACCCGACCGATGATCACCAGTGCGAGCGCCGTGACCACGACGACCGGCGCGAGCAGCTGCACCCAGGCGAAGCCCCAGGCCAACCGCAACCGGCGGCCCACGCCCCGGAGGAGACCGATGGCCTCGGGCGAGAGGAGCTCGGAGTCGCCCGCGCCCGGCAGCGGTTCGGCCGACCGGCGGGGTGCGGCTGCGGGTGCCTCCGTCGGGGTCATCGCTCGCGCTCGGCGGGGGTGCGGAGCGATCGCGACGTGAACCAGATGCACAGCAGGGCCAGACCCACGAGGCTCAGGATGGACCACGCGGTGAAGTGGTCGAACCGGGAATCGGGCCCGAACCGGCCGACGTCCTGGTTCTGGTCGATGGGTTGGCCGTTCGGACCGAACGCCACCGGGCCCTCGAAGGCGTTGCCCACCATCTGCGGCGGCGCGACCTTGGGCTGCTTCGCCTCGTGAACGACGCGGAACGGCGAGTTCACGGGCGGTTCGACCTGGATGGGGTTGCCGAAGTTGTCGAAGGCGAAGCCGCCGCCGTCGAAGCCGTTGTTCATGCCCTGGGGCACCTCGGTCTCGCCGCCGATGACCGATCCGGTGAGCATGAACGGGTTCAGCCAGAGGATGGCGGCCGGCGGTCGGGACGGCGTGAACGGGTTGCGGGCCTCGAGCGCGGCGCCGAGCGCCGCGTAGGCGGTGGCCGTGCCGAAGATCAGGAGCACGGTGATGCCGTAGGCGAGCACCGTCGCCGTCTGCACGCGCCGGGCCAGCGCCGAGCAGGCGACGGTGACCGCCGCCAGCACGATGCCCGTGAAGAGCACGGCGGCCAGGCCCCGCATCGCTTCGTCCAGACCGACGCCGCCGATCAGGTAGGCGACGGCGAGCAGCGGCGCGGTCGCCACCATCAACAGCAGCAGGTAGGCCACCGACGCCGCGATCTTGCCGGTGGCGATGGCGTGCGGTCGCAGCAGGGTGATCTGCATCGGGATGAGGGTCTGGCGCTCCCGTTCGCCGGCGACCGCCGCCGAGGTGAAGCCGGGGACCAGGAACACCACGAGCAGGAGCATGAAGAAGAGGACGTACTCGAAGATGCTGCGGCCGAGCCGAGCGACCTCGGTGGGCGCCACGCTGCTCGAGCCCGAGCTGGAACCCGTGAGCGCGGCGTAGACGAGGAAGAAGATGGCGACCAGCAGGACGAGGTACACCGTGAGCACGACCGCCGAGCGGGTGCCGCGCATCCGCTCACGGATCTCGCGTTCGAGCACCGGGTTGACGTTCACTGGACCCTCCCTTCGGTGACGGTGAGGAAGAGCTGCTCGAGCCCGCCACCCGTCTGGTGGAAATCGACGACCTCGCGGCCGTCCTCGATCAGGCGCCGCAGCAACTGGTGCTGCTCGGCATCGCTGGCGGTGGTGAAGGTCTCGGTGAGCCCACCGGCGAAGCGCACCTGGATCGTGCGGGTGCTGCCGAGCTGGTCGAGGATCCCCTGCGGCGGGCCGGAGGCCAGCAGCTTGCCAGCCTCCATGATCGCGATGTCCGAGCACATCTCCTCGAGGTCGGCGAGGATGTGCGAGCTCACCACGATGGTCTTGCCCATGGCGTGGAGCTCGGCCACCAGCTCACGCAGCTCGACCCGCGCCCGCGGGTCGAGGCCGCTCGCGGGTTCGTCGAGGATCAGAACCTCGGGATCGTGCACGAGGGCCCGGGCCAGGCTGAGCCGCTGCTTCATGCCCCGGGACAACGAGTCGACCATGGCATGGCGCTTGCCGCCGAGGTCGACGAGCTCGAGCAGGCCGTCGATCAACGCCGGCCGTTCCTTGCGCGGGATCCGGTAGGAGGAGGCGAAGAAGTGCAGGTACTCGTCGACCTGGAGGTTGTCGTACACACCCAGGATGTCGGGCATGAACCCGAGCACCTCGCGCACCTTGTAGCGCTGGCTCTCGACCTCGAGGCCGCAGATCCACGCCCGGCCCGAGGTCGGCCGCAGCAGCGACGCGAGGATGGCGAACGTGGTGGTCTTGCCCGCGCCGTTGGGGCCGATGATGCCGAACACGCTGCCCCGCGGGACCACGAGGTCGAGGTGGTCGACCGCCACCAGGTTCCCGTACTGCTTGGTGAGCCCGCTGGTGCGGATGGCATCGGTCGGTTGGACCGGTTCGGCGATGACCTCGATGTCGCCCAACGTGTCGCTCATGGTCCCACCTCGATCGGCACGGGCACCTCGACGGGTGGTTCGGCCACGACCGCCGTGGTCGTCGGCATCGGGGGCAGCACGACCGTGCCCGGGACACCCATGCCCCCGTTGAAGCCACCGCCACCGTTGGTCGCGATCCGCTCGTTCGCCGTGTCGGTGACGTCGGCCACCGATCCGCTGAACACCTCCCACCCGGCGTTCAGCCCCCACCCGCTGCCCTGCAGCCCGGGAGGCATCATGTTCGCGGGGGTGTTGAGCTGATCCTGCAGCCGGATGCGCACGAACACCACGCCGGCGGCGACGTCGTCGGGCGCCAGCCGGTACACGATGCGCTCGCCCGCGCCTGGCTCGGGCACGACCGTGTAGCTGTCGTCGTTCCACACCAGGACCGAGCGGAGGTGCGCGGGGAAGCGGATCGAGACCGACGTGGGATCGAGGGGCTGGCCGCCGATCTGGGTCGGGAGCATGATCCGGTAGAGGGTGCCGTTGACGATGGCGTCGTCGAAGCCGACCTCGACCTTGCGGAAGTCGACCTCGCGCACCGCCTGGGCCCGGACCCCGACGCTGTCGAGCGCCGTGACCGACACCGGCGCCCGAGCCACGAGCGCCGTGCGCCCCCGCTCGACGGCTCTTCCGTCGCCGGTCGTGAGCGGTGAGTCGACCTCGTTGCTCCAGCCCACGACCGAGACCGAGTCCAGGCTCCGCAGCGCATCGCCCCGCTCACCCAGGTACTGCGACCACGCCGCGGGGTTGACCGGCGAGTCCGGCTCGACCGGGGGGTTGGCCCCGCCGAACCCGTTCGTGTCCATGCAGCCGTTCGGCCTGCAGGCGACGTCGAACGCCCTGCCGCCGTTCATCATGACGTTCTGGTTCGCGGGCGGGGGGACCGACCACTCGTGGTACTCGGGGAACGGGGCGTCGGCGATCGAGCGGGCGTTGTCGATGGTGAACGACCGCTCCTCACCTGGGCCGAGGGTGTCGAGCGACGTCGAGGCGTACCCGATCAGCACGCTCACCTCGGTGAGCGCCACGGCGAGGTTGTTGCGCACCGTGCCGGTGACCGTGGTGCCGTCGGCGCGGGCGTCGACGACCAGGGCATCGTCGAACAGGGGGGCGGGTCCGTTGGACTCGACGAGCACGAACTCGCCCGGATCGAGGTTCATGGTGGCCTCCGATCCGCCGGGTCGGCTCACGAGCGCCGGCGTGACGGCGGCGGCCGCGGGGTTGCCACCGCCCCACGGGTTGCCCCAGTTCAGCGCGGCGTCGGGACGATCGATGGCCCAACCCTCGGGGTGGACCAGCGCCACCGTGCCGCCGCTGATGGACCCGACCAACGTCGAGGTCGAGGCGCGGGCCCCGGTGGGAGCGATCTCGATGACGGTCGCGTGGGCGGCGTCGGTGTCGTTGCGGAGCTGCGCGCCGGTGACCGCGAACACTGCGGTGAAGACGCCGGCGATCGCGGGGACCGCGAGCCAGGCCAGCGGGCGGCGGCGGAGTCGGCCGAGCAGGATGAAGGTGACCGGCCCCACCAGCAGGACGTAGATCGACAGGGCGATGAGCAGGGCATTGAGCTGCGGGATCCGGAACCCGGCATCGACCCCGAGGGTCCCCGCCGTGGTGTAGCCGGGAGCGGTCGGGACGTTGGCCTGGTTGGACGGGACGACGCCGCCCTCGGTGGGATCGATGATCCCGTCCCAGCTCCCCTGCTGCAGGCGGCCGCCGGTGAGGCGGATGTCGCCGGCACCCGCCGTGCTCCACCCGCCGGTGGGCTGCCACTCGGACGGCAGTCCCTCGATGTCGGCACCGACGGCCCCGTCGACGAGGAGGTGCCCGCCACCGGTGATCCACTCGATCAGCGCCGCTCGCTCGGCGCCCTGGAGGGCGCCGATGTCGGAGGGGAGGGCGGCGATCGTGCTGAACGCGCCGAGCGCGGCGCCGCCGGCCGCGAGCAGGCGCTGATCGACCGGGACGAGCAACGCGTCACCCGACCGGAAGCGGAGGGCGGCGGACTCGGGGAGCTCGCCTTCGCCCGTCCCGGCGAGGCCCGGGAGCACGCCGGCGACCTCCTCCCAGTTGCGGGCGGACAGCTCCACCAGGTCGTCGGCCACGACGACCCCGCCGTCGACGAGCTCGACGGTCAGGTCCTGGGTCCGCGACTCCATGTCGCCGTTGCGGTTCAGGCGCGAGGTGGGGACGACGACGACCAGCTCCTTGGTGGTGCCGCCCGCAACCTCGATCGGGACCTCGACCGGACCCGGTGACGGCATGCCCATCTCGGCGTCGCGGGTCTGCACCCGCACCGATCCCGAGAGGAGGGTGTCGCTCGCGACGGTGACGACAACCGCGGCGCCGTGCCCGGGGACGAACCGCCCCTTCGTCGCGCTCTCCGCCTCGATGGTGCGCTCCGCCGACGCCGGCGACGCGTTGACGGCACCGATCGCGCCGACGACGCTGACGAGCAGCGCGATCCGCCCGGCGAGCGCGACGGCACCTCGGCGCCCCCTGCTCGCGCGACCGACCGGTCCTGCGTGCCTCCCGTACATGTCCCGAGCACCTCCCACCCGAGCTGCCCGACCGGGCAGCGTCCGCAGTCTTCCAGACCGAACCACCTCCATGGTGGCGGCTGGGACTCCTCCCCCACCCGGCCTGACCGGCGAGCGCGGACGGCGACCCCCGGAACCCGCAGGACCAGCCTTCCGAGAGATGAGACGATCGACACACCCCCGAGGTTCCCGTCGACCGTCGAAACCGCGATCGGACGTTTCGGCGTTGTGAACATCGCCGCCGCGCCGACGGTGGGGACGCTCACCGGTGATTCGTTCGGATCGCCGAACTAGGTTCCCCGCAATGAAGGCCGTCCAGACGTTCACCGTCGTCTCCAACCTCCCCCCCGCCCTCGAGCCCCTGCACGAGGTCGCCATGAACCTCGGGTGGATCAACGACGAACGGGCCCAGGACCTGTTCCGGCGCATGGACCGCGAGAACTGGGACTACGTCCGCGATCCCGCCCGGCTGCTCGCCACCGAACCCCAGGAGCGCCTCGACGAGCTCGCCCGGGACACCGCGTTCACCGCACTCGTCACGTCGGTGCGCGACGAGCTGCGCCTCTCGCTCGACAAGCCACGGTGGTTCCAGGTGCAGCAGCAGGCCACCGAGCCGCCGCTCTCGCTCCGGTCCGTGGCGTACTTCTCGCCCGAGTTCGGTGTGGCCGCCGCGCTCCCCCAGTACTCCGGCGGCCTCGGCGTCCTCGCCGGCGACCACCTGAAGGCGGCCAACGACATCGGCCTGCCGCTCACCGGCATCGGTCTCTTCTACCACCACGGCTACTTCAGCCAGGCGCTCGACTCGCGGAGTTGGCAGCAGGAGCGCTTCCCCCGCCTCGACCCCCGCACCATGGCGATGGAACCGGTGCCCGACATCCGCATCAGCGTCGACATCGCCGGCACCCCGGTCGCCGCACGCCTCTGGTTGGCCCACGTCGGCCGCATCCCGCTGTACCTGCTCGACACCGATGTCGAGGAGAACGCTGACGAGTTCCGGCTCATCACCGATCGCCTCTACGGCGGCGGCCTCGAGGAGCGGATCCGCCAGGAGCTGCTCCTCGGCGTCGGCGGCGTGCGAGCCCTCGACGCGCTGGGTATCGCCCCGGACGTGTTCCACATCAACGAGGGCCACGCCGGCTTCCTCGCCCTCGAGCGCATCCGCCGGGCCATCGTCGACGAGGGCCTCTCGTTCTCGGAGGCCAAGACCGCGGTGCGACCCGGCGGTCTGTTCACTACCCACACCCCCGTGCCCGCGGGCATCGACCGCTTCCCCCGCGAGCTCATGGAGCACTACTTCACCAGCTGGTGCCGGGAGGTCGGGGTCTCGATGGACGAGCTCATGGAGCTCGGCCACGAGCCGGAGACCGCCGAGGGCGAGACCTTCAACCTCGCCGTGATGAGCCTGCGCATCACCGACTCGTCGAACGGCGTGGCCAAGCTCCACGGCGCGGTCAGCCGGGAGATGTTCTCGGGCATCTGGCCCGACGTCCCCGTCGAGGAGGTCCCGATCGGCTCGGTCACCAACGGGGTGCACGCCCGCACCTTCGTCTCGCGGGAGATGAGCGACCTGCTCGAACGGATCGTCGGCAGCGACTGGCCGGAGGCTCCGCCCGAGCTCTGGGCCCGGGTGAACGACGTCGCCGACAGCGAGCTGTGGACCGTGCGCCGCACCAACCGCGAGCGCCTCGTCCACTACGCCCGCCGCCGCCTGCGCCAGGCCGGCATGGCCCGGGGGATGAACGAGGCCCAGGTGGCCTGGACCGCCGAGGCGCTGGATCCGACCGCGCTCACGATCGGCTTCGCCCGGCGCTTCGCCACCTACAAGCGCGCCGACCTGCTGCTGCGTGATGCCGAGCGCCTCAAGTCGCTCCTGCTCGACACCGAACGGCCGCTGCAGATCATCGTTGCCGGCAAGGCCCACCCGGCCGACATCCCGGGCAAGGAGCTCCTCCAACGGGTGGCCACCTTCGCCACCGACCTCGACATCCGCCACCGCCTGGTCTTCCTCGAGGACTACGACATCTCCGTCGCTCGGATGCTCGTCGCCGGCGTCGACGTGTGGCTGAACACCCCGTTGCGACCCATGGAGGCGTGCGGCACGTCGGGCATGAAGGCAGCCCTGAACGGGGTGCTGAACTGCTCGATCCTCGACGGTTGGTGGGACGAGATGTACGAGACCGACGTGGGCTGGGCCATCCCCTCGGCCGAGTGGCAGGACGAGCAGGAGGCCCGCGACGAGATCGAGGCCGTGAGCCTGTTCAACCTGCTCGAGCGTCAGATCATCCCCCTCTTCTACGAGCGGGACAAGGACGGCCTGCCCACCGAGTGGTTGCGCCGGATGAAGGCGTGTCTCAGCACGCTGGGTCCGCAGGTCGAGGCGTCGCGGATGCTCAAGGAGTACACGCTCAACTACTACGAGCCCGCCGCCGCTCGCAGCGTCGCCCTGCGGGCCGACCACAACGAACGGGCCAAGGCGCTCGTGCGCTGGAAGCGTTCGGTGTTCCGCGGGTGGCCGTCGGTCGCCGTGCACGCCACCACCTACGAGGAGCTCGACGCGGAGCACCCGGCCGAGTACCGGGTGAGCGCCCAGATCGCGCTCGGCGACCTCGAACCGAGCGACGTCGACGTGCAGGTGATCCACGGCCCGGTCGATCTCGACGACGATCTGCTGTCGCCCGTCCAGGTGTCGATGGAGCGGGTAGCCGACGGCGACGTGCCCGGCCGCCACCGGTACCAGGTCGACATCGGGTTCAAGCAGGCCGGCACCTTCGGGTACACGGTTCGGATCGTCCCGGCGCATCCCGACGTGCGCCACTACGCCCATCTCGGGCGGGTGGCGTGGGCACCCGGCGCCGCGCCCACCACCTGACCCACGACCACGGGCATGCGGCCGCGCCGATCCGGCGCCGCGTCGCCCGCGGACGCTCCGCGGGACGCGGTCCCCGCCCGGCGGGGCGGACCGGTAGCGTGGCGCCGGCGCGCGCCGGACCGAGCTTCGGCGGCCCGCCGACCCTGTCCCTCCGCGCCCACCTCACGGACCCATGCACCTGCACCCCACGCGCCCCACCCACCGCAACCGGCACGTCGGGACGTCGTCCGCCGCGGCACCCCGCCGCCTCGCTCTGCTGAGCGGGGTGCTGGTCCTCGCCCTCGTGGCCGCCGCCTGCGGCGGCAGCGCCAACGCCCCCGCGCCCCAGGTCTTCGACAAGACCACCACCCCCGACGGCGCCGAGGCCATCATCACCACCACGTCGTCCACCCTCGCCGAGTCCAAGGTCACCTACATCGGCCAGGCGTGCCCGTTCAACCCCGACAGCGCCTACGGGCTGCGCATCGACTGCGGGCAGCTCGTGGTCCCGATGCGCCGCGACCAGCCGACCGCCAAGCAGGTCTTCCTCTCGGTCGCCATCATCCGCTCGACCTCGCCGACCCCGCTGCCCGATCCGGTGATCTACCTGGCCGGTGGGCCCGGCGGCAGCGCGGTGGCGGGCGTGGACATGTGGACCAACCCACCGACGCCCATCCTCGAGAACCGGGACCTGATCCTCGTCGACCAGCGCGGCACCGGCTACTCGGGCCCCCGGCTCAACTGCAACCGCATCTTCGTGGAGTCACCGACCGCCGCCAACGACGACAAGCGCCCCCAGGCCACCGAGTGCGTCGAGCAGCTGCGCTTCGAGGGCGTCGACCCCTCGGCGTACAACACCTCCGAGAGCGCTCGGGACATCGCCGACCTCCGCCGGGCGCTCGCCATCCCCAGCTGGAACCTCTTCGGGATCTCCTACGGCACCCGGCTGGCGCTCGAGATCATGAAGGTCGATGCCGCCGGCACCCGCTCGGTCGTGCTCGACTCGGTGTACGCCCCGGGGTCGACCACGTACGAGGCCCCGGTGTCGGGCGACCGCGCCGTCCAGGCCGTCATCGCCGACTGCGCGGCGCAACCGTCGTGCAACGGCGCCTACCCGAATCTGGGCGCGCAGCTCGACCAGGTGCTGAACCGGCTCGGATCCAACCCCGTGATCGAGCGCGGCTTCGACCCCGGGAGCGGCCAGATCCGCGAGTTCTCCTTCGGGGCCACCGAGTTCGCCCTCGTGCTGTTCGACGCCCTGTACGTCACCGAGATCATCCCCGACGTCCCGAAGGCCATCGCCGCGGCGGCCGCGGGCGACCTCATCACGAGCGTCAACCTGCTGACGGGGATGGGCGCCTACGAGCGGGAGCGGGCCGGGAGCGACGAGGGCGAGGGCGAGGAGCAGGAGGTGCCGCCGTCGGCCCGGTTCCGGCCGCTGCTCACCGACGGCCTCTACCACTCCGTCGAGTGCGCCGAGAGCGCTCCGGTCATGACCGCCGAGGCCATCGACGCCGCGGCGGGCGAGGGCGACGTCGTGCTCCGTCGGGCCCTGTCGTCGTTCTCCAAGCGGTCGTTGGAGGTGTGCGAGGTCTGGGGGGTGCCGCCCCGGGCGCTCGAGCCCACCACGAGCGACCTCCCGACGCTGGTGCTGGCGGGCACCTACGACCCGATCACGCCACCCGAGTGGGGGGAGCGGGCGGCGAGCACGCTGCCCGGGGCCACGTTCATCACCGTCGCCGGATCGGGCCACGCCGTCTACGCCGCCGGCCCCTGCACCGAGGGGCTCGTCAAGCAGTTCTTCGACGACCCGGCCAGCGCGCTCCCCGACTGCACGGCGCAGATCCCCGAGTTCAGTCGCTGACCCCGAGCCACCCCGATCGGATGCGACGCCCGCGTCTCACCCGCCCGATGACGCCCACGGCTGTCGTCGGCCGACCCCACCGCCGAGGTCGAGCAGGGTCGGTGCGGATCAGGGCTTGCGGGTGCGGGCGCCGCCGCCGCACTCCATGAGCACCACGCACACGTTGTTGATCTGCACCGAGTAGTGGATCTCACCCGGGTCGAAGCCGAGGGGCCGGTATGCGAGCGATGCCACGCCGATGACCTTGTAGTCGGCGGTGACGATGGGGCCGCCCTGCATGAAGGCACCGACGGGAGCGGTGTGCAGGATGCCCGCCACCGACTGGTCCATGATGATGCCGCTGGTGAGCGAGGCGCCGGTACCGCCGAGGCCGCTGACCGGGAAGACCCGCAGGCCGAGGGCGGCTTCCTGGTCGGCGTCGGACGCCCATTCGAGCACCGGCATGTTGGCCCGCTGCACCTCGATCAGCGCGAGATCTCGATCGGGGTCGAAGCCGACCAGAACGGCCGGGATCTCCTCCTGGCCCTTGCGCACGCCGATCGCCGGCGCCGGGTTGACGCTGCCGGCCTTCACCGTCTCGTACGAGGTGATCATCAGGGTCGTGGTGTCGTCGGTCTGGACGGAGAAGGCCGAGCCCACCGACGGGTTGCCGTTCTCGTCGAGGGTGGCGACGAACCACACGTAGGGCGAGAGGGTCTGGGCCTGCTTGACCGTGTTGGCCTCGGCCAGGAAGGGGGCGATCGGCTTGAGCTGGTTGTTGATGTCGGTGACGGCCTGGTTGCGCATCGCGTCGATCTCGGCGCGCGCCTCCTGGGACCGCTTGTCGAAGTCGGTGGTCTGCTCGCGGAGCTCGCTGATCTCGGTGTTGAAGTGCGCCCAGAAGAACGCCCCGCTGCCCCCGAACGCCGCGCCCATCATGGCGAAGAGCAACATCCACAGGAGCACCGATCGGGTGAAGATCGGGAACCGCACCGAGCGGCGAGCGGCGTAGCGGCGGGCCCGCTCGGACTGGCGCCACTCCTTGCGCTTGCGGTGCCGGGACTTCGTGCGTACCGGCGCGTCGGCGGGCGGCTCGTCGTCCTCCTCGCCCCAGAACTCGTCGAAGCCGTCGTCGACGCGCTGGTCGTCGTCGAGGTCGAGATCGAGATCGGCGAGCTCGACCGGCTGGACCGCCGGTTCCGCGGGGCCGTCGCCTTCGGTGACCGCCGGTTCGGTGGTGGTCGCGGCCGCATCGGCCCAGATCGGCTCCGGTTCCACCGCCGAAGGGTCCACGTCGGCCGCTGCACCCGACGCCACCGCAGCTGGCACGGCCACCGGGGCGGTCGCCGCCTCGGACGCCTCGGACGCGCCGGTTGGTCCGCCCGGGCGGGAGGTCCGCGCCGCCCGGTTCCGGGTGGCGCCGTTGCCGTTGGTCGCCCGCCGGGATGCGCGGGTGGACCCGGCACCCTTCCCGGCGGCGCCCGTCGACCCGGAACCCGCGCCATCGGCGCTCGGCGCCTCGGACGGGTCGTCGTCGCCCGCCGCCACCTTCGGATCGTCGATCTGGCTCATGGTGAACCTCGCTTGGGAAGGGTGGCGACCGTCGAGCTGGGTGCGCCCGTTCGGGGTCGGGTGGTGGTCGTCTCGTCGGACTCGCCGGACTCGCCGGTGGGGCACCCCTCGCCGGCGTCCTCGCTGCAGACGGCCTCCTCCTCGGGTGGCTCGGTGGTGGGTGAGGTGAGCGTAGGCGTCGCCACGCAGGGACCGTTGCAGTCGAGGGGCAGGTCCGAGACGGGGCTCACCTCGGGGGCCTGGCGGATCTTGCTGCTCGGCGGGGGCAGGATGCCCGGCTCGAAGAACTCGACGACGGGTGCGCCCTCGTGGGCGGCGCGCATGAACTCCGCGAAGGTGCGCGCCGGGAGGGTGCCACCCATGATCGGGCCCGAGAAGCCGCCGATGTTGTACAGCGACTTCGGCGAGTCGCTGTAGCCGATCCAGATGGCGGTGGACAGCTGCGGCGTGTACCCGACGAACCAGGCGGCCCGGTACTCCTGGGCCGAACCGGTCTTGCCGGCGACAGGCCGCCCGATCGCAGCCCGGGTGCCGGTGCCCCGCTCGACGACTCCCGTCATGAGCTCGGTGGTCCAGTCGGCGACCGCGGCGTTGAGCACGCGGGGGCCGTGCGGGTTGGTGTTGTCCTCGAGGAGCGCACCGGAGCCGTCGAGCACCCAGGCGACCGGCGTGGCCCCCGGCTTGATGCCGTGGTTGGCGAACACCGAGAAGCCCGCGGCCATGTCGAGCGGGGACACCTCGTCGGCGCCCAGGGTGAGGCCCAGCGTGTACTGCTTGTCGAGCGTGATCCGGGTGACGCCGAGGCGGTTGGCCAGCTCCGCCACGTTGTTGGGCCCGAGGTCGAGGATCAGCTGGGCGAAGTAGGTGTTGGTGGACTGCGCCGTGGCCTCGCGCATCGAGATCGGCCCCCCGGCGCCACCGCGGATGTCGCACCCGCCGCCGCAACCCGGCACGGTGAACACCGACGGTGAGTTGTAGATGGTCTCGGGGCTGTAGCCCTCCTCGAGGGCCTCGGCGACGGTGAACGCCTTGATCGACGAACCCGGCTGCATGCCCTGGACACCGCCGAGCGCCAGGTTCACCTGGCTGGCGTTCCAGTCGCGACCGCCGACGAGCGCCTTGACCAGCCCGGTGGACGGCTCGACGGTGACGAGGGACATCTCGAGGGGCGAGGACGTGCCCGCCATGGCTGCGCTGACCTTCTCCTCGGCCAGAGCCTGCAGGTTCGGGTCGAACGCGGCGACGATCGTGAGCCCGCCCTTGTAGAGCTGCTCGGGGCCGTACTTGTCGAGCAGGTGGGTGCGGATGTAGTCGACGTAGTACGGGTACGGCCCGTTGTCGGCGGCCGGCGGCGGGTACAGGATCGCCATCGGGCGGGGCGGGTCGCCGTACGGCGCGTACCAGAGCGCCTGCTCGCGGGCCTCGGCCCGCTCCTCGTCGGTGATCATCTCGAGCTCGAACATCTCGCGGACGACGAGCTTGCGACGCTGCTCGGCGATGGTGATGTTCTCGCGGGGCCCGAACTTCGAGGGCGCCGGGATGATGGCGACGAGCATCGCCGCCTCGGAGATCGACAGCTCGGCCACGTTCTTGTGGAAGTAGGTCTGCGCCGCCGCCTGGGCCCCGTAGGCGCCGGCGCCGAAGTACACCGAGTCGAGGTACTCGAAGAGGATCTGCTCCTTGGCCTCGCGCTCGGCGTCGGCGTCGCTCAGGTTCTGCTCCCGGGCGATCTTCGAGGTGAGGTCGCGTTCGAACCGGGTGGCGAGGAGCACCTCGTTGAACTTGCGCTCGACGGTCTGGTCCCGGCTCAGGTAGCGCTCGCGCACGAGCTGCTGGGTGATCGTCGACCCGCCCTGGACGGTCTCGCCCTCCTCGAAGTTCGCCTGCGCGGCGCGCACCAGGCCGAGCGGGTCGACGCCCCGGTGGATCCAGAAGTCCTGGTCCTCCGCGGCCACCACGGCATCCTTGAGGACCTGAGGCACCTGTTCCCGGGTCATCGGCAGCGTGATGTCGAACTCGCGGAACTCGGCGATCTGGTCGCCCATGGTGCCGTCGGGGTTGCGGAGGAACACCTTGGAGGGCTCGGACTGGAGCGTCGGGCGGGCCTCTGGGACGGTGCCCTCGAGGTCCCCGTACACGAGCGTTCCCAGCCCGACCGCGCCGGCGGTCACCACGAAGATCGGGATGCAGACGATCGCGACCGAGCCGACGCGCAGCGCGGATCGCAGCGCTCGGCGCCAGGTGGGTCGGCGCAACATGCTCACGTGGTCGCCTCCATCGACGAGATCATCATGCCGCCCGCCGGAAGGTGCACGCCGCGGTGCCGGGCACCGCGGTGAGGTTGCGGATGGGGTTGCTGGGCGAGAACGACCGGCCGAGGCTGACGTTGTTCGCCCAGCGGTCCCCGATGAACTCCTGGAACGAGGTGCCGCAGTTGCCCGGCGAGGTCGCGGTGTAGGTCCCGGGCGGGTAGGGACCGGCCGACGGGACCGTGAGGGTGGCTCCCACCTCGAACTCGGGGAGCTCCGGCGGGAGGGCCTCGAGGTCGACGACCCCGTCGAGGCACTCGGGCAGCTCGACGTCGGCGGTGAGGTCCCCGCTGCGCAGGGTCACGCCGTGCACCCCGGCCACCAGGCAGACCACCGAGAAGGTGGCGAAGCCCTCGGCGTTCGCCGGCACCTGCTTCGGGCCGACGATGCGGATGCCCCCGAGCACGCCGAGCAGGATGTCGCGCCCTTCGATCCCCACCCCGCGGACGATGCCCTCCTCGTCGACCTCGATCCGGCTCACCAGGGCCTGGAAGGTGACGATCTGGCCGGCGACCGGATCCGCGAGGTCGAGTGCGCCCTGGAGCTGCTCGCCCTCGTGGCGTTCGACCGGGATGTCGAGGGTCGCCTCCCCGTTCTCGTTGGCCAGGAACGCGGCCTGCGGGTCGAGGCTGGCCAGATCGGGCCGGGCCCACGCCCGCACCCGGAAGCGCCCGCCGAGGAGACCGCTGATCTCCCATCGGCCGTCCCGGTTGGTGGCGATGTCCTCCCGACCGAAGTCCGGGCCCACGAAGCGCTCGACCCGCACGGTGGCCCCCTCGACGGGGCCGTCGGGACCGATGACCGTTCCCCCCATCGACGCCGACCCGCCCCGCACGGGTAGCCGTGGCACACTGCGATCGATCGCCGGCTGCGGGCGCCCGAGAACGGGCGGGAGCACCACGCTGCGGGTGTCGGGCAGCACGAAGCCCTCGGGCAGGGTGACCTCGGGGAGCACCACGCTCGACTCCGGGGCCGTGGACGGCGCCACCTCGCCGCCGCCGAACCCCTCGAGGGCGTCGTCGGAGACCGCGTCCTCGGAGAGCACCGAGCACCCGAGGCTCGACGCCAGCACGAGACCCACGACGAGCGTCACCAGGACCACGGGCGCGCGGCGCGAATCGCGTGACGCGGGTCGAGCGGTCGGGGCCGGACGCGGGGCCCGACGCCGAGGAGCGCCATCGGTCCTGCGCCCGTCCGGATGCGTGGGGTCCTGCAACGCCACCCTCCTCGGGCCGCGGCCGAGCGGCCGCGATCGACCAGCCTGCCACCGATCGGCCACCCCAGGGTGTCACGGGGGGCCGGCGCGCCGCAGCCGGTGAGGTGGTCGCTCCCGACGGTGGGTCAGGCGATGCGGCGCGGGTTGGCGCCGGTGAGGTCGATCACCACCGTGGCGCTCGCCTCGTCGCGCACGACGTGGGCCTGGGCCGGCTCATCGTCTGCGGGTGCGGGAGCGGCGGCGGTGAGCGCCTCCCACTCCGCCTGCGCGGCGGTGAACTCGCTCCGGGCCAGCTCGAGCGCGATGTCGGTCGTGGGCGTGCTCGTGCGCTGGTCGAGGTACGAGGCGAACGATCCGTGCCCGTGGCGGCGCAGCGCCCGTCGCTCGGCCTCGACCGCCGACTCGAGCGACCGCTGCGCCCGTCCCGTCCGGGTCGAGGTCAGCAGCTGGGCCTGGGCCCACAGCACGTTGGCATGGGCGTCCTCGATCCCGGCGATGCGGATCTGGTCGTGACGGCGCTGACGGGCGGCGTCGTCGGTGGCCTGCTCGGCGTGCAGCAGGTGCGCCCGGGCGCTCGCCAGGCGCTGCAGGTGGGACACCACCTCACGGTCGCTCGGTCCTCGGACGCCGAGGTCGGCCTGCGTCATCATCGAACGAACACCCCCCCGGGAGATCGGATCCCGAACCCATTCCCGCGAACGGGACACCACAGCCCTGACGCAACCGTCCGACCGGCCAGTGTGATGACTGGCACAGTTGCTCCGGCCATCTTGGCCCACCGACCATGGACACGCAACGGCAACTTCCTTCGGTGAGAGTGAAAAAGCCGCTCCGGTAGGGTGGGGGCATGCCGCTCCCGGTCGCGATCGTGCTCCTGTCGGGGGGGCTCGACTCCGCGACCTGTCTCGCGCTCGCCCACGACGCCGGGTTCGCCCCGGTCGCGCTGTCGTTCCGCTACGGACAGCGCCACGCCGTCGAGCTCGAGGCGGCGGCGGCGATCACCGGCGCCGCGGGTGTCGAGCACGTCGTGGTCGAGGTCGACCTGCGCGCGTTCGGCGGGTCGGCGCTCACCGCCGACATCGAGGTGCCCAAGCACGACACCGCGGACGGCATCGACGCAACGGCGATCCCCGTCACCTACGTCCCCGCCCGCAACACCATCTTCTTGTCGTTCGCCCTGGCCCTGGCCGAGGTGCGCGACGCCCGCGACATCTACCTCGGCGTCAACGCCCTCGACTACAGCGGCTACCCCGACTGCCGGCCCGAGTTCGTCGCCGCGTTCGCCACGCTGGCGAACCTCGCGACGCGCGCCGGCGTCGAGCCCGGCGCCGACGACGGCCCGATCGTCATCCACACCCCGCTCATCGACCTCACGAAGGGCCAGATCATCGAGCGGGGCCTGGCCCTCGGGGTCGACTACGGCCGCACCATGAGCTGCTACGACCCCGTCACCGTCGCCGACGGCTGGGTGGCGTGCGGCCGCTGCGACTCGTGTCTCCTGCGGCGCAAGGGTTTCGCCGAGTCGGGCCGGCGCGACCCGATCCGCTACGCCGACGATCCACCGCGGACCGCCGGACTCGCCGATCCCGGCGATCACGCCGCCGGGGACGGCATCCGATGAGCTGGACGAGGAGCTCGGGGTGACGTACCTGGTGAAGGAGGTCTTCGCCACCCTCCAGGGCGAGGGCGCCCAGGCCGGTCGACCGGCCGTGTTCTGCCGGTTCGCCCGCTGCAACCTGTGGAGCGGGCACGAGGAGCACCGGTCGCAGGCGATCTGCCGCTTCTGCGACACCGACTTCGTCGGCACCGACGGACCGGGTGGCGGGCGGTTCGCCACGGCGGCCGAGCTCGCCGCCCACGTCGACGCAACCTGGACGGGCCCCGCCGACTCGGACCGCAAGTACGTGGTCTGCACCGGCGGCGAGCCGCTGCTCCAGCTCGACGACCAGCTGGTGCAGGCGCTGCACGCCGCCGGCTTCACGGTCGCCATCGAGACCAACGGCACGCTCGCGGCGCCCGAGGGGATCGACTGGATCTGCGTCTCCCCGAAGGCCGGAACCGACCTGGTCCTCACCAACGGGGACGAGCTCAAGCTCGTGTTCCCCCAACCCGGCGCCGAGCCCGCGGCGTTCGAGGACCTCGCCTTCACCCACCACCTCCTGCAGCCGATGGACGGCCCCGCTCGCGAGGCCAACACCGAGGCCGCCATCGCCTACTGCCTGGCCCACCCCCGCTGGCGCCTGAGCGTCCAGACCCACAAGTTCCTCGGCATCGCGTAGCGGCGACGGGGGCGGCCGGCCCGGGCGGTACCGTGGCGGCTCCCATGGAGATCTTCACCGAGCTCGGCTTCGAGGCCGCGCACCGCCTGCCCAACGTGGCCGAGGGCCACAAGTGCGCCCGGCTCCACGGGCACTCGTTCCGCCTGGTCGTGCACGTCGAGGGTCCGGTCGGCGACGACTCGGGCTGGGTGTGCGACTTCGCCGAGGTGCGCTCGGCGTGCGAGCCGCTGCGCGAGCAGCTCGACCACCACTACCTCAACGAGATCGAGGGGCTCGAGAACCCCACCAGCGAGAACCTGGCCCGCTGGATCTGGGCCCGTCTGGCACCCACGCTGGCGGGGCTCGCGGCGGTGACCGTGCGCGAGACCTGCACCAGCGGGTGCACGTATCGGGGCGACTGAACCGGCGAGCGTCGAGTCAGCTGGCGGCGAAGGGCTCGATGCGCAGGTCGAGGTCGCCCTCGTCGTCACCGAAGGACGCGGCGGCGGGGACGACCTCACCATCGGCGCGATCACCGGCATCGGTGCCGTCGGCGGGATCGACGTCGGGCATGACCATCGCCGCGACCTCGAGGAACGCCTTCTCGGCCTCGGCGCACTCGCGCCGGGCGAAGTCCAAGACGGTGGGATCGACGGCGGGGGCGGCGGGTTCGCTCGCCCGGGCTCGGAGGTCGGCGATCGAGTCCGCGCCGAGGCGCTCGAGCAGGAGGTCGAGCTCACCCCGGCTGCGTTCGAGCCTTCCCCGGGCCGAACCGCCGCCGAAGCGCCCCGACGCCTTCGCGGTGGCACGGTCGACGTCGGTCTGGAGCCGCTCGGCCTCGGCGAGCGGCGCCGGGTCGAACGCCACCGCCACCGGGGCGTCGCTGCGCTGCTGCTCGAGCGTGGCCAGGTGGGCGCGGGCGTTGGCGAGGCGCAGGAGCCCGAGCGCGATCTCCCGCTCGTGCCAGGAGGGCCGGGAAGGGGTACCCACGTTGTCGTCAACCATCGATCACTACCGTTCCCGTACGCCGGTGAGAGCCCCAACGGAGCCAGCGCCATGCCGGTCCCGGAGCCCGACGGCCCCGGGATTGACAGCGTAAACCAAAAGGACGTGGATTTCTGCACCAACCACGTTCACGGCGGGCCCGTCCGCAGCACCAGGGCCCGGCGGCGCAGGAGGGCGACGGCGAGCACCCGACCGGTGGCCGTGAGCCGGAGCTGGGGTGCGGCGGCGCGACCGCGGCGACGGACCAGGCCGAGCGCGTCCGCGAGCACGACGACCTCGTCGATCACGAAGGCCAGGGTCGTCCCCGAGACGGGGGCTCCGGTCGGGCCGTGCTGCCAGCCGGTCTCGGTGAGGGCGACCGCGATCTCGGCCCGCAGGTCACGCACGGCGACCAGCGCGTCCTGCAGGAGCACGGCCCAGACCAGCTCGGCGACCGCGGCCTCGAAGTCGTCGCGCTCGCCCAGGACGACCGCGATCGCGGACCAGAGCTGACGGGGATCGCCCCGCAGGAGGTCCCCGCGCCGCGTCAGGGTGACGTGGCGGCCGGCGCGGCGCACGAGCTTGAGCCGGCGCACGAGGTGCCACACCGCGAGCAGCGCAGGGACCTCGGCGTCACGCTGTGGCCGGGAGGCGGGGTCGGCCCACCAGCCCGGGTGGTGCTCGACCGCGTCCTGCACCAGTCCCCGGGGCAGGTTGCCCCGCTGGGTGAGCGAGAGGGCCCCCTGGGCCTCGACCTGGTCGAGTACCCAACGAACCGGCGCCACCGTCCGAGCGGCGGTGCGCGGCGGGTCGACCGGTTGCAGCAGCGCGTTGACCAACGGAGCGACGAGCTGGCGCCGGGCGCGCGCCGACGCGCGGTCGGTGGGACCGTCCACCCAGGCCATCAGGCGAGCCGACGTCGCCGCCTGGAGCAGGCTCTCCCCCAGCATCTCGGGCCGGGGCCGGCGGAGGTGCTCGGCGGCGATGTCGTGCTGCGCGTCCCGCCACCCGGGCGAGCCCGGCGCCAGGGTGCCCGCCCCGACGGCGAGCTCGAGCGCCATCGCGGTCGACCAGAAGGCGTGGTGCTCGTCGGCACCCATGCTCGAACCCCACACCCACCCGTCGAGCGGACCGCCGAGCTGCGGTGGCTCGACCCCCGACCGCTCCATCGCCAGCCGGAACGCCCGGAACCCGATGTCGGGATCGTCGGCCCAGCCCGCCAGCACGTCCGCCGTGGTGTCGCCGCGGCACAACGCCGCGTACCGCTCGTAGCCGGCGAGGTCGAGGAAGCGGGCGAGCGCCATGACGATCTCCCGGCGCACCGTCGGCTCGACCAGCCACTTGAAGGGGAGCTCGTACCAGCAGAACTGCTGGAGCGCGAGCTGGCTGAGCCCTTGCATCCCGTCGTCACCGACCAGCCAGTCGAGCGCCACCCGAGCGTCGTGCGCCGCGACGGCGTCGACCACCGAGAGGCGGGCCAGCGCGTCGACGATCTCGGCATCACCCGACGGTTCCCGCTCCACCCCGACAGTGTGGCAAACACCCGCGAGGGACGCGGGCACCGGCCGAACGCGGCCGGGACGGGGCGCCGCCGCCCGTACGCTGCGTGGGTCCCGCCCACCCGACGCCCAGGACGCCGTGACCGCCCACCCCGACCCCCTCGCCCTCGAACCACCCGTGCCCACGGGAAACCGGGCGTTCGATGCGGTGCGGACACGGCCGGTCGCGCTCGTCTGGTTCGGGACGGTCGTGTTCAGCTGCGGCCCGGTGATGATCGCCGCGGCCACCGTCCCCGGCGCGGTCTTCTCGTTCTGGCGGCTCTGGATCGGCTCGGTCCTCATGGTGCTGCTCGCCGCGGGAGAGCGGCGGCGGACGGGGACCCAGCTCACCGCCACCGGTCTGCGGTGGATGGTCCTCGCCGGCACCGCCTTCGGGTTGCACCAGCTCCTGTTCATGATCGCCATCCGGGCCACCACGGTGGTCGACGTCACCCTCATGAACACGCTGGCGCCGGTGGTGGTCGCGGTGCTCGCCGTCCCGCTGTTCCGGGAGCGCCCGGGGGTCCCGTTCCGCCTGTGGTCGCTCGTGGCCATCGTCGGCGGCGTGGTCGTCGCCGTCGCCGGCTCCGCTGGCCCCCAGGGCCAACCCCTCGGCATGGTGCTCGCGGCGGGCAACGTCGTCTTCTACTCGCTGTTCTTCGTGTGGTCGAAGCAAGCTCGCTCCGCCATCGACACCATGCCCTTCCTGGCCGGGGTCACCGTGGTCGCCGCCATCGTGGTGAGCTTCTTCGTGATCGTCAGCGGCGCACCGCTGACCGACATCGCGGTGCACGACCTCCTGCTCTGCGCCGGCGTCGCCATCCTTCCCGGGTTCGTCGGCCACTTCTCGGTCACCTGGTCGCTCCGGTGGGTGCCCGCCAACATCCCGCCGGTCATCATGTTGTCGATCCCGGTCATCGCCGGGTTCCTCGCATGGGTGCTGCTCGACCAGGGCATCACGCCCGTCAAGGTCGCCGGCGGGCTCCTCACCCTCGCCGGCGTCGCCGGGGCCGTGCGGGCGGCCGGAGGCGACACGCTCGCGGCGGAGGCGCTCGATCTGGCCGAGGAGACCTGAGCCCCCAGATCTGGCGCGGCCGGATGCACCAAACGGGCCGGCGTCGATCCCGGCCCGTCCCGCCCCGGAGGCGAGATCCGACGTCGGACGGCTCCGTCGTTGCGGCGGAGCCGTCCGGGCGCCGGTGAGCATGCGCCGGGGGAGGCTGGAGGGGCCTCGAACCCCGGCTGTGCATCCAACCTAGCGAGCGGATCCGGCGGTTCCGCTCCTTCTGCGTGTCAATGTCGTGACCGCCCATCGCGGGGGCCGCCGCCGGCTCGGCGCGCCCCCGTGCCCCCTGTAGCGCGCGACGTGGCCCGGCACCTGCGATCGATCAGGGGTCACCCAACGCGGCCACCCGGCGACGGAGCTCGGCCATGTCCTGGTCGAGGGCGCTCAGGGCCGCGAAGGGATCGACCCGCCCGGGTTCCAGACCCGCCGGCTCGGCGTCGTCCGAGCCGCCATCGGGGTCGTCGTCGCGGTCGTCGTCGTCATCGTCATCGTCATCGTCATCGTCATCGGCGCGCACCGGACCGGGCGGGCTCGGAACCGCCATGGCGAGCGGCGCCGCCGCGGCGAGGGGCTCGACGCGCGGGGGCGGGTC
>Ga0105048_10002013_pt1 | contig 32878 bp, 28 predicted proteins | sample MAT05_FD_78382 | JGI IMG/M metagenome (GOLD analysis project Ga0105048, IMG submission 78382) | Freshwater microbial communities from Lake Fryxell liftoff mats and glacier meltwater in Antarctica - MAT-05 | ecosystem: Environmental > Aquatic > Freshwater > Ice > Liftoff microbial mat | place... | reverse complement strand
TAGCAATTTGTGCTCTTGTTCCTTTGAGGTGTCCACAGATATAAATATAGAATCGCCTCCGATATTTTTTATTTGCAAAACTGTGTCATTACCGCCTTTTTCATCAATATCGCATACCACGACTTTTGCTTTTTCCAACGCGTATTTCAATGCAACCGCTTTGCCAATGCCGGAGCCTGCACCTGTAACGATAGCAACTTTATTTTCTAAATTATTCATTTGAATTTTATTAGGAGATGATTATTACAAATTAATTTTTCCATGCTCACCTTCAGCATATTCTTTTCCCGAGACTATGGCTTTTATCATATGAAAGAGGACAACCATTTTACTTGAGCTGCTGTCCCAATAATTTACTTCATTGGGTTTTACTTTTATGAGTGTCATATCTGGATCTTCCAAACCGAGTGGAAACCAAGCTTTCATGATGGAACTCCATAAGGATTTCATTTTTTCTTTATCGTTTACAAAGGTTGCTGTGCCATGAATCATCAAATAATTTTGAATGCTTTCATTAGTGATGGAAATAGAAACTTTTTTGCTTTCTTCTATTTCATCGACTTTTTCTGAAGAGGCCTTCGTGAAAAACCACATAGTTCCGTCATCATCAATCTTATTTATTCCCATTGGTCTTCCTGATATATGTGCAGCATTTTTTTCCTGAGTGATAAACATGCAGACGCTAACACCTTTCACCAGTTCGACTAACTTTTCAACGTCTTGATTTCTCACTTCTTGCATGTTTTTTAATTTTAATTATGGACGAAAAACTTTCGGTAGGAAAGTGAATTCATTTTGCTGGCATTGGCCATACACGTTAGAAGAAAGAAATTACATGATTCACACATTTTCAATTTTCTATCGGGAAGCGCCTCAGCATTTTAAAAAATAAAGATGATTCGATTATTTATCAGATAAGAAGGTTGTGTGGCTTTTCCTATCCGTTACTAATATTTTAAGATTGAAGAGAATCAAAAAATTACAACGATTGACTTCTTTATTTAAAACTTTATAGATTTATGAAGTTGTCAGGTTAGGCTTCACTCCATTTATCCTTAGCAGCTTCGCTTAAGGTATACTATGTTAAAATTTATTCTGAATTGATGAATTTGAATTAGGAATGATATGATAACGAAGGGGCACATATAATGGACCAATCTTGGTTTTCTCTCGATTTGATGAACACTTTTACTTCCCGACATTATACCAAAATAACCAAACTTATTTTTGGACTAAAGTATATTTCATTTTTTTGCAACATGGACGCCTTGATGCGAATTTATTGTTGCTAAAGTTCTTGGAAAAAATGCCATTTTATTATTTACTTTGAAATCTTACATTTATACAGATACCAACAATCTCAAAAAAGAGCGTCCACTATCTAGAAATTGGAATTTCAATATTTACAGTTTGGTTCCTGAACTAATGATCTGATCAAAATGCAAGAAGAGTGTGTTAGATTAACTTGTGCATTACATAGTAAGAATCAATCTTAGTTGTGAGATTATACAAGTTAGGTAAGGTTTTCTAATCGGATAGTTTTTTTACAAAATCATTTGAACATTACGAGATGCATCATGTTCCTAAATCAAATCTAAAATAAATAACAAATGGAAAACATCGTAGAAATTGCATCAGGTAACAAAGACTTTAGTACGCTAGTTGCTGCCGTTGTGGCTGCAGGATTAGCAGAGACGCTTAGTGGAAATGGTCCTTTCACAGTATTTGCTCCTACCAACGAAGCATTCGCAAAATTGCCTGCAGGTACAGTGGAAGAGCTCCTGAAGCCCGAGAATAAAGAAAAACTTGCTTCCATTCTTACTTATCACGTAGTGGCAGGTAAAGTGATGTCAACAGACTTGTCTGACGGATTAAAAGCTGCAACCGTCAATGGTCAAGAGGTAACAGTAACTATTGGAGACAATGTTAAAGTTGACGCAGCTACAGTGACGACTGCTGACCTTGAAGCTTCCAATGGTGTTATCCATGTGATTGACACAGTGATCATGCCTAAGTAATTAATAAATAACTGTGCGGATCTTTTCAGTAAACGATCCGCACGGTTTTTATTTTAAAGATAACATTCTCAAGCCATACGCGATTCTTAAAGTTATATTCTCGTCCATCCATTTTCATGAAATTGTCGTTTTAGGGGATTCAAGTGTTCGAGTTACTGCTCGCTCCTCCTCTTAACAAGGTGGGAAGTCAAAAAAATGGAGCAGCTTCTCAGAAATAAAATTTTGTATTAAAAAATATTTATTTTGTTTTTTTTTTATTTTGCACAGCGCGCTCAACTTAAATAGCTTTAAATTGATCATCACATAGTGATGTGAAAATTTATTGTGTCGTTTTCCTGTCAAATTTCTCCTTGAGTTTTGATGCAACTCCCATCGTATTCCGCACAACTCCGTCTCTGTGATTTGGAAGATCGTAGATGGTATAAAGTTTAAGAGCGTTAGTTGTATCTGTATTAATCACATTGTGTTTTGCTCCTGAAGGTACAAGAATTGCATCGCCGGCCTTTATTTTGTACTCGGTGCTATTGACAATACATTTCCCAGTGCCGCTTTCGAATCTGAAAAATTGATCACTTTTCGAGTGAGTTACTTCACCAATTTCTTCGCCGGGATTTAGGCTCATCAGTACAAGTTGCATATGTTCGCCAGTATAAAGCACCTTTCTATAATCGCTGTTTTCCAATGCATCCTTTTCGATATTTGTTTTAAACCCTTTCATTGTTGTCTTACTTAATGAAGAAGTTCTCGTAGGTTTAAATTCAAGCTCGTCCAATTCCCTTTGGTTCTTAAAATTAGTGTTGCAGGCACTGAGGGCGATCGCAAGAATTGCGAGGAGTAAGTTTTTCTTTTTCATCGTGCTTTATTTTTTACTTGAGTAAATTCAGTCGTCATCTTCTTCTATACCTTCTTTTGCTAACGTGATGGTTTCAACTTCAGAGTGCATGATTTGTTCGCTTAAATAGCCTGTTCTTGCAACTAGCCCAAAATTGATTGTGCCGATGATTAAAGTAATGTTGGCAACTCCATTGGTTATTGGGTATTTGTTGATTATGAAATAGTGTCCGATTATCAAAGTGGACCCAAGAGCTATCAATCCTACTAACCTAAACACGTCAAATTGTCGTACTTATCAATCATACTCTCCGTTGCTCATTGAATATCTTCAACTTTACCCTCTGCGCGTTCGCCGGTGAAATAGGCAATCGCATTTCCATTCAAAGAAGTATTCAATACGTGCTAAGCAGTTATTTTTATTTAGTTTATTTTTTGACCAAATTCCATAGGTTGATACCAACCGCTAATTATTGAACCGAAAATCAGAAGATGAGTTGACAATAGATGAACGTGAAATTGATCTATTTTTTTCCTTTTGCGTCAGCGGCTTTCTGAAGTTAATGTTGAAGTAATGGTTGAACTAATGAAATAGGGAGATTATGCAACTGCAATTATTTAAATAGTATTGAAGGCAATTCAATGAGATGAGAGAACATGAAAAAAAATGTTTCGAAATAAACTCTGAATTTTGATCTGATATTGTTTCTGGTCGACGGGATTAAAAGTTCAGTTCTGTAATTTTATTAAAAAATAAAACCCTGCTTTTGCAAGGTTTTATTTGCAGGGATTTCGAATTAATCTTTCGGTAACAAAACTTTATCAATGACATGAATTACTCCATTTGAAGCATCAATGTCAGCCGTGGTGACATGCGCATTACCAATAGTTACTTTTCCATCTTTTACGGTCACTTCTAATTTGCTTCCTTCAACTGTAGTTAGTTCATGACCGTCTTTCAAATCGGCAGCTTTCATTTTCCCGCTCACAACATGATAAGTTAAGATTTTAGAAAGTTTGTCTTTATTTTCGGGCTTTAATAATTTGTCTACCTCTGATTGAATTTCGGCAAAAGCTGCGTCAGTTGGTGCAAAAACGGTGAATGGTCCCGTGCCCTGTAGAGTCTCGATTAAACCTGCGGCTTTTACAGCGGCAGCAAGTGTTTTGGCATCTGCCGCTGCAATAGCTACGATGTCTTTGGTCATTGTCATTTCCTTTTCCATTTTTTGTTTAATTTATGCTGAGAAAGAATTTTATCAGCACTCAAAGTTGAATCTAATAATCAAAGAATAAGTTACATATTTAATTTAAAGTCTTCCATCTTTTACATAATAAAAGAAATTTTTCGCCAAAAAATCCGATAAAAGGGAATTGAATTTTGATTCAATTCCCTTCCTGCAAACCTTACTATTTGTAAGGAACGAACAGTCTCTTATCGGATAAAGCTCTTAGCATTTAGAATTTTTCATAATTGATTTTATTTCTCCATTTTACCCAAGCACCTGTGCTCCAAAGTACCAATATTATCAAAAAAGGTTGGAACGGCAACCTTAACCAACGGAGTAACTCGGAGTTTAGACCAAATGCATCTCTGTGATTCATTAGTTGAGCAATATTTCCAGGAAAAATCAGAACTAAAAAGATCGAAACTGCCCAACCAAAGGCTGCAGCATATTTAGGTAAAAAAATTAGGGAAAGGCCTAGAATTATTTCAACTACCCCTGATAATAGAACAACTATTTCCGGCTTCATGGGTAACCAATTTGGCACTTGTGCTAAAAACTCCGTTCTCATAAAGCTAAGATGGCCCGTGCCAGCGAAAACAAGAAAGATGCCTAGCAGTATTTTTACAGTTGTTTGGAGTTTTGTAGTTTTCATCAGTTTATTATCGTCGCAAATTCATTTAATGGTTCTCTACTCTTTTTAGGATTTACCAACCAATCCAATTCGGAGTCTCTGAATCCCAACACTAGAGTTCCAGTACTCTTAGTTCCTTTCTTTTTAAATTTCAACAACTCGTCCAATGCCTTGGGAAAATAACCTTCCATCGACGTAGAATCTACTTGCTCATTGGCTTCTGCTATTAAGACAAGGCCTAAAACAATGTAGGATTGTTTTGCTGCATGGTTTGAATGTTCTAAAGAAGGTTGCTTTTCGAATGGCGTTAACAATATTTCTCTGTACATATCAGTGGTTGTATAGGGCATAATTCTTTGCTTATTAAAATAAGAAAAGTGTTGATTAACTCTCTCCTCAGAGTGGCTATCCCAAGTGGTAAATGATATAGGGTGCGGAGATTGTTCAAAAACAGGTTGATTCATTGCGCAATTGGAACTATTTTTTTTAACTTCTCATTATTGATTAAAATGATGTGGAAAGGCTGCAAACCAGCTGATCTTAAGCAAAAGCAATGTCTTTTTTATAATGGAATTGATTTTTGCCACGGAAACAATTCGTCCATACATTTCCTTGGTAGCATAGTTCCAATTTATTTCTTCGGAAAGGTTCATTTTTATTTTAGTGATTTACCAAAATTCTCAAAGATTATATAATTACTTGATCATTGTAAGTGAGTTCTTAGAAACCAAGCCATTTTTTCGTGCTGTTCCATCAATCCAGTTATAAAGTCGCTTGTGCCAATATCTTTGAACTCAATAGCAAAATGCTGTATGTTTTTACGTAGGGTTATTATAATTGCTTCATGATCGGACAATAATTCTTTTATAAATCCACTTCCGTCATTTTTTTTGCTTGTGATTTCAGTAAGTTGGGTAAGTTCCAAAAATGATTTTAGAGAGGCAGGAGCGTAATGTCCGATGGTGCGGATTCGCTCAGCTATGTTATCAATAAATTCATCCAATTCTTCAAATTGAGTTTCAAAAAATTTATGTTTATCATAGAAGTCAGCCCCGGTAATGTTCCAATGTGCATTTCTTGTTTTTGTGTATAGCACATATTCATCGGCCAACAATTTCATTAACTCATTAGCAACTTCTTGTGTGTTCTTATTAGTTATTCCAATTTCGGGTTTCATTTTTTAGATATTTTAAGTTAACAAAAATTGCTTTAATACAAACGTTATTAACGGTTTGAGACGAATGTATTGGATCGTCTATGCATCAATTTTTTATCCAGTAGTACTTATTTTCCAAGGTCATGTTTTAGTAAATGGCTGTTTGTATTTCAAAACGTTACGTAATTCTAATTGGCCAAGGTGTAATTAAAAAGTTTAGGTTAGTTATAGTTGTTATACCTGTTAAAGTCGGCTACCATGGGGGGATATTGTACTCTTTCAGATATCAATGTGTGATGAAATTAATTATTTTTACAGAAATTATTTCGTGCTTTTATGTAATTGAAACACGCGCTACAAAGGGCAGCAATTCAAATGAAGAAACCTTATATGCCTTCACAAAGAAGTTACATGATTCACAGGTTAGATTTAGAGATTCTTGATTAAAAATGGTTAACTTGGAAAGGTTGTTTGTTATAATGAATTAAAAGGATTCAATTACGGACAGTTTAAAGAAGTTTGCTGCTATTTTTTATTCCGAGTCCATATCGTTTGAAAGGTACAATAATGCCCCTCCAGTAAGTGGCAGCTCTATAGGATGCTTTTTTCGCATTAATCTTAAATTGCAGTCGGTATATCTATATTGATGAGGACAAGCCAAGATCAGCTCTCTGCTTCGCTTCTATCGAGACATTTTATATCTAACGTATTTTTTAATTAATCCTTTAAACCACTTATTAAATGTTTTTGGTATTATTTGCCGTATGTAATCATTTCGAAAATGGCTTCCAACAGTCTTCTTTAAAAATGCTTCGATTGCTCAAAACCATAGGAATCAAGATAAATATGACTAAAAATTAGATCTAACTAGTATAGTTGATAGGATGTTGAAAGAGTCGATATAAGGTGAAGGGAAATAAAATATGGAAATATTTTGACACCAAACGAGCATGTAATAAAACGTAAATATCCAAATTGAGATTAAGATATGGGCCTTAAGTAGATCAATCCAAGTCTTTCCATTTCGTATTTCTCCAATTTTTCTGTTCTTCCACATCTAGGAAAGTCCACGCAACAATGCGACTCACTTTATTTCCATGCGACATTTCAAGCGTCTTAAAAGTTTCTACATTAACATTTAGCAGTGCCTTGTAAATATTTTTTAAATTAGACTCTTTAGAAACCAAAGTGGAAAACCAAAAACATGCTTTTGAATATTCCCTACTCTGTTGTATCATATTGTGAATAAAGTTTTTTTCTCCTCCTGCACACCACAGTTCTGAATTTTGTCCTCCAAAGTTCAATGTTTGTTTAGTGACACGTTTGTTGCTCAAATTTCTCAGCTTTCTTAGTGTACCTTTTTTGGCTTCACCTACAGAAGCGTGAAATGGAGGGTTACAAATTGTAATATCAAAGTATTCATCTTTTTGTATTATTCCCTTAAAAAAATTATTGGAATTTGTCTGGGTGCGAATATCTATTTTATCAATTAGAAATTCATTGTGATTGATAATTGTTTTGGCCGATTGAACTGCAACCGTGTCTGTATCACTTCCGACAAAAGACCAACCGTATTCTTTGGTTCCAATTATCGGATAGATACAATTTGCTCCAACACCAATATCAAGACATTTGATCAAACTACCTTTAGGAATCTTGTTGATATTACAACTAGCAAGTAAATCTGCGATATTGTGAATGTAATCAGCTCTTCCGGGAATTGGGGGACACAAATAGCCGGTTGGAATTTCCCAGCGGATAATATTATAATTATGTTTTAAAAGTGCTTTGTTAAGCGTTATAACAGCTAGTGGATTTGCAAAATCAATTGTATCTTCCTCATACTTGTTTTGACTTACAAACTTTTCTAACTCAGGGAGAGTTGATATCAATACTTCAAAATTATAGCGATCACGATGTTTATTTCTCGAATGTAAACCCGATTTTGAATCTATTATTTTTTTGGCTTCTTCCACTGTGGCTTTATTTTATTCTAATTAATTTGAAAAGTAAAATTAAGATGAACGATTAATTTTATTCCATCTTTTCATTTGGTTGTAACAACAAATCGAATTGTCTTGAGCGAACTGCCAAAATCTCACTTTCAAGACCAGACCCCCCAGCAAAACATGCTGTATTTATGATTATATCTTCCTCTTTTGTTTTCCATAAATAATGTATCAATTGTCCAAACTGATCGAAGATACTCATTTCATCAACGTTCTCTGATACTCGCAGATTCACATAATGTGATGCAGGATTTAGATACTGAAGTATTGTGGAATAGTGCGTTGGATTATCGGTAATGTTGTGAATACATTGAAAGATAGAGCTTACAAAGGTGTTCGAAGTTTCGTTCGTTATTACCTGATCATTTAAGTCAAAGTAGATGGCAACACTATTATTTGCCGCCATATTTTTTTGCATGCCAGCAATAAGATCAATACAAAAAAATAAAAATCCTTGATTGCCTTCAAATTCACTCGTGCTGTCAGGAAGCTGGATATTATCAAAGCGATATTTTATGACCTTGCCCGATAGAATTTCAGTAAATAAATCATAACTTGTACCCAAGACACGAAATGTATTTATGTCAAAAAACTTACTCAGAGTATCGTGCATGTACACATTTTCAACAAGAGCGTTACCGATATTCTGAAAACGCACATTGAAATGCAATTGTTCATCATGTAGAGTGTATTCTTTATCGCAAGCACCAAGTGGGCTCACTTGTTTGTCATTTGGGTCACGGCTGAATTGAAAAAAGTAACAAACGTTGTCTTCATTAACTGTTTTATCAATATCGCATTCGTTAGGGGTAATAAATATTTTAAAACATGGACTATCACAAAACGGAAGACTTGGATCAGAAATCAATTTAACTTTTGCTGAAAAGTGATAAGAGTTCCAGTTTATTTGAAGTAGAAACCACATAATACGATCGCCCGCAACATGTGTTTCCGGTTTATCGGACTCAATGAAAGTGCAATTTGATGTAAGTAGTAATTTTATCGTTGCATTTACTAGCTGGAAGCCATTATTGAAGGCAATCACATTCACAGTGGAATTGATTAGTGATCCGAATTGGCCACCAGTAATGTAAGCTTCAATGCTAAAAAACGCAGGCGTATCATAATCATTTTCAAACTCTCCGGTTGTCCGTTCACATCCTATTCCATCGGTTAACGTGACATAACAAATGCCTTCTTCAATTGGTAAAATGGTAACAACATTTAAAGACTCAATATTCAACCGTACATAGCTATAAGGTTCAACATTGCCGGTTGCTGGGACCGCAGTTTCGATACGAAAAAATACACAATTTATATTTTGTGTTGCAACGATTCCGTGGGAAAGATTGGAACATTCGGCTTCGCTTATTTTTATAACAAAAGGGGCGATATGGCCTTGAGCAGTCAAGGGATATGAGCCAGCAAAAGGATTAAAATCAATGTTCCGATAAAAGTAGCCCATCATATAAACACCTCCATTGTCGTCCATTGCAATGACAACATCCCGGTCGGCACTCGAGTTGCCGAGACGATATGTCCGAATGTAGTTTCCTTCATTACTGAGTTTCTTGATATAAAAATCAGAATTTCCTGAATTACCAATTTGCGTAATTCCTGTAGGATCAACGTCTGTGTTGCCAAAATAATATCTTGTAATTAGCACATAATTTTGAACTTCCAGGACAATATAATTGCCTTTATTCATTATCTGTGATCCTTTGAATCCTTTGGTCAAGGCACAAGTGCCATCATTGTTCCACTGGGCAACAAAAATTGTAAAAAGACACTGAGAGGATAATTGCTCAACGCCGACATTCGATTCGAAGTCTAAAGTGAGTTGATAATAACTGGTAAAATAGGGGGCTCCGTCATTTCCCAAAGTAATTGCTCGACTCACATCATAACCGAAACCTCCGATTTTTTTTGTGGTTACAAATGTGTCATCCGCTTCTAGTTGTGCAACATAAATATCCGCTGCTCCTTCACTCTTAAAATTAAAAGTGGATGTCGATGGATCGAAATTAGTCGTTTGATAGAAAGTGCCAACGATAGTGGTTCTGCCTGTATCATCTACTGCCACACCGCCAACTAGATCTTCTACTAATCCTGAAAGGGCTTTTGCCCAAATACGATCTCCTCTGCTACTCAATTTCCAAACAAATGCATCAGGAAAGTCGGTGGTAGAGAGTGTATTTACTCCACTATGGAAATTAAAATCTCCTGTGTTTCTTATGCTGCCAGCAGCTATTACATTTTCAGTTTGATCCGTCATGATACAATAAACATGGTCAGCAGCATCACCACCGGCCGAAACACCCCACAGCAGATCACTGTCCGTATTTAGTTTCCGAATAAAAATATTATCAAAGCCAATGCTTGCGAGGTTATATTCATTTGGTCCAAAATATATATTGATAGTTCCCGAGAACGACCCAGCAAGAATTACGTTACTATCAGGGTCGATGCAAATTGTATTGAAAATATCATCATTAAGATCATCATCGGTTTTGGCCCAAAGCACACTTCCGGATGCATCCATTTTGATAGCAACGATGTCATCTTCTCCGGTAGAAGTAGTATTATGAATACCTACTCTTAGATCAAGATCCGTAGTTCCGCCAAAATGTCCTGCGATAAAAATATTTCCGGCAAAGTCACTTGTCATTTCCTTGCATTGGGTACTTTCTGGCCCTCCAAAAATGTTGGTAAAATCGAATTGTTGCGCACTGAGTGATTCGATTTCAAGCTCAATAGTTATGGCTAGAGAGTAAATATTTTTCACAGAAGGAGGATTAAACAAACAAATGTAAATAATAAATTGTTCCTCAACATGTTATACTAAAAGCATTTATTAATCGGTCCTATTGTGCTATGAAACACATTTCGTAGCAATGAGAAATTGTTAGTTTGTGATTTACTTAATGCAATACAAAAGTGCTACATGTATGACGCATCGGAATATCCATTTAGGTGGAGATACCATACTATTTTACGCTGCAACTGCCGTGAAGCATATGTATTGAACAGTTGGAGAACAGGCTTATTAAGGAGTCAGGTATTCTTGGAGGAGAAGAATGCAAATGAATCGCCAATGAAGTGTCGAAATTTTTAGCCGTGTAGCAAAAAGGCGTTTTTTTGACATCGTTCTGAGGAGAGCGGAAGTTATACCGTATGCACATTCAAATAGTTCAATGAGGCACAGCCGAAACTATAACAATGTTACTTACAAAATGGAATGGACCATTTTTTAAATAACACAGCAAAGGCCATTGTGATTGATGTTTAGAACAATACAGAGAAACGAAATTGGACTAATACATAAATCCAAACGGAATTGGACTATTTGAATGTGTATACGATATAAAACAAAGAAAGATGAATACTGTACGAAATTGTAAAAGTATCAGTATTAAACAACCCTTTTTTTTGCTCACTAGAACTCGCTTTTTGGTCCCGACTCTTATTAAACATTGCGAGCCGTATGAAAGGAGACATTCATGTATACTTCAGTGAAAGGCTTTGGATGAAATTCACCTTTTACTATTTAGTAGCTATTTGAAAATCTTATGAATGGTTGTGCGTTGGCTTCTTCCAAAGTACAAAGAGGCAAAACCGCGGTGGGTCTATTTTGAATGTGTGTAAGGTTTTAGACTATATTATGTATTATCCTATAATTAAGGGGTAATAAACTCGATCAAATGCTTCTTTGTCTACAAAAGAAATTGTTCAACAGTAGAGGTCGGTAGAATTGAGGCACATATTTCACCAAAAACCGTTACTTTTGCCCGCTTTTTGTGATATTTAGAAAATTGCTTAATGACTATGAAAAAAATGCGTATTGGATTTACAGTTTTAGCCTTCATCTGTTTTCTCAGAATGAACGCACAAAACGATCAGGCAACTATTCTCACTCTCGCCGGAGAGCCTACTACAATAGAGGAATTCGAGAATATTTTCAGGAAAAATAACAGAGATTCTGCGGTCACAAAACAATCGTTGGATGACTATATGGAGCTTTTCATCAATTTTAAATTAAAAGTGAAGGAAGCTCGAGAGCTTAAAATGGATACGGTGTCAAAGTTCAAAACCGAACTTGATGGATACCGCTCTCAACTTGCGCGGCCATATTTGACGGATTCTGACATGCTAAATGGCTTGATTAGAGAGGCTTACGGGAGACAGTGTCAAGAAATTCGTGCAAAACACATTCTTATCAAGTGCGAACAGTTGGCCTCAGCTGAAGACACCCTGCGCGCCTTCAACCGTATTTTGGCGCTGCGAGATCGTATTGTTGCTGGTGCCGATTTTGCAACTGTTGCTCGAAGCAAAGATGGTAGTGAAGATCCTAGTGTAAAAGATAATGGTGGCGATTTGGGTTATTTCACAGCTTTTCAAATGTTACATCAATTTGAAGACGCTGCATATTCTACACCCGTTGGTCAGGTAAGTACGCCTGTTCGCACTAGATACGGGTATCACATCATCTTAATAGAAGATAAAAGACAGGCAAGAGGAGAAGTTCATGCTGCCCATATTATGGTTAAGCCTGCCGCAGATGCTGATGGTGATAAAAATGCTGAAACAAAAATTAATGAGATCTATCAAAAGGCAATTACCAGTGAAAGCACTTTTGACGACCTAGCTTCTAAATTTAGTGACGATGCAAGTTCGGCAAAAAAAGGTGGAGAACTGCCTTGGTTCGGAGCGGGTAAAATGGTACTTGAATTTGAAGATGCAGCATTTGGCTTGGAAAAAGATGGAGATATTGGGAAACCATTCAAAACATCATTCGGATGGCACATTGTGAAACGACTGGGTTACAAACCTACGCCACCTTTTGAGGACGTAGAAAAGGAACTAAAAGGTAAAGTTTCTAAAGATGGAAGAGCCGAAAAAACGAAAGCTTCCTTTATTCAAAAATTAAAACAGGAATACAATTACACTTTCAACGATGCTGCTTTAAAACCATTATTGGCTAAGGTGGACACTACAGTTTTTGACGGTGTGATCAAAGCAAAAAGAGGTGCTCTTAAAAAAGTATTATTCACCATCAATGGTGAACAAACAAAAGTGAGGGATTATGTGGAATATATGAAAAAAAGAGGTGGATTCAAATCAAAACAAACTCCCCGAGAATACTTACAATCTCAGGCTGTAAAGTATGCGGAAGACAAACTACTGGCATACGAAGACAAAAAACTCGAACAAAAGCACACCGCTTTCAGACTATTGATGAAGGAATATAGAGAGGGCATTTTGCTTTTTGAATTGACTGATCAAAAAGTTTGGAGTAAAGCTGTGAAGGATACGCTTGGCCTGCAACAGTTTTATGAGAAGAACAAACAAAATTACATGTGGCCTGAAAGAGCCGAAGTAACTATATATACTTGTTCTGATCAAAAAGTGGCAGCTAGTGTTCGTGAGATGTTAGCCAATGGGCTAGATAGATCAGCCATTGCAGGCGAACTCAATAAAGATTCTCAATTGAATCTTCAAATTGAGGAAGGAACTTTTGCAAAAGAGGATCGCGAGTTAATGTCTCAGATTCCTTGGCAGAAAGGATTAACAAACAATTTGTCTATCGATGATCAAGTAGTAATTGTTGATGTGAAAAATATACTTCCAGTTTCTCAGAAGAAATTGAGCGAGGCCAAAGGACTAATCACTTCGGACTTCCAAAATTATCTCGAAGCTGAGTGGATTAAGGAACTTAGAAACAAATACAAATTTGATGTCAATCGCGATATTCTCTATTCAATTAAATGAAATTGAGAAATCTATATTTCTTTTCTACAGCAATTCTTTTTTGTTGGATAGTTGTGTCGTGTAACAAATTAGGCAACAAAGACGCCATAATAGCCGAGGTGGGTGATAAACAGCTCACGTGGAAAGAACTTATGGAAATTATTCCTAATAATTCTTCACCAGAAGACAGCACTCAGTTAGCGGAACGTTATATAGAAAATTGGCTCAAAGAACAAGTAGTTTTGACCAAAGCTGATGAAAGTTTGGGGGAGGAAAAGAAGGATTTTGAATTGTTGATCGAGAATTATAGGAAATCGCTTTTAATCTACACTTACGAGCAGGAGTGGATTAAACAGAAACTTGATACTGTTGTTGGCGCACAAGAAATAATCGACTACTACGATTCTAATGAGAAAAATTTTGAGCTCAAAAATTACATAGTAAAAGTGAAGTTTTGTGCCATCAACATGGATAACAAAATGTTGCCAGCACTTAAAAAGCTTTTTTATTCCCAAAAGCCGGAAGACTATGTTAAATGGGAACAATTGTGTGTTGAACTCAATGCGAGTTATTACTATAATGAAGATAAGTGGTTATTGTGGGAAGACTTGGTAAAGCAAATACCGATACAAACAATGGACATTGAAGCATTCCTAAAGAAAAATAAAAATTTTGATTTTGACAAGGACAATAATGTATACCTACTTACCATTACTGATTACCAACTTAGCGGAAGCAAATCTCCCTTGGATTTTGAAAGGGAGAAAATTCGAGACATGATTATTAACAGACGCAAAATGGAACTGTTGGATCGAATGAAAGAAGATCTTTACAACAAAGCGTTGACGGATAAAAAAATTAAAACCTTCACAGGAAACTAGATCATGAGAATATTAATTCTAATATGTATTATACTTCCTTCCCTCGTCAAAGCTCAGACAGGTGATGTCATCGATCGCATCATCGGGGTAGTTGGCAACGAGATTGTCTTACACAGTGATTTGGAGTCTGCTATATTGGAAATGACCAAAGGCAAAGGCGGATTAGGATCCGCAGAGCGATGTGGTGTGTATGAAAATTTACTTTATCAAAAACTTCTGCTCAATCAATCAAAACTCGATAGTATTGAGGTAAGTGATGCAGAAGTGCAGTCACAAGTGACAAGAAGACTCGATTATTTCATGAGCATGTTTGGAAGTACAGAAGAGTTTGAGAAGTACTATGGAAAGACTGCCTCTCAAATGAAGGATGAATACTTTGATCTAATCAAGGATCAAATACTTGTGCAGCGTGTTCAAGATCAGATTAATAAAAATACAAAAGTCACTCCCGCTGATGTGGCAAGATTTTATAAAACTGTACCCGCCGATTCATTGCCACTTATTGGTGAGCAAGTTCAATATTCTCAAATAGTTAATCAACCTGCTGTTCGCGAAATAGAAAATCAGAGAATCATTCAGTTTCTCGATTCGCTTAGAAACAACCTCGTTAATGGAAGAACCTCAATGACACTCGAAGCTGCCAAATGGAGCGAGGATCCTGGCTCACGCTACAAAGGAGGTTGTTACCCTCTTCAACGCAAAGGCTCTTTTGTTCCGGAATATGAAGCTGCCGTGTCGAATACATCAGAGGGTGGTTTTTCTCCGGTATTTTCTTCTGCTTATGGTTATCACTTTGTAAAGGTGATAGAGAAAAGAGGCGACTTTTATGAATCTTGTCACATTTTGATGTCACCCAAAGTAAAAAACGAAGATCTCAGTAATGCGCGTGTTGAACTTGAGGCTGTCCGCGCCAAACTTCTTTCCGATACGCTGTCCTTCGTTACAGCCGCGGCTAGATATAGCACAGAAGAAGACACAAAAAATCAAGGTGGAAAGGTTCTTAATTTATCAAATGGTGGAACAAAACATGAGGTTGCTGGGCTATCTGCGGATCTCAATCTTATACTTATGAATTTGACAGAAGGACAAGTGAGTGATCCTGTGCTATCAGCTAAGGAAGATGGGTCACAATTTTACGTAATGTACCGTCTTGATAAAAGATTCAATGCACATACTGCTAGTTTAAAAGACGATTATGAAATATTCAAAAGCATTGCTGAGAATGAGGCTAAACAGAAGGAAGTTGACAAATGGGTTCGGAAAACAATGGACAAGACTTATGTTTCCGTCAATCCCGATTTTCAAACCTGCGAATATCAATTTCCATGGATAAAAAACAAACCTTAACAATTACAGTTGTTATTGACAATACTGTTCCTCTGTATTTTTGAGCGAACAATTAAATAAATGATCCGTTTCAACGGAAGACGAAGTCAAAAAAATTAAATAATAGAAAAACCTGTTATGTCAGATATCAAATTCAATTCCGATGTGGAGGCTCTGGATTCTCTAAAAGGAAAATATGCGACTCTTCAGAAAGAGATTCGCAAAGCAATTGTCGGTCAAGATGAAGTCGTGAAATATGTTCTCATTTCAATTTTTGGCAATGGGCACTGTCTGTTGGTTGGGGTTCCGGGATTGGCAAAAACTTTATTGGTGAGTTCAATTGGCAAATCTCTCGGCCTCTCTTTTAACCGTGTTCAATTTACTCCCGATCTCATGCCTAGTGATATCATCGGAAGTGAAATTCTCGACGAAAATCGACATTTTAAATTCGTAAAAGGTCCAATCTTTAGCAATATCATTCTTGCAGATGAAATCAATAGAACGCCTCCAAAAACTCAAAGTGCACTTTTAGAAGCTATGCAGGAAAGGCATGTCACTGCGGCAGGTCACACTTATGATTTGCCATCACCATTTTTTGTTCTCGCTACTCAAAATCCAATTGAGCAGGAGGGAACTTATCCACTTCCTGAGGCACAGCTCGATCGTTTTATGTTTAATATTTGGGTCGATTACCCTTCGTTTAACGAAGAAGTAGAGATCGTAAAAAATACTACCGCAAATTATGTTGCAGATATTCAACCAGTAATCAGTGGTCAAGAAATTGTATTCTATCAGCAATTAATTCGCAAAATGCCCGTGACCGATAACGTGATTGAATACGCTGTAAAACTGGCCACAAAAACTCGTCCGGGTGGAGAAAATGCTCCGACAATGGTAAATAATTTTCTCAGTTGGGGAGCAGGTCCGCGTGCATCACAATATTTAATTGTAGCTGCCAAATGTCACGCGGCTCTCAATGGTAAATATAGTCCAGATATAGAAGATGTGAAGGCTGTGGCTACTCCTATTCTGCGCCACAGAATTGTAAGGAATTATAAGGCGGAAGCAGAAGGCTATACAGTTGAGAAGATTATTAATGAGTTGGTGTAAGTCAGGTTTTTTGTCCTTTAGTATTCGCAAGATGAGATTGTACACATCTTATTAATCCATAAGAATATTTTCCATTCAATGAGTTATGAACTTCGGATGTGGTAAGTTCTGAGTTCGAATTCAGTGCTTTGGTGATTTCTTTGATCTGATCCTCTTGCATCACATCCGTAATATCAAGAAGTCCTTCTTGTATGGCTTTAGAGAGGTGTGTTTCAATTGTTGATGGCACCAAATTGCGTTCTTGGGCAACTTTATTGATGTCTTTACTAACCCTCCACAAGTCCAATGTAGCTTGAACTGTATCCGGTTTATTGGACTTTTTCTTTTTTCTAGTCGCAGATTTTATTAATGGAATTGCGGCAAGTTCTTCCTGTTGAATTTTAGAAAAAATTCGATTGCGTATCTGTGTGCGATTCACTTCAAGTTGTGAAATACTTCGCGGCTCTTCGTTGTTTAAAATGGCTTGAATAATATGTTTGGCCTTATCAAGTTCTTCCCACTTTTTCATGATCATCTGATCCAATTCATTCTGATCATTGAGATAACCTTTTTGCTTTTTGTGAAGCTTAACTTGTTCAATGTGCCGCAGCATTAGTGTAACACATTCTTCTAATGTATTGATAAAGTAAGAAGATCCTTTTTCAATTCTCTCTTGCAACATGGACAAATTTTGTTCTCTCAATAATTCGCCCAACTGATTTCTAAATTTGGCAAGGTTCGGCTTTTGTCCTTCCAGGATTGACTCAACTTGCAATGGAACGCTTTTGCCGTTTGATTCTATTGAGGTTTCAGGATCGCTGTGTTCTTTTTTTCTTATTTCTTGAACGAGATAATCAAATTGGAATGTAGATGTAATGAGTTCGCGTACATAATGTCCTTGGCGTTCACGCAATAGATCCTGCAAATCTGATTGCATATTTTTTCTTTTGCCAAATTCCACAACATGTTGATCGCTTGCAATTGCATCTTTCAACACTTGGGTTCTAAGAAATAAACCCGAAAGTGATTTTAAACGAGATAATGCCACATAGACCTGCCCCGGAGCAAACGCTTGACCGACATCGATGATCGCTTTTTCGAATGTGAGTCCTTGGCTCTTATGCACTGTAATGGCCCAAGCAAGCTTTATAGGATAATGTTGGAACTTACCTATTATATCTTCATCCAATTCTTTCGATAATTCGTTGACTGAGTATTTTTTATTTTCCCACATCTGTTTCGAAAGTTGATACTTTTCGTTGGAAGTTCCTAATTCCACAGTTATTTCTTCGTCATCGATACTTTTGACTTTTGCAAGTAGTCCATTGTAATATTTATTTTGACCACTCCCATCATTTTTGATAAACATCACCTGTGCCCCTTCTTTTAATTCAAGAGATGCATTGAGTGGATAAATGTTTTCCGGAAATTCACCTTCTATCTCTGCTTCGAAATAATAAGACTTTCCTTCCAATTCATTGAGAGCTTTTCTATTTAATTCATCAGCTTTGTAATTGTGTGTCGTGATGGTCACAATATTTTTTTCGGCTCGTAATTCTTCAGGAGTTCTAAATCTACTGTTCAATAATTCTATGTCCTGAGGAGTTACCACATTATCTCTGAAGTGATTTAACAAACCAATAAACTGATCGTCTGATTGACGGTAAATTTTTTCTAATTCCAAATAAACAAAGCCATCATTTTGTAAAACTTTGGATTCGAAAAAGTATGCGCTGGTATAATACCTGCGCAAATACGACATCTCATGATCTTTTACTACAGGGGGTAATTGATAAAGATCTCCAATCATCAGCACCTGCGTTCCGCCAAAACTCTGCCTGAAATTTCCTTTTACTGAACGCATCCTATAATCAATGGCGTCCAATAAATCTGCGCGCAACATACTCACTTCATCTATAATCAATAGATCAATTGAACGCAGTACTTGACGTTTAGCTGAGCTAAGTGGATGTCTTCTTGCAAGAGTGTTTTGAGTGTAAATAAGATTGTTTTCACTAAACTCGCCCGATGGTGTTCTGTCAGGAATAAATGTTCCAAGTGGCAGTTGAAACATGGAATGGATTGTGACACCTCCAGCATTAAGCGCAGCTATTCCTGTCGGAGCAACTATGACGTACGTTTTGTGGGTGTTTTCTGCAAGCGATCTCAGAAAGGTTGTTTTTCCTGTCCCCGCTTTACCGGTGAGAAAAATGTGTGAGGCTGTGCTATTCACAAATTTAGAAGCAGCAAGTGTAAGCTCGTTAGTTTCAGTTTTCATATTTTCAGTTTTTCGATGATAGTAGTAGTTTCATAGTCATCATTTTGTAATTCCCTGACGCTTAAAAAACCGCTTCAAAGATGCAATATTTTTATCTTCCAAAAACAAAACGTAACAAAATATCATAGCAAATGCAAAGTCCCATAAATGCATAAATATGCCGATAAATAAATGAAAGCTTAAGCCACAAATTAGGAAAAAAGGTCTTAGTTTTTTTATCCAAATTAATACAGGAAATAGCAATTGATATCCAAACCCGATGTAGTTCATTGTTGCATACAGCCCTGGAATAGCGATGACATCGGCAGTTTGCCAAAATGGTGACGAGTATTGGTCTATTTGCAATGCATAATAAAATGCCTCACCCGAAAGCCATTGACTTCCTGTTAACTTATACAATCCGGCCACTGCATAAACCATAATTAATTGTGTTATACATGCAGCTCGCATAAAATTGGAAACTGAAACACCATAATAATTACGAGCTTTAGTATAGATAAACGAGCTAAAAAATGCCATCATCAGCATCAGCATAATACCAGAGTTAAATACTTCTGTCGCTGAGTAAAAAAGCATCCAGCCTGTCGCCCAAGTGATAAGACGGGGTAATAGCGACCATCTAAATTCGGCCATACTTACTAAGGCAGCAACAATATGTAGATAAAAAATATAGGGTGCTCGTGTGGATTGATATACCAACATGTAAAAAAAATTACTCAGTATTCCATCGGGAAATCCATGTCTAAAAAATATTTTATCTGCACCCCATAACATGTCTTTTGAGGGCCATAACATGAAGGCATTCAACACAAACCAACCGTAGACTAGTATAGTAAAAAATCGTATCGATTGACGATGAATAATCTTGTCACCAATAAATTTTGTAAACTTATCTATCATACCTCTCATTGTCTATTGTTTTGAGGGAGCGTAAATTGGAAACTCCAAATCAGAAACCTGAAGAGTGCGTGCTTGATGCATTTCCGGTGTGAAACGATAATGAATTCTTATCTGAACTGAATCCATTCGTTCGCCTGGAAGAAATGTCTTGTGCATTTTCATAGCCATAAACAACGCGCTGGAATAGGCAGGACTCTGAACCAATCTGTCGAATTGAGGTCGCCCATTGAGTGAGTAATAGTTATTAAGTATTTCCCAGTTTAGAGCTGAATTAAAACCCTGTTCTACTGTCTCAATTTTAGCGTACTTATCAAATCCGAAATGTTCTGTTACATCCAGCCAATTGCTCCAACCTTTGTCATTCGCAAACCGATATTGCAAATCGGAATTATACTTTGGCATTTCAGGTGCAAACAACTTCCAGTTTTGATGAAACATTGGAACCATGTATCGCTGCGAAAGGTGTGATATTTTACCTGAATTACTTCCGCCAAAACTGTAGATCAGAGTGAATGTAAAATGAATTACAAACAATGTGACTAAGCCTGCGATAAAAATAATGTGTATTGGTTTTTTAGATACCATTTCTGCCCTGAAATTGATTGTAAACTTATCATTTTCTTTATCAATTTGTATAATTCATACCAAACATTGTTATCTCTTTATTGACAGCAATTTATTGGCAACGGATATTTCCATATTTTGATTATGTGATCCGTTATACAAGTCGGTTAATGCAATAAACTGATGAATAGCACCTTCTCAGATTCAAAAGGTGAGTAAAAATAGGGTAGGTTTGCAGCAGAATTTTTTAACCCAACACACTATGTTAGATATTAAAGCCAACGACCCTAAATTAAAGAGCTGGGTAGAAGTGCCGCAGGGCTCGGATTTTCCAATTCAAAATCTTCCTTTCGGTATTTTCAGAACAGAGAGTCAGCTTCCTCATGTGTGTTGCGCAATTGGCGATAAACTTGTCGACCTCAAAGCTCTTCATGTTATGGGATATTTGGAAAACTTGCCTTTCAAATTGGAAGATTTGGCCAGTGATTCTCTCAATCGCTGTATGATGTATGGCAAACACGCAATGCGCGATCTGAGAAATAGAGTTTCGAAACTTTTCAGAAGTGATATGCCCGATTTACGCGACAAAGAACATCATGTACGTCAAGTTTTATTTAATCAAAACGAAGTACAGATGCTGTTGCCCATAAAGATCGGTGATTACACAGATTTTTACAGTAGCGAAGACCACGCACGAAACGTAGGAACCATGTTCCGTGATCCGGCCAAAGCTTTGCTTCCAAATTGGAAACATCTTCCCGTTGGCTATCATGGAAGAGCCTCTAGCATAGTTGTTAGCGGGACAGACATACATAGGCCAAAAGGACAGATCAATGCGAGTGATGAGACATTACCGCAGTTTTCTCCAACAAAACAATTGGACTTTGAACTAGAAGTAGCCTTTGTAACATTTGATGGAAAGCCATTAGGACAGAGTATTTCCGTGGATGAAGCAGATGATTATATTTTCGGACTAATGTTGTTTAATGATTGGAGTGCTCGAGATATTCAGCGCTGGGAGTACGTTCCTCTAGGGCCGTTCTTATCAAAAAATTTCGGGTCTACCATTTCTCCATGGGTAGTTACTTTGGATGCTTTGGAGCCTTTTAAAGTTTCCGGTTCTGTCCAAGAACCCGCTGTTTTACCTTATCTCAGATCTTCAGGAGACAGAAATATTGATATAAATCTTGAGGTTTCTATTACCCCCGAAAATTCCATCGAAACAGTCGTAAGTAAAAGCAATTACAAATACATGTACTGGAATATGGCTCAGCAACTGGCGCACCACACTGTCAATGGATGTAATATTAGATGCGGCGATCTCATGGCTAGTGGAACCATTAGTGGCCCAGAAGTCGGCTCTTTTGGAAGCATGCTGGAAATCGCTTGGAAAGGCACAAAACCTTTTTCGATGACTGATGGCAGCTCTCGAACTTTCATTGAAAATGGCGATACTGTTGCTCTGAAAGGCTTTGCACAGAAGGACGGTATTCGAATCGGGTTTGGAATTTGTGAGGGCAAAATAATTTCTGAAATTTAACAGATTGTTATTTTAATGGACAAAGGATAACATTCTTAATTAAGAATCGTTTCATCGTTTTGTTAAAGGCATGTTATAACCGGAGAGCTTCTTAGGTTATTAGACAAATCTTTGCCGAGCTAAATTTTATGAAGAGTCCATTTTCCATTTTACTTCTTTCAGTTGTTCTCCTTGCTAAGGTGACATTTGGGTTTTATGGATCTGAGACTAACTTAGATTTTAGCAAAGCCAAAGTCTTCACACAAAAAAATCACACAATCAGTGTGGGTGAAGAAAGATTAATTCTTGACGAGACTGAACCTGATAAAACAGGTCAGGAAGAAAAAGATTCCGTTGACAGTATTATTTCTGTCATTCATTATTTTAACCTCAAAGCAATTGGTAGCAAACATGTTTCTGCCTCACCTTACCAATCAACGGTTGCGCTTTGTGATGTAGCGATCTATTTGAAAGATCGCAATTTCCGTATTTAATAGTTTACTCATTCACTGCAGAATTCTTCTGTGGATTTTTAGCGAATTGATCTTCGCTAACCCCCCATTTTTTTAATTTAAAATTTAATTTAAATGCACAATAGCAATTCATGTTTCGATGAATACGAGGTGCTGCATGATTTGCACCACATGCTTCCTGCGCAAGCACCTCTCAAGGATTTTATTCATCATAACACTCTTCATGCATTTCAGCATCTTCCTTTTTTCGATGGCATTAGACAAGCTTCTGACCGTCTTGGATATCAAACTTCGTTCAGCCTTTCGCAATACAGAGTGTTGTATGCAGAAGGTAAAATTGACGAGAGAATTCTTGATAAACTTATTACTTTTCAATTTGGAGCCGAATACAAAGAAGACTTTTTGAATCGGATGCTGCATCATAAATATCATCAAGAAAAAAGTTCTGCAATTGGTCGATTGAGAGCAGGTTGGAGAGAACATTTGGGATGTGACCTCGATACGTTTGTTCATCCTATACTTTTCAGAATGCTTTGCAGTTATCTGGATCAGGGCATTGCAATTTGGAGTTTTCCAACGAGAGACAAAGGATTTATTGAAGCAATTACCGAACTTGAAAAAAATGGTCTAGTAAGCATTTTCAGAAAGAAAAAAGCAAGACAATTGCTTCTCAAAGGGAATTTGACCATCGAGGGATTATTGGATATCGTAGTAGGTGATCCTGCTTTATATAAACAATATCTCTTCGATCAACAATTCGCCCATCAAGGATGGTCAGGTATGGTTAGTTCCATTGAATCCAATCCAGCCGCACTTCTCGATAAAAGAAATATCTCCCTTCACGATCTCATAATTTTTGATCTATTACTAGAGATTGATGCGCTAGATTACCACGCCAAAGACACCTGGAAACCGCTTGCTCATTATATAAAAGGCTTCATAGTTGATTTATTCGACGAAAAACCTGTCAGCGAAAAAGATAAAATAATGCAAATTTTTCAAGAGGCTTTTGAATGGACTTATTATGATGAAGTACTGACCGCTTTGCAGTTTAAGAAGCCAGAGCATGCAGAACAAAAATCTCAATCTCTTCAGGCATTGTTTTGTATCGATGACCGCGAATGTTCTTTAAGACGTTCTGTGGAAAAAATAGACAACCACGCTCAAACTTTTGGAACACCCGGATTTTTTGGAGTTGAGTTTTTTTTCCAACCGGCCGAGGGTAAATTTTTTGACAAACATTGTCCCATGCCGATTAATCCCAATGTGCTCATAAAGGAAGTTGACACGCTAAGTCAGTGGAAAAATGATCCGCACTTTACAAAGCATTCTCATGACATGTTTACGGGTTGGCTTATCTCTCAAACTCTTGGTTTTTGGTCGGCCTTTAAATTGTTCTTAAACATTTTTAAACCGTCAGCCGGACCTGCTAGTTCTGCTGCTTTTAGGCACATGGATCGTGCTGCGAATCTAACTATCGAAAACAGAGACACCAATCACAGAGAGCATGGTCTTCAAGTTGGTTTTACCACCGAACAAATGACCGCTCGCGTAGAAGGTGTTCTTAGAAGTATAGGGTTGGTTTCTGGATTTGCTCCTTTAGTTTATGTGGTTGGTCATGGCGCCAGTAGTGTAAATAATCCTCACTACGCTGCATACGATTGCGGTGCCTGTTCGGGTAGACCTGGATCGGTGAATGCGCGAGTATTTGCATATATGGCAAATCATAAAGTTGTAAGACAACAGCTTGCTCTGCGTGGAATAGAAATTCCTGATAATATATATTTTATTGGTGGTCTGCACGATACAACTAGGGATGATATCATGTTCTATGACGAGTCAATGCTCTCAGATGTTCAAGTAATACGTCATACAAAGAATGTTGAAATTTTTAACAAAGCACTGGAATTAAATGCCAATGAAAGAGCAAGAAGATTCGAATTGGTTTCTAAATCACAAGCACCTGCGGATGTGCATCATCAATTGCAATTGAGATCTGTATCGTTATTTGAAACCAGGCCCGAATTGAACCACGCTACCAATGCTCTTTGTATTGTTGGTCGTAGAGATTTAACGCGCAATGTTTTTCTTGATCGCAGAGCATTTCTCAATTCCTACAATTACCGTATTGATCCGGATGGAAAGTTTCTTCTCAATATTTTGAGAGCGGCTGCTCCTGTTTGTGGAGGTATCAATCTCGAATATTTCTTCTCAAGAGTTGATAATGCAAAACTGGGTGCTGGAACAAAACTTCCTCACAATGTGATGGGATTGATCGGAGTTGCAAATGGCATTGATGGAGATTTAAGACCTGGTTTGCCTAGTCAAATGATCGAAGTGCATGATCCTGTGAGGATGATGTTGGTCGTTGAACAATTTCCGGATGTGGTACAAAATACACTTGATAGCCACGCCGAAACAAAACAATGGTTTACCAATGAATGGATACACCTCGTGGTCATTCAACCCGAAACCAAAGAGCTGTTTCAATTTGTATCTAACAAATTTGTCCCTTATTCTACCATTCATAGCAAAGTAACACCGATGAGTGATTTGGAAAGAATAATGACTTATCACCAAGACAATCTTCCGGTTGCAATCATTAATTAAGCTAAATTATGGAAAATATATTAATCACTTTAGTTCTTATTCCGCTGATTGGTTTTCTTATGAGTTTATTCATCAATAAATCGCGTGAGGGATACATATCCAATCTGGCCTTTACTGTTACGGGTATTCATCTTTTAACCGCAGCTACTTTTATCGTATTGTGGATTTTTTCGGGTGCGGTGCCGCTCAATTTTAAAAATCTTGTTTTGTTTAAAAGTGAAAATTATGAATTTTTTCTGGATTTTTATTTCGATAAAATATCTGCCACATACATCATTGTTGGTGCCTTGCTCGCATTTTTGGTTACCAGATACAGCCGAGTTTATCTGCATCGTGAGTCGGGATACAAACGGTTTTTTAATTCTATTCTGTTTTTCTATTTGGGTTACTCAGTTGTAATTATTGCCGGCAATCTCGAGACATTATTTATTGGCTGGGAAATTCTTGGTATCTCCTCATTCTTGTTGATCGCGTTCTATCGAGATCGTTACCTGCCTGTAAAAAATGCCATCAAGGTTTTTTCAATCTATCGCATAGGTGATGTAGGTTTGATTTTGGCTATGTGGATGAGTCATCATCTGTGGAATCAAAATATAACATTCGCCGAATTGAATAATTACGAATTGGTTCACCATCAAATTCAAAATCACTCAATGGTTGGTGTATTTATTTCTGTAATGATTTTGATTTCTGCGGCCGCTAAATCTGCCCAATTGCCTTTCTCATCATGGTTGCCAAGAGCCATGGAAGGTCCTACTCCTTCAACAGCTATTTTCTACGGGTCCTTGTCAGTTCATATCGGGGTATTTGTTCTGCTGCGTACTTACAATTTTTGGGAACATCAGTTTTCCGTGAGAATATTGATCGGTATGCTGGGAGTGTTTACCTCCATTGTAGCTACAGGAATTGCTCGCGTTCAATCGTCGGTAAAGAGCCAGATTGCCTATGCATCCATCGCTCAAATAGGTTTGATATTTCTTGAAGTTGCTTTAGGTTGGCATAATCTCGCATTGGTTCACTTTGCAGGTAATGCATTCTTGCGCACATATCAATTGCTGGTTTCTCCTTCAGTAGTTAGTTATAGAATCAAAGAACAGTTTTATCGTTTCTCGCCTCACAACAGATCCATTGAAGAACGTTTCCCTCGCAGAATTCAGAATGCTCTTTATATCATGAGTATTAAAGAATGGAATCTCGATCTTGTTATGCATCGGGTATTGTGGGCTCCTTCTAAATGGCTTGGAGCCAAATTGGGATTTATCACAGTGAAGCGAACACTTTTGTTTTTTATTCCTCTTTTTCTTGTTGGCACATCCTTGCTGATTGTACATTTTAAAATCGATTCCACACTCCATCATTGGCTACCTGAAATATTTGCCGCCATAGGAGTGATAATGGTTCTCAAATCGTTTTCTGAGAGAAAGAGTGTTATGGTGGCATGGTTGCTTATCATCATGAATCACTTTTGGATAGTCCTCGCTGTTTCGTACAACGAACAATTTGATCTTTACCATTCGCTGATTTATTTGATAGGTGTTATTGCATCAGGGATACTTGGTTGGGTTGTTATCAATCGCCTTCAAAAACTTGAGAAAAATATTGATCTCAATAGATTCCATGGTTTTGTATATGAACACCCTCGGTGGGCATTTGTGTTTTTGATTGCTTGTTTGGGACTATCAGGTTTTCCAATTACTCCAACGTTTATCGGAGAGGATTTGATCTTCAGTCATATTCATGAAGATCAGATTGCTTTGGCATGTTTTACAGCTATGAGTTTTGTTCTAAATGGACTGTCTATCATGCGCATATACTCGAGGGTCTTCATGGGACCATACGCTAAATCTGACTTCGATTCAGCATTTAGATCTTTCTAATCAAGTCATCAAAAAATATTTTTTTGTCATACAAAATTTCTAATAAAATGAATAAATTAATTTCAGAATTAAAACAACATTGGAGAACTGATATCATGTCAGGATTTCTAGTATCTCTTATAGCATTACCTCTTTGTCTGGGTATTGCGGCAGCGAGTAATTTCCCGCCTATCATGGGAGTAATGACAGCGATTGTTGGTGGTCTTGTGGTCACTCTTTTTGCTGGTTCACATTTAACCATCAAAGGACCTGCGGCTGGACTTATCGTAATATTAGCGGGAGCAGTAGAAGCTTTTGGCGGAGGTGAAATCGGATGGCACCTCGCATTGGGTGTGGTTGTGGTTTCGGGATTGTTACAAATAGTTTTTGGTAAATTGAAGTTTGCAAAGTTTGCGGATATATTTCCAATAAGCAGTGTGCATGGTATGCTCGCAGCAATTGGAATAATCATCATCAGCCGACAGATTCACTTATTGCTGGGCGAGGATCCTGCGATACTAAAAGGTAAATCACCTATTGAATTGATTGAAATGATTCCCCATGCATTTACAGTATTTAATAATTCAATACTTTTAATCGGAGCGATTTCATTGGCTATTTTATTTATATGGCCAAAAATCCCAGTTGCATTTTTGAAGAAAGTTCCGGCTGCATTGGTTGTACTGATTGGCTCTGTAACAATGGCTGCTTATTTTCATTTGAGCGATCCTGAGTTTGCGGGACTAAAACCACTCGTAAATCCCGGAACATTTTCATTGAATTGGAACGTAGATTTCTCTGGAATTTTTTCGAATACCACGGTATTCTTCGAATATCTACTTATGTTTGTTTTGATTGGATCACTTGAAGCTTTGCTAACAAATAAAGCCATCGATTTGATGACACCAAATAAGCCAAAGTCTGATAGTAATAAAGATCTTTCGGCTATTGGAATTGGTAATAGCGTATCGGGTATCCTCGGTGGCTTACCAATGATAAGTGAGGTTGCAAGAAGTTCGTCCAATGTTATGAACGGTGCTCAGTCTAGATGGTCTAATTTTTTCCACGGTGTGTTTTTGCTACTGTATGTTTTGGTGTTGACTCCGGTTATTAAAATGGTTCCAGTTGCGGCATTGTCCGCCATGTTGATATATGTTGGATTGCGGCTTGCCTCAGCAAAAGAGTTTAGACACGCATGGTCATTGGGTAAAGATCAGTTTTTGATTTTCTTCGCAACAATCATAGTGTGTTTGTTAACTGACCTTTTGCTAGGTGTTTTCACAGGAGTGTTTATCAAAATTGTTCTTCACTTTGCACGTGGATTATCGGCGAAAGAACTTTTCAAAACCACGTTTAGCATAGAAGAGGAGGTAGGCTTGATAAAAATTCAGATGGGTTCAAGTGTAATTTTTACCAATGTAATAAATCTTCGTAAAAGGCTTGCGGCATTGCCCGTGACCAATAAAACTGTAATTGATGTATCAAATGCAAGAATTGTTGATCACAGTGCACAGCAAACATTGATCGAATTGCAAAAGGAATATGCAAAGAATAATAGAGAGCTTCTCATTGTAGGATTAGAAAATCACAAACGCTCATCTTCGCACGAGCTTTCAACGGCCTATTTAAAGAAATCACACAAGCTTGGTAGTCAGGTCGATTTAAATTAAGAAGCATAATGGAAAATATAATCAAGGGCTTAACGATACTTGGCCTATTGCTTATGTCGTTTAGCGATATTGGCATGGCCCAAAATACAAGAGACACCAGAGACCAGTCCCACCTTTGGCTTGTTTTAAATGGCAATACAAAACTGAATGATTGCTTTTCAATCTTTCACGATTTTCAGTTTAGAAGAGATGACCTCGGAGCGACATGGCAACAGCTTTTGTTAAGAGCAGGATTGACATATAAGATTAACGATGCCGTTTCTGCGACTGCTGGTTATGGCTTCGTCGAAACACATCCTTATGGAGATTTCCCCGTAGCCAATACGTTTCCTGAACACCGTATTTGGGAGCAACTCCAGTTCAAACAAACGATAGGTAAGATGTCGTTTATTAGTCGATATCGTTTGGAGCAACGAATGATCGGGAATTCAGCAACGGGCGAATTTCAACCATACAGATTCGAAAACAGAATGCGCTACATGGGACGTTTTGCAATTCCGCTTGTAACCAAAGAAGATAAGAAATTATCGGCTGTTGTGTATGATGAAATATTCGTGAATTTCGGTAAAAATGTGGGTAGAAATACCTTTGATCAGAACAGACTTTTCGCTGGATTTAATTATGCCTTTTCTCCAAAGGTGGCAATAGAAATTGGTTATCTAAATCACATGGTTCAATTGAGAACGCTCACTGCAACCAATCTGCAAAAGTTTGAGAACAATCATACGCTGATGGTTACGAATACCTTGAATTTCTGAGACAATTCAGCGTAATTAATATATGTTCTTTTAAGTTTCAATAAAAACGGCATTCCTAGAAAGGTTGTTTAGGTAAGTGGTTTTGATTATGAGAAAGGCTCTGCGGAAGCGGGGTTTTTCTTTTTTGGAGATGGATAGTTATTTTTTTAATTGAAAAATTTTAGAACCTAACATTGTATGAAATCTGTTAATGGATTTGATTTCAATAATTGGTTAATCTGTTTTTGTATCTAAATACTCATGCACAATAAAAAGTCTGAAAAGTTGCCAGTTTTAGTCATAAAACATTTTGCAGGATTGCCAGTGATTGCTGCTTCTATTTTATTGAACTTTTCTTATGGTCAATTTTCTACAATGCAAACATTATGGCAACATGAATTACTATCGCAAACACCCGGAGATGGAGGTGGTTATGCAAGTCAAGTACGGTTTGATTTATTAAGCAATCTAATTACTATCGGTAAATTTTCACATACGTCCATCTTGGATGGCTCGACAATCGCAGAAAGGTTGGATGGAAGCAACAACGATCTCAATCCATTCATCATGAAACAGAGTCCGAATGGTGAGATCTTGTGGGCAAAGAAGTTCATCGAATCAGGTACTTTTTATATTTCATCTATCGCGATTGCAGATAATAATCATATTTTTTTGGGTGGAGGCTTTGAAGATATTATCGATTTTGACCCAAGTGAGGGTGAACAATTTTTTGGTACAGCATGAAGAGACCAATGGTTTATAGCTGAGTTAGATGAAAATAGTGCCATCCTATACATGCATGGTGGAGATGGTCTTCAAGCATTGATTACGGATATCGAAATTTTTGAAAATAACATGTATGCTTCAGGGGTATACAGATATTTGGTGGATTTTGATCCGAGTGAGTCCAGACTAGAAGTAGAGAGTTTAGCAGAGAGATCCTCAGATCATCTATTCATGTTGAAATTAGAATTGGATGATACGCTGATCTAGTCATTTGCTGATAACACAGCAAGTTATTCAAAGGCTGATGATATTCACGCAATGAATGATGGTAGGGTAATAATTTCGGGATATTATGTTTCGGGCTTTGATCTTGATTTTTCTGAGAATTCGAATGTCTTAGAATCCGGAGAAAATACCACTGATTTTTTTGTGGCAACATATTCTAATGAAGGAGAGTTCATGCATGTTTTGTATGGTGAGAATATCGGTGATTCGGTATATGTGGATCAAGTGAAGTTAGACCAAAATTGTAATATTTAGGTAGTAGGCAGTCTTGACTCGAAGGTAGATATTGATATATCGGAGGGTACATTTTTGATTGGAAATATATTCAGTCAATCTGAAATGTTCTTGATAAAATATTCAATTGAATTCGGGATTATATGGGCGCTTACTACAGGTGGCAATAGCTGGGATCAAGGAAATTCAATGCATGTTGATAACAATGGAAGTATATATATTGCAGGAACTGGAGGAGGCTATAATGAATTATAAATTGATAACAGTGGACATTACATAGGAACTGTGGCATCCGAATATGCGGCAATCTTGCTCAAAGTCAATTCCGATGGTTCAATTGCAGATTTCTAACCTATCGGACAGACGGGATTTACGGGGTGCGATTCTATGGATTGGTTCGATGATAGTCCTATGGCTCTGTATGTTTCGTATGAAGGTGCACTGGCCTGTGAAATCCCTGGATTTGAAGATCTTTCTGAACCAATCGGGATTTTCAACTCTGCTATTTTCAGCTTTGATCAAATAGTTGACATCTCAGAAAAATCGTCGATACAACCATATTTATTTTATCTCGGGTTTAAAGCGAAAGAGATTTTATATTCATCACTTCGGACGGGCTTTCATCCGCATTTCTCGCTCCCGATTTGCCTACTAGACCCGGTTTGGATGGGCCCCGTACCGATATAATCAGACAATCCCTCACCTCCCCACCATCCTCAACTTCCCTTCCGTGTGCTCTTTAAAAGCATCGCAATCATTCAAATATTTTTCGATTTCATTCATGTCTTCTGCAAAAATGTTTTCGCTGAATTCTCGCGCGCGTTCCATCATTTTGATGAATGTTGAAGCGTCTGATTGTTTGGTTAATTTTTTTAAAGCGCCCATGTAGTCATCTCGATAAACAGTTGGGATAATTATTTTACTCTGATTTTCTTTTACCAATTCCGCATTCATCATCACGCGTGCTATGCGTCCATTGCCATCGAGAAATGGATGTACCTCGCTTATCAAAAACATCATGTAGATGGCTTTTGCAAATGGATGTGTCAGTCCGGTTGAAAATTCTAATCTTTTAGTTAATGTGCCTCTCACTAAATTCTAATCGACAAAGTGTGTCGTTCCCGCATTTATTTTTGTCTTTGAATTGCCCTGGATTTTTACTTGGTCTTGCGCTTAGCAGTATGGAGTGTTTGTGTAATAGTAATTCTAAGAATTCTTCAGATGTAGCTGGTGTGTTGTGCATATCCGGGCGATTTGAGACCAGTTGATACGTTCCTAAAACATCGTGTGAATCTTCATCACGCATGGGCATTGGAGTTTGAGTTGCAATGATTTTTTTAGCGTCATCTAATTCAAAAATTGTTCCTTCGATATAGTTTGAAAAATAGCTTTCAAAAAATGCAAAGTTTCGAAATGATTGAGGAATTTTTTTTATCTGGATAGTATGGGAATTCCTTTTGTTGTAATTCACGAAAGAGGATTTCAAATAGTTGCAAGCGTGCCGGATCGTAAGGTGCTCTAAGTGCTCTTGCCATCGCCAGTGGTGACTTAAGTCCTTTTGGACTATTGGTGGTTAATAGTGAGCTTATTATTTTATTGAGTCTCTCAAATTCAATCAACAGATTTAATTCTGCGGCAATTTTTCTGGCTTTATCTCTGAGCTTGTTTAGTCCATCCTCGCCATGTACTCGAATTACTGCTTCTAGTTTTTCTTCAATTTGTGGCAGCGCTATTGTTTTTGAGTCAGGCCCAATTCGTTTCGAAACCTGAAGGTTTTCCAATAATGCTCTTTCCAATTGTGAGACATAAAGATTTCCCGCAATAGGATTGTCACCCTCAATTGGGCCTGTTCCTTTTAAGAAGGAAATTACAATGCCGGGAAGCTCAACTTTTTTTGTGTTGGAATACGTCAGAAAAATATGCCCGCTTAAAGTTGGCTTAAATTCTAAAGCTGAGCGGTGGCTTAGCAATGCATTTGGATATAGCTGTGCGAGAATCTGAAATAAATTTCTTTTGATTATTGACTCCGATGGCCCATTGAGATTGGAGGTAAAGATACGTGGTGCGATCTTTATCACTTTTCCCTCAGTTTCCAATTTTGTTATCTTCCT
>Ga0105048_10002010_pt1 | contig 32922 bp, 25 predicted proteins | sample MAT05_FD_78382 | JGI IMG/M metagenome (GOLD analysis project Ga0105048, IMG submission 78382) | Freshwater microbial communities from Lake Fryxell liftoff mats and glacier meltwater in Antarctica - MAT-05 | ecosystem: Environmental > Aquatic > Freshwater > Ice > Liftoff microbial mat | place... | reverse complement strand
CTCACCGTCGCTCACAGTCTGAAACTGTAACACCTCCAGCCCCAAAAGAAGCAAGTCGCCGTCGCTCAGCGACTGCGGCTTTCGAATGCGGAGGTACACGTGGTTCGTCGAGTCCAGATCTCGCAAGATCCACTGGCCGTCGAGGAACCTGAGGCGGGCATGACGCGGCGAGACGTAGTGGTCGTCTTCCAGGACGATGTCGCCGTCGGTGCGGCCGATGTCGAGCTGGCCGTCCGCGAGCGAGAAGCTGCGGCCTTCCGAGCCGTCTTCCACGATCACCACCAGGCGGCCCGGGTGCTTGCGCCCCGTCTCGCGGCGCACGCCGTCGCGCACCGCGCGCTGGGGCGGCAGGTTCGTCGGCTCGGCGGGGATCGGGGAGCCGGCGAGCACCGAGATCTCGGCGCGGCGCCCGGGCTCGGCCAGCGGCTGAGAGCGTGGGTTCGGGCCACCGCCGAGCGGCGTGACCTCGACCTTGGCGCCGGGGAATCGGGGCCCGGGCGGCATGATGGGCCTCGCGACCGCGCCGCCCTCGGCGGAGCTCGGCGGAGCGTCGTCGTCGACCGGGCGCGAGGACGCGGGGATCGGGCGAGGACGCGGCGGCGGCGACGCTGGGGCCGGCGCGACCGCGCTCATCGCCGCGATGTTCAGCGCGGGGGTGACGCTGCGCACGGGGACCGGCGGCGGCGTGCGCGCGGGCGGGTGCGCTTTCTCGACGGACGGCGGCGGCCCGGCCTCTTCGAGCGGAGCGCCGCAGAACTTGCAAAAACGGCTTCCGGCGACGCAGTTCCCGTGGCAGCGCGCGCAGGCGAGGAGCTTGGCCGGCAACGATCCGGACGAGGCGATGTCGAGCACCGGCGAGCCCACGATCTTCCCTTCGCCGACGACCTCGTCGACTGGCACGGGGCCCGGCAGCACCGCCTTCGTGGAGCGCGGCTCCGGCGCCGGAGCGCTCTCGATCCGCAGCGGCGTCGGGGCGCTCTCGATCCGCGGCGGCGCCGCGGCGGTCGCGGCCGCGGCGATCGCGATCGGCGCCGTCGGCTTCGCGACGCTGACGCCCTCATCCGTGCGGCGTCCGTCGTTGTGCGCGGCGGTGCTCGAGCGCTTGAGCGACGAACCGCACGTGACGCAGAAGCGATAGTCCGGCGGGTTCGGCGTATGGCACGCGCCGCAGGTCATCGACGACGACGGCGGCTCGCTCAGCGAGAACGAGAACACCGGCGCCGCGGGCCGCGACCCGCGGCGGTGCGACGAGGGCGCCGACGGCGGAGGCGGCGTCGCGCGCTCGTCGCGGAACGCGCCCCCGTCGAGCTCGAGCATCTGCGGCGGCGGCTGCGGGCTGGGCGCGAGCGGCGCCACCGCGGCGGCCCGCGGCATCCCGTTCGGGGGCGTAGGCGCCACGACGCGCGGAGAACGAAGTCTCCGGCCACAGTCCTGACAAAACGTCAGGGTGTCGGCGTTGTCACGCCCGCACACGTCGCAGATCACGGACGGAGGGGACCAAGGAGCGAGTTTCGAGTCAAGCAAGACCGTCGACGTCGGGCCTCATGACGCGTGGTTTCGCGGAGAGTTGGCCTCGAAATATCTCAACGGCGCCCCAGCTCGGTCCGGACTTCGAGCTGGATTTCGATCCCGATGAACTGCGCGAGGCCGGTCGGGCGCACGATCTTGGCGGTGTCGGTCCACCCGGCGAGGAGCACGGGGCGGTAGGTGAATCCCAGGCCGACGTGCGCCTTCCGGGAGACCTCGAACTTCACGCCGCCGCCGGCCATGATCCCCGCCCCGCCGGTCTCCACGCCCCACTCGTTTCCGTACACCGCGGCGCCGGCCCCGGCGACCAGGTAGGGCGAGGCGCGGAAGCCGGTGTCGGGCAGGTAGCGCACCTCCGCGCGGAGCTCCTGGAAGATGCCGAGGCGGTAGAGGTTGCCGGAGTCCGTCTTCGTGAACTCGTACGCGCCGCCGACGTACCAGGGCCCGGGAGAGCGGTAGCCGCTGCGGATCACCAGCCCGCCGCCGCTGCCGAGGATGCAAGGCTGCTTGACCGCGGATCCGCAGATCGCCCCGGTCGACATCGCGATCCGCGACGTGATCGCCGCGCCCCACTGCGCGTACTTCACGTGGAGCGGAGGCGGGCGCAGCGGGTCGCCCCACGCGCTCGCGGGGGGCGGCGCAGCGGGTTGGACGAGCGGCGCCGGCGCCGCGCCCTCCGCCGCCCGCGCGGCCTGCGGAGACAGGGCCAGCGCGAGCCCAGCGGCCGCGATCACCGGCCCCAGCGACAAATGAGCGGGCACGGACGCCACGCTACGCGTCCCTTTGCTCTGGGGCAACGGGTGGGGAAGGCTCCCCGGAGGCGGACCGCCCCGGACCAACCGGGGTCCGGCACCCCCCGTCGGACCCCTGGAGCAAAGACTTCCGTGAAAGAAGATCGCCGTCCGCTTGACGTCGACTGCGAGGGTCGCCTAAACGGCAGGCACGCAGCATGGAGATCCACCTCGACAAGCGCGCCCTCCGCCAAATCCGACTCTCGGCCGCGGACGCCGTTGAAGAAGGCGACACCGAAGCCCTTCGCGAGGACGTGCTCGAAGCGTTCAGCGAAGAGCAGGTCGAAGAGATCGAGCGTCGCCTCGACAGCGGCGATTTCTTCGAGTTCTTGACCGACGTCCTCGACGAGTGGAGCGGCGACGACGTCGACGAGCTCTTCGAGCTGCTCGAGACCCAGCTCGGGGATCTCGGCGTCGACCTCAAGTACGAACCCCGCGAAGACGACGATTCGGACGAAGACGCCGAAGAAGACGTCGATCCGGTCGACGACGACGACGACGACGACGACGACGCTGAGCTCGAAGTCGAAGAAGAAGATCCGTAGCCGTCGCCCGAGGGTTCACTCTCGGGGCGGATCGTTCAGTCGTCGTTTTCTGCGCTCGGGGCGCGGAGAATGTAGTCCGCGCATTCGCGCTTTCCGGCGTCCGCGCTCGGGCAGACCGCGCGCACGCACGGGGCATAGCGCGAGCCGGGGAGCTCGCGCGTAAGGCGCGCGGCGAGGTCACACGCCGCCCTGGGCTCGCCGTCTTCGAGCGCGAGGCGCGCCTGGGACCACAGCGCGAGATCGCGCTTTCGCGCCTTGGGGTGGTCCCGGTAGAACGCCTCGAACGCCTTCCGCGCCGCGGCGTGATCGTGGAGCTGGTCGCGGTAGATCTCGGCGATGCGAAGCGCGGCCTCGGGGAAGCGCGGGCGCTCGTAGCTCGCCATGTCGTACTTCCCGGCGATGCCGTGCGAAATCTCTTGCGTGTCGAGCAGGCTGCGGAGGTGCTCCACCGCCTCCGTCCAGCGGCCGAGCTCTTCGTCGATCTTCGCGGCGTGGACGAGGGCGTCGTCGGTGAGGCCGCCCTTCGGATAGGGGTGCGCGCGCGCGCTCGCCAGCAGCGCGTCGTGCGCCTCCTGCTTCTTCCCTTCCCGCTCGAGCGAGCGCGCGATCTCGTAGCCGATGGCCTGATCCTCGTCGGTCCCGCGAAACGCCTCGGCGTGCGCCGCGAGCCACGCGCGGGCGGCCGGCTCGCCGCGCACCTCGGCGACGTGCGCGACGATGCGGCGGATCGTTGGGCGCGCGACGCCGGTCTGCGGAAAGCGCGCCGCGGCGTCGCCGAGCATCGCGTAGCCCTTCTCCACGTCGCCGTGGGCGATCTCGAGATCGGCGAGCTCGAAGGCAGCACGCGCCGCGCGCGGGCCCGTCGGGGACTCCGCGGCGAGGCGCTGGTAGGTCGCGCGCGCCTCTTCCCAGCGGCCGGCCTTCTCGAAGCAGCGCGCCTCGAGGAAGCGCGCCTCGTCGCGATCCTTGACCCGCAGCGCCCTCGTCGCCGCCTCGTCGTAGGCGCGCGCGGCCTCGATGTAGCGGCCGGCGTGGAGCGCGCGCTCACCCGCGGCGAACGACGCGAGGAACGCGTCGCCGTAGACCGGCGCGCAGGCGCTGCCCGCGACGAGGAGCGCGAGGCCGAGGATCCCCGCGCCGAGACGGTGCGACGCGGTCCGCACCGCTCAGCGCCCCTGCGAGGCGAGCACCTCGGTCAGCGCCTCGGCGAGCGCGCGCGCGGCGACGAGGACGTCGTCCTTCGTCAGGTCGAGGTGCGTGACCGCGCGGGTACGGAACGGCCCCATCGCGCCGACGAGGACGCCGCGTCGCAACGCCGCATCGACCAACCGCGCCGCGGGGATACCCGCCGTCTCGACGTTGACCTGGTTGGTGTCGCCGTCGTGGACCACGGCGCCCGGCACCGCGCGCAGCGCCGCCGCGATCTGCCGCGCGTGCGCGTGGTCGTCGGCGATGCGCTCGCGGTGATGCTCGAGCGCGTAGAGCGCCCCCGCGGCGAGCACGCCCGCCTGCCGCATGCCGCCGCCGAACATCTTGCGAAAGCGGCGCGCGGCGAGGATCGTCGGGCAGCTGCCGCAGAGCGCGGAGCCCACCGGCGCGCCGAGCCCCTTCGAGAAGCAGAGGTTCACCGTGTCGAACGGCGCGGCGAGCTCCGCCGGCGAGAGCCCGGTGGCGATCGCCGCGTTCCAGATCCGCGCCCCGTCGAGGTGAAGCAGGAGCCCGCGCGAGCGCGCGAGCGCCGCGATCGCCAGCACCTCCGCCTGCGCGAACGAGCGCCCGCCGCCGCGGTTGTGCGGGTTCTCCAGCGCCACCAGCCGCTGCGCCGGGCAGTGATCGTCCGGCTCGCGCAGCTCCTCCGCGAGCTCGGCGGCGGTGAAGAGCCCGCCGCGCCCCACCGCGCGAAACTGCACCCCGGCCCACGCCGCGCCTGCGCCCGACTCGTCGAACGCGATATGCGCGCAGTCGCCGAGGAGCACCTCTTCGCCGCGGCGCGTGTGGCACTGGAGCGCGATCTGGTTCCCCATCGTCCCGCTCGGCACGAAGAGCGCGGCCTCTTTCCCGGTGATCGCCGCGATCGCCCGCTCGAGCCGGTTCACGGTCGGATCCTCGCCGTAGACGTCGTCGCCCACCTCGGCGCGGGCCATGGCCTCGCGCATTCCGGGGGTGGGCTTCGTGACGGTGTCGGAGCGGAGATCGAGGAGTCGCATCGGCCGCGACTTTAGCAGAGCCGCCGCGTGGCGAGAGCGCACGAGAGCGCGGCGCGGTCGAGGCGGCGGCGAGCGTGAGCGTGGCATTCCAGCGTAGTGAGGCGTTGTCGCGGGCAGCCTCGGTCCCGGACGCCACGCGGTCGAGCGCGCTTGCTCTGGTCCTGATATTGCTGTTCATGAGCAACGCAGCCATCTCTCGATCGCTGCGGAATGCCCGCCAACGTGAGGCTCGCTTGGCCATGAGTATCCAGCGGCATCTTCTCTGGGTGTTTCTGCTCTGCGCTTCGGCGTGCGCGTCCGGCGCGGAGGCGGGCGCCAACCTGACGCGGTCGCCGACGCTCGACTACCCGCCGCCGCCCGCAGAGACCTCGGACGGTCAGGTCATCGGCGCAGACAGGATGCCTCCCGAGCACAAGCTCCGCACCGGCCCGCAGCTCGGGATGGGCGGGTTGACCCCGGCCGAGCGCCCGAGCCGGGTCGAGCAGATCAACAGCGATCCTCCCGCGACCCCGGAGGATCCGGTCTGCTCAGCGCTCGGTGTCGATGACTCGGTGCGCAAAGCCCGTTGCCCCAAGCTCGCTCAGACACCGCAGCCGCGCTGAGAAAGCTCGCGGGAGCAGGCCGCGGAATTCAGGCGCCTGTCCGGCCACGTTGCGGGAGCCGCGCCGGGATCCCAGGTGACGCTCCGGAAGCGTTGCGGCATGGTCGCCGAGATCCCGGCGAGGTCCCGGAAACGTCGCCGGATGTACGCCGGGAAGGTGGGCGAGAGCGCAGAAGCTTTGATCGGGGGACGCTCACGATCGGCGGGAGCGCCTGGAAACGTCGTCGGGGGAGCGCCGGAATCTGCCGAGCCTCCGCGCAACGTGGCGGGAGATCAGCCGGAGCTCTTGGCGTCGGTCGAGCCGGCGGGAGGCGTCTCGGCGGAGGGCTCGTCCGCGGGCGTGTCGTGCCCGGCGGCGCTGACCTCGTCGAAGAAGAGATCCTGCATCTTGCGGTCGCGGGGATACTCCGCCTTCACCCGCGCGATGATCTCTGCATAGATGCTGAGAAAGTCTTCCTTGGTGAGGTCCCGCGCGGTGCGCGCGTTACTGGCGCTCTGGAGCCCCTCGCGTCGAGCGTTGAGCGCCACTTCATACATCGTGCGCGCGGCGACGATCTTCTCCTTTTCGGCGGGGGCCTCGGGCCAGATGGCGGCGATCACGTCATACCGGCTCTCGAGATCGCGCATCTCGGTGACCTGCGTCGCGCCCATAGGCTTGATGATCGGCGTGATGCCGTCGGGATAGAGCCTGGTGGAGATGGTGCCACCCACCTTGCCATCGGCGATCTCGGCCGCGCGCTGGGCCATGCGAATGACGTTGTCCGCGAACCAGTCAGCAAACCGCACGTCGACACGGACGCGGATGATGGCTTTGACCAGGGTGACGTACTTGGCGTGGACCTCGTCGAGGACCGCGCCTGCGCTGTTCATCCTGACGGCGAGCTGGGATAGAACGGGGCTCTGAGGGAACTTGGAGAGCATCTGGCCGCTGTAGAACGCGAGCTCGACGCAGCGATCTGGCGGGGTTTTGGACGCGGGTGCTTGCAAGGTGAGATCCTCCTTGGTGTGGAGAGTCGGAGAGGTCTGAAAGAAGTGCAAGAAGAAAGTGATCCGAAGGTGGAGATGGGGCGTGGTAGCGTCGCGCTCGATGGAGACCCCTGCCGCGTCGGACTTCGAGGATGTGCCGCATGAGCTCGTCGAGGCTGGTGCCACTGAACGCCTCGTGGTGCTGGTCGGCGCGGGCGTGAACCGCGGGTCCGGGTTGCCAACCTGGAAGGGCCTCCTCGACCAGCTCCTGGATCACGCTCGCATTGTCCTGCCGTCCAGCCGGCACGACGAGCTCGACGAGGCCGAGGCGTGGTTCCGAACGGACGGCGAGGAGCTGCTGAAGGCGACGCTGCTCCGTCAGATGCTCGGAGAGGACGGCTTCGCGACAGCGATCGCCGAGGTGGTGCGCCGCTCCCCTGCTTCGCCTACGCCGATCCATCGGGCTCTGGCGGAGCTACCCGGCGCGGCGTTCATCACCACGAACTACGACACGCTCCTGGAGGCGACGCTCGCGGAGCAGACGAATGCGCCGCCGGCCGTCGTCCTGCTCTCCGACATAAATGGGCTCCGCAATTTCACGGTCGGGCAGGTGCTCAAGCTGCATGGCGATATCGACCATCCGAAGGCTATCGTCCTCTCGAGTGAGGACTACCTCCGCACCAGGAACACCGCTGCGCGGGCGTGGAAAGAGCGGCTGCAAACGCTGGCGAAGGCGCCCTCTCAACTGCTCCTCCTGGGGTATGGGTACGGCGATAGCGATGTGCTCCCCGTCCTGAACGAGCTGCGAGCCGCCCTGGGAGGGGCTCTGCAACCTCCGTTCTGGCTCGACGTGAACGGGCTTCGTCAGCGAGCGAGAGCCGGCGCGGCAGGGCTCCGGGCGGTGTTGCTTGGGTCCACCGAGGGCATCGAGCCTTGGCTGCGCTCGCTGGGGCGGGCGATCGGGCAGACCGCGCGTGTGCCTGGTGGAATCGACGCGCAGGTCAGCCACTTGGTGAACCCGAGCTGGAAGCCGCGGAGAGAACCTGGCGAGATCCAGCGCGCGGCGACTGACAAGCCGACGGGTTCACGTTTTGACGTTCACCCCTTGAACGCGCTCGAAGCCTATCGGAATGGCCAGCTCGCATTTGAAACGCTATGCGACCTTACTGGTCGCCATGCTGCCACATGGGTGACTGACTTCTGCGATGAAACTGCGGCCCCAGGCTCTTTTTCGCCGCCCATACCGATACCTTCCCATCAGTCATCCCTGCTCGACTTGAGCGGCAAGCAGATCCTCGTCGGCGAGTTGGAGCTTTTGTTCCTGCAAAAGCTGGGGTTGCTCTCCGACTTACTCCACACCCTCGCTGACAGTGGACGGCTGCTGGTGTTCGGCGATGTCTGGTGGAAGATCGGGGAGTCCGCGGCCGAGCTTCAACGTCGCGACGATTCGGAAACGACTGCGGATGCCCAGCTCGCAGGTGATGTGGAAAGAATCATAAAATCCGGAATCGCCGACGGACGCGTGGATCTTGTCGAGCGACCTCCGATTCCCGAACTGCCACTTCCGCGCGACACGGATCCGGATCTCGCTGGCATATCCCATAAGCGGGACCATCTCGCGCGCACGCTGGCCTATCGCGAGGCCATCGTAGAGCATCCCTCACGATGGCTGCTCGTTACAGACTATCGCGTGACATCACCACTCGGAGACGAGCCCCGATTTCTGCTGCGGCTCGCGTTTCAGGATGCGGAGCACTTCACGTCATTGTGCGAACGACTCGATCAAGCCTCCGACCGCGTGATGCACTTACCCAGGCTCGTGCGATCCTTGCTGCCGGAGTCCGAGCACCGCAATGAGCTTCTATTACGGCTCGCGACGCTGGGGTTTCCAGACGCGCTCGTGGCCCCTGAGCTTGTCTATCTGGCCCGTAAATTCATTGAGGAGAAGGCGCGACCGGACAGCGGACGAGACATATTCACTCATGTGCTTCCGCACGTGCTTGATGGCATGGAGCGAATCGCGCGCGAACCAGCGCACCCCGGTGCGGCGCTCGCCCACGTCTGCGTCGCAGACACGTTCGCGAGAGCGATATGGGAGGCCTTTCGCGATGACATTGCGGAGCGAGAAGCGATTGTGGGTCTGCTCCTCCAGCGCGCCGAGAAAATTGATAGCGCCACAGCAGGAAACCTGCTCGAGCTTGTGATCCAATTCGCCGGTGGATTGGCGATCCAGAAGCCGAAACACTCGTTCGAGCCGACTACCAACAAGGATGTCGTTAGGCTCTCCACGGCGTCGCCCTCGGGCCGTTTCTGGGCCTGTGTTGTCGGTTGGGTGGGGCCGGATGGGACACGCCGGGCGGCGTACGGGCGTGCCGTGCGATGGATCTGGATGAAGATGGTGGAGTTTTTTGAGCTGGATGGCCCACCGACCTCCTATGCTGCGGCGCCGATGATTTTGCCGATCCGGTCGCGCCCCACAAACCTCATGGAACCGGAGCTCCAGGCGCCGGCAACGCTGTCGGCCGACTGGATCCATAAACCCCTCGCGCTCGTATGGCCCGGAAGCGCGGGCGAAGAGCGCAGCGTCGAGCGTGTCCTCCAACAGGGGGCCGCGTTGCTTAACACGGATTCGAACAAGATTGAATGCGACGAGGCGTGCATAACCTATCCCTCCTTCGATGGAGAGGGCGTGGTGGTTCCGGTGGAGGCTGTTCTTCTGCGAGCCGCTCCCGGGGCGGCCACGGAATTCGCCCGCCATATTGCATGGAAGCAGGGGCCTCATGACGGCCGCGCCTACGATCTTCTCCAACAGCTCGCGGCACGCCCGGAGGACAAGTTGCTGCGTCGCGACTATGCGCGCATGACTACAACAGCACCGTGGCGCCTCGTGCGCGAGGATCCTACCGTGATCCGCACATGGCCCCAGCGCCGACGGCTGGTCGAGTTCCCCGGGACAACGGAGCATTTGCGCAAGATGCTCTCCGAACCACAGGGAGATTTGCCATCCGACACGACATTCTTCGATATCCTGCATGATCGACTTGCGGACAGGGGAGCTTGGCAAAACCGCTTGGATCGGGTCGAGCTCTGCGCTCAGGCGAGCAGCATACCGGGCGTTCTTCCGGCATTCATGCTCCGCCTACGCACCGACCTCGAGGCGGTCGAGTATGCCGAAGAGGTGATGCAAGCTCTCCAGCGCCTCGACAAGCCCCACGCAGCGCCGGTTGCGCGTCTCGTCGGCGACATCTTCTTCCTGCGCGTGGCCGCTGCGCGCAGGCCTTATGTGGTTCTTCCCGAGGGCGAGATCGACCTGCAGGAGCGGCTCCCTGAGCGGCTCGTGGCCGTGCTCCGCGCGGTGAGGTCCCCTCCCCCTCCGGAAACGTTCGCCCAATCCGAGGCCGGTCTCCTGCGCCTTTGCGGTCATGTCGTGCGTGAGCTGTCGTTGGCGCAAGGCCTACCGTTCAAGGATCGCCTCTGGCTCACTTACCGCCTCTTCCAGTGGCTCGTTGCTCAGCTCGATGCCATGCCGCCCGACGCGCGCCATGCCGGGCTGCTGGCCTTGCGGAAAGTTTCCCCGCCGCCGGAGCCGCTCTCGCCGGACACGAGCGACTTGCTCAACCCCTTCCAGTTCGAGGAGGGCCGGCTGAATCACCGCCTCGCCGCCGTCTTGTATGCCTACGGCGTCATGGAAGAGCTGCGCACCCAGCTCCCTGACGGGGCCAATGATGCCAAGGAGACGCCTCGCGCGGTTACCTCGTCGGCGCTGGAAGACCTCCTCGGTGAACTGGCCACCAGGCCACTCTCCGAGGAAGAGCGCGCCCTCCGGGCTCGCGGCGACACCCCATCCTGCCTCGATTGGCACGGGTCGGGCGCCGTTCCGGATCTGGCTCTCAAGGCCTTGTTACAGCTCAACAGCGACGCCTTCTTCCGGATCCCCGAAGAAGCCCGCCTGCGATGGCTCCAGGACTTGCCCCGTAACAGGGACGAGAAAGAGCGGGTGAGCTGGTCGCTGGCGAGCGATCTCATCGCCGCCGCGACGAACCATGCGAAGAAGCTATCTTCGCAGGAGAAGACCGCTTTTGAGCAGTATCTCCGATCGTTGGACGGAGAGGATCCGCGGGCGCCCAAGGCGTACAGATGGCAATGGCTCGGCTTTACTGAGCTCTATGGCGCGGGCGCGCTTCACCTGGAAAAAGAGGTGCAAACCCTCCTCCTGGACAACCTCGTCAACCCGGCCGCCCCTGCGGCATTCGGGAGCTACCTTGCGGCGCTCTCCTTCGTCGCACCGGACCGCCTGGAGGCCGAAGCCGATCGGATCCTCGCTGCGGTCGAGGCGATCCCCAAGGGGCAAGACGGCATCGATCCGGTGGCGTTCGCTTCAGGTCTCGCCCGGGTAGTCATCACCGGCAATCCGGCGAGCATCCCCGTCGCGCAGGACATGCTTCGGCGGCTCGCGCAGCGCCCGCCATATCAGGGCGAGGAACACATGCGCCAGCTTCTCACCATGCTCCGATTGTCGTAGGGTCGAAGTATGAGCGGTCGCACCATCACCTTGCACGTCTTCTGCTCGGCCAAAGGAGGCGTCGGCAAATCGACCCTGGCGGTGACAACCGCCCGGTTGCTCGCCAACGAGGGCCGCACGTGCGTCCTCCTGGACGCCGATCTGACGGGCACTTCGCTCGCGGACGGCCTGCGCTTGTGCGCCCCCGTGGTTACCCGCCTGCCGGATGGGAACTTGGACTTCGACGCGGCGCCCACAGGGAAGCACCTGACACGCGCAGAGACCATCGCTCAGCGTGATGCGCGCAAAAACATAGAATGGGAGGGACAGCCTCCCGCGCCGCCCTTCCTGAACGACATTCTCATCTACGAGAAGATCGACAATTCCGAGTGCCAGGTGGAGGCTCTGCTCTGGAGGCACGAGGATCCGGACGACAAGGTCTGGTATCTCCCCTCTTCTCCCTTCCAGACGGAGATCGCGATCGCGCTCGGCTGGCTCTACCGAGAGCAGCCGTTCGCCTGGCTCTCCCGCTTGATGTGGCTCCTCGACGGGATGAGCGAGCAGATGACGACGCTCAGCGACGTCGTGATTGATCTTCCTCCGGGCCTGTTCGGCTTCGCTCACGAGGCGCTCGTGCTCTTGTCAAACTTGCGGGACTCTACCCCCTTCCCCTCCGGTTTCCCGACCTGGAACCAGGGCGGCGTGACGTGGAAAGGCAAGCCGTTGCTGGTATCCACGCCGGATCGCAACGACCTTATCCTCGCGCTCGAGTATCGGATCGGGCATCGCATCCAGCTACCCCACCTCGATATCGTCTTGAACCGTTGCACGTCGAGCCGAGAGTCGGAGCTGCGCGAAGTCATCCGCGAGCACTTCGGTGAGACGCTCGGGGTTGAAGTACCGAAGAACCGGATCGACGAGCTCCGTCCCCTGGGGGAAGTCTTCACCAAGGGGGGTCTGCGCCTCAACGACGATGTGCGGAAGCTCCGCAGGCAGCTCGGGTTGGAAGGAGCGGAGTGATGCTCCTCCCGGACGAGAGCCGTTTCCAGACGCCAGCGGCAATGGCGCTCCCATGGCGGCTTACATCAAAACCCTCTCCGGTGCGCAGGGCGCTCTCCGAGCTCCGACGCCTGGAGCAGTTCAAGCTGGGGAACCCGGCGGAAGAGGTCGGGACGCCACCTGTTCCGGTTCCCAGCCCAGAGAAGTGGCTCGAAGACTTGTATCGACTGTGCGACGCCGGGAAGCGCGGTCTCGCAATGGACCTGGTGCTCGACACGTTCGATGAGCTGCTGTTCTTGCGCGACATACCGATGTGCAATGAGCTCCTGAAGCGCGTCGACGTCGAGCGGCTGCTGATCGAGGTCTCGCTCTCGTTCCTGATGGAGACTTTCCGCGCGAGATCCGCGATTGGAGAGCGTGACGGGTTTTACCGCAGGGTTGAGGACAGGTTGCAGCGGGAGAGCCCCGAGAGGGTCGTCGCGTTGCTGGGCCGTCTGAGGTGAAGATTGTATGGATGCCGCGATTGCCCGTCTGAACGATCCTGCCGCCATTCCGGTTGAAACGATCCAGAGCATCGCGCTCGCGATCAAAGCAGCTAGCCCAAGGCAACGGCATATTGGGATCATTTATAAAAACTCAGACGATCCCGAGGTCGGCACGAACCTGCTGGATCTTGGGTGGCATTATATTCTGTCATCTGGACCCGTAGGACCTGAATATCTCTGGATCGCGCCGGCCATCGAACCCGAACTAGCCTATGTCCTCGCTGGGCTTTGCAAGAAGGTGGCAGAAAAATACGCTCTTCCTCGGCGCGGCATCGCCTATGCGCTTCGCTATGACGGCGATGGGCTCGACATAAAAACCGGCGAATTCATGGACAGGAATGGCCATGGGCTGACCTGCGCGACGTTCGTTTTGGCGATGTTCGCTTCGCATGGAATCCCACTACTCCAGTTGAGTGAATGGCCTGAACGCAAGGACGATCAAGCCTGGCAGGAAGACATCGTGGGGGTGCTTCGCAAGCGAGGGGTCAACGAGAAGCACGTCAATGCTGTAAACGAGCAAGTCAAGCGCGGCTGTGCCCGCTACCGCCCAGAAGAAGTCGCCGCCGCCGGAGCGGCTCCCAGCCTACCGATCGGCTTTACCTATGCAGAAGAGCTGGGCAAACGGATCGTAGAAAAGCTCGGGAGCGCACGTTGAGCCAGAGCCGCGCTCTCGCCGGGATCCTGGTCTTCGTCGCGAGCGCGTGCAGCGCGACGCCTCCGCCATCGGCGATCGCCAAGCGCCTGCCACCACCGAAAGCGAAGCGCCCGCCAATCTCAGCATCGACGGGCGCGACGCGAAGGACGTCTGGATGCTCGGCGAAGGCAGCGTGCTCTGGCACTGGAACGGCGTCGCCTGGTCTCCGCGGCCTGCGGGGCTCGCGACGCTGATCGATCTCTGGGTCGACGAGGCGGGCTCGGCGTGGGTGCTCGGGGGGACGAGCGCGCGCGCATCGGCCGCGTCGCGATGCCTCGGATTCTCGACGCCGGACCCGTGAAGAGGTACGACCGACGTTCTTCCTGGAGGTCCTCAATGAAGCGTCTTGTTGCCATCAGCTTTGCACTCGGTCTCGCCACCACGGCGTCCTTCGCCCTCGCGGACGTCCCCGGTCCCACCAGCACCAGCGCGGCCACGGGCTCGGGCTCCGGCGGTGCAGCCACCAGCTCCGGCGCCACCGGCACCTCGGCCGCCGCCACCGGCTCGGGCGGCGGCGGGTCGAGTGATACCGACAGCGGCGGATGTTCGGCGTCGCCCGGCGCGGCCCGCGGCTCGGCGGCCTTGCTGCTCGGCCTCGGGATGCTCTTCGCGATCCCCCTCGCCCGCCGCCGCGACGGCGCGAAGAAGAAGTAAGGCGCGGGCGGCGAGCGACACCGATGGCCGGCGCGCTCGCTGCCTGGATCTCCGCCTTCGCGTTCACGCAGGCGCTGGAGATCCCTCTCTATGTCGCCGCGGTGCGCCGATCGGTGCGCCGCGGCGCCACGCTGAGGCCCGTCGATCTCGCCGCGCAGATCGCGCTGGCCTTCGGCGCCAGCGCCGTCACCCACCCCATCATCTGGTTCTTGATCCCGCGCATCCCGTGCGACTCGTACGTGGAGATGGTCGCGCGCGCCGAGCTGTTCGCGGTGATCGTCGAGGCCTTCTACTTCTACGCGCTCGAGGTCTTCAATCTGCGCCGCGCGCTCTTCTGGTCGCTGGTGATCAACGCGACGAGCGCCAGCCTCGGGCTCCTGAGCCGCTGGGCCTTCGGCTGGCCTTGATCGGGCGCGCGCTCAGTCGGTAGCGCCTTCGACGCTGAAGCCCTCCGGCGCGCCCTCGACGGAGGCCACGACGCGGCCCTCGATCGTCCGCACCGTGATCGTCCTCGACGCGCCGGCGACCGCGAGCCCGGTCAGGCACAGGCGCCCGACGCGCGCAGGCAACATCGGCCGCACGCGCACGACGCGCGCGGGCACGTCGATGCTGAGCCCGATCGTGGTGGTGACGAGGAGCAAGATCGCCCCCGCCGCCCAGGCCTGCGGCGAGTTGGAGGTCGGGTACTCGACCGGGAACGGCGTCGCGGCGCGCGCGCCCGGATCGAGGGCGTGGCCCGGCGGCTGCATCGGCGCCCACGCATGAACGTGGCGGTGATTTTCTATTCCATGTACGGGGTCTCGTCGGTGAGCGGCCCGCGCTCGGACCACCCGCCGACCGAGATCGATCGGACGCTGGCGCGGGCGCTGGGAAGGCGACTGGCGATGGTGGCGGGGAAGCTGCGACAGGAGAGCTGAGAGCCTGCTCCACAGGCTCTCAGCTCGGCGAGGCTACTCGGCGCGCTTGACGTATTCGAAGTCGAGCGGGCGGCCCTTGATGCCGCGGGGCGGCGGCGCGATCCAGCTCGCCATCTTTCCGGCCTCGTAGACCGGCGTCGTCATCAGGCTCTTGACGTAGAGCTCGTCGGCCTCGTTGGGGAGCCACTCGCCCTTTCGGCTCTCCCACTCTTCCTTGGTGATCGGGTTGCCGTCGACGTCGAAGTGGAGCCCGGCATAGATGCCCGAGGCGCGGTGGAAGCGGCGGTGGGGCAAGCGCAGGCGCGACGCCGAGAAGCCGGCCTCTTCGATGGCGCGATTCCACTTGTCGAGGCCGCGCTGGGCGTCCTCCACGTACTCGTCGCGGAGGACCTCGTTCATCGCGTTGCGGAGCGGGACGTCCTCGTGCTTGAAGCCGGAGACCATGCCGTTGCCCACGGTGATCGGCACGTCCATCGCGTAGGTGCCCTCGATCGCCAGGTGATCGGGGTAGCTCTCCTCCTTGGCGCGGCCCTTGAGGCTCGAGGCGAAGAACGAGGCGGCGTTGGACGAGATCTCCCCGCCGAAGAGGTCGAGCGAGACCGTGTACCAGAAGTTGATGTACTTCTGCATCGTCGCCAGATCGATCCCGCCCTCGGCGCGGGCGTCCTCGTTGCTATTCTGCTTCATCAACTGGCACGTGCGCTGGATGATGCGGAGCACGCCCGTCTCGCCGACGAACATGTGGTGCGCCTCCTCCGTCAGCATGAAGCGGGTGGTGCGCGCCAGGGGATCAAAGCCGCTCTCCGCGAGGGCGAGGAGCTGATACTTGCCGTCACGATCGGTGAAGTACGTGAACATGAAGAACGAGAGCCAGTGCGAGCAGGGCTCGTTGAAGGCGCCGAGGATCCGCGGCTTGTCCGGGTTGCCGCTGCGGCGCTCGAGCAGCCCTTCGGCCTCTTCGCGGCCGTCACGGCCGAAGTAGCTGTTGAGCAGGTAGACCATCGCCCAGAGGTGACGGCCCTCTTCCACGTTGACCTGCAAGAGGTTGCGCAGATCGTACATGCTCGGGCAGGTTTGCCCGAGGAGGCGCTGCTGCTCCACGCTCGCCGGCTCGGTGTCGCCCTGCGTGACGATGAGGCGGCGGAGCACGTTGCGGAACTCGCCCGGCACCTCTTGCCAGGCAGGCTTGCCGATGAAGTCGCCGAAGTGGATCGTGCGATCGGGCGTCGGATCCGCGAGGAAAATCCCCCAGCGGTAGTCCGGCATCTTCACGTAATCGAAGTTCGCCCAGCCCTCGTGATCGACGCTGATGGCGGTGCGGAGGAAGATCTGGTCCTCCTGGAAGCCTTCGGGCCCCATCTCCTTCCACCATTCGATGAACTTCGGCTGCCACGCCTCGAGCGCGCGCTGCAGCTTCTTGTCCCCGCTGAGGTTGACGTTGTTGGGGATCCGCTCGGAATTGATGACAGAGCTCACGTGCGCCTCCAATCGAACTCGGGACGCTCCGGCCTTCCGTACATGGTGAGCGCTCCGCGCTCGCCGACGGCGTTCGGGCGTTGAAAAATCCAGTTCTGCCACGCCGAGAGGCGCGCAAAGATCTTGGTCTCGGGCGTCTCGGGGCCGGCGAAGCGCAGGTTGGCTTCCATCCCCGTCAAGGCGTCAGGAGAGAGGCTGACGCGCTCTTCCACGGCGAGGCGGACCTCGTCTTCCCAGTCCATCGCGTCGGGGGTGAAGGTGACGAGTCCAGCCTTCAGCGCCGCGGGGGCGTCGAGGAAGCCAGCGAGCTTCTCCACCTTGCCGACGTGCTCGGGGTCGCCGAGGAAGCGAGTCTGAAAGCGCGTGAGGCCGTTCGACATCGGCAGGGGGCCGAAGTTGAGCGGAGAGAGGGCGACGAAGGCCGCGTCGCCCTCGTCGGCGCTGCCGTCGAACATGTAGGAGCGATCCGCCGCGAGGGAGAGCTCGAAGAGGCTGCCGACGAAGCAGGAGCCGGCGTCGACCATGGCGAAGAGGCTGCGCGCGGTGAGGTCGAGGCGCTTCAAGACGCGGCGCATGTGGAGCACGATCTCGCGCGCGAACCAGTCGTCCTTTGGGTCCGACGAAGTCGGCCCGGGGTTTGGGGCCGCTTGCGGCCCCATCGAGACAAGCGCGAAGAGAGCGGCGTCGTGCGCGAGCACCAGGCCCGCGTCGCCGCGCGTGCGCAGGAGGACGAGGCCGACCTCGGGGTGGTTGAAGCGCAGATCGAGGAGCGCGTCGTCGAGCTCGCGGAAGGCGCGGAGGGCCCAGGTGTCGGCGCCCTTCTTGCGAAGCTCTTCCGCGCTGCTCGGCGGGGCCTCGTCGGGGGCGAGCAGGGTGATCTCGGCGAGGCGGGTGCCGCGGTTGATCGCGAGGGAGACGTAGCGGTAGTCGGTGCCGACACGTAAGCCCTCGTCGTAGCGGCGCGCTTCGAGCGTCGGCAGCGTCACGCCGGGGCCCTTCTTGTCGGGCGTCTTCGCGGCGAGGGCGGCGGCGCGCTCGATCACTGTCTGATCAAAGCGGCTCTTCGGGACCGAGAGATCGACCAGGCCCCAGTCCTGCGCGCGCTTGCCGCGGACGCCTTCGGCGAGCGTGCAGAACACGTCGGCGAGGTCGCGGCGCACCTTGCGCTTGTCGACGAGGCGGGTGAGGCCGCCCGTGCCCGGGAGCACCGCGAGGAGCGGCGTCTCCGGGAATGACACGGCGCTGTTGCCGTCGTCCGAGAGGAGGATCTCTTCGCAGGCCAGCGCGAGCTCGTAGCCGCCGCCGGAGGCGACGCCGTTGAGCGCGGCGAGGTAGTGCTGCCCGCTCTCGCTGCAGGCCTGCTCGAGGTAGAGGCGCGTCTCGTTGGTGAACTTGCAGAAGTTGACCTTGAACGAGTGCGTCGAGCTGCCGAGCATGTAGATGTTGGCGCCGGCGCAGAACACCTTCGGCTGGCCGCCGGTGACGACGACCGTCTTCACCTCGGGATGTTCGAAGCGCATCCGCTGGACGATGTCGGCGAGCTCGATGTCGACGCCGAGGTCGTAGCTGTTGAGCTTGAGCGCGTAGCCGGGCCGCAACGGGAACTCTTCCGAGACGTCCATCGCCAGGCGGGCGACGGCGCCGTCGAAGGAGAGCTTCCAGTGGTGGTAGCGGCTGGGCTGGGTGTCGAAGCGAACCGGCGCCTGAGGCGCGGCGTGGGAGGAGGGCTCCATGTCGCCAAGGGGCCACGACGTCGCTCGAGCGTCAAGCACTATAATTCTTGATGTGCCTTGGATGATGAAATATAATGCATCTCCTGTGAACGATCCCAACCCGCCGGAGAAGGCCGCGTCGCCGATCCTGGAGCGCCTCGCCGGGAGGGTGCGCGCGCGGCGCCAGGCGCTCTCGCTGACGCTGCGCGAGCTCGGCGCGGCGGCGGGCGTGAGCCCGCGCTTCCTGGTGCTGGTGGAGGGCGGCGGCGCCAACGTCTCGGTGACGAAGCTCGACGACATCGCGCGCGCGCTCGGCACGACGGCGGCGGCGCTGATCCTCCCCGACGCGGGCGAGCCTCCGCGCGAGGAAGGGCCAACGCAGGCGCGATCACGCGCCCCGCTGGTGGCGCTCCTCGGCCTGCGCGGCGCCGGCAAGACGACGGTGGGAGCGCTCGCGGCGATGCGGCTCGCCGTGCCTTTCTACGAGCTCGACGCCCTCGTCGCCGAGCGCGCGGGCGCGAGCCTGGGGGAGATCTTCGCGATGCACGGCGCCGCGTACTACCGGCGCCTCGAGCGCGAAGAGCTGGAGCGCGTGATCGCCTCCGGCGCGTCGGGCGTGCTCGCGACCGGGGGCAGCCTCGTGACCGATCACGGGAGCTTCGAGCTCCTCCGTCGCTCGGCGGTGACGGTGTGGCTCAAGGCCAAGGCGCAGGATCACTGGGCGCGCGTGGTGGCGCAGGGCGACGCGCGGCCGATGGCCGATCGATCGGGCGCGATGAACGAGCTGCGGGCCTTGCTGCGCGCGCGGCGGCCTCTCTACGAGCGGGCCGCGCACGTGGTGGACACGTCGGCGCTGGGGCAGTCGCGCGCGGTGGATCGCGTGGTCAGGATCGCGCGGGAGGCTGCGGCTGCGAAGAGGGGGTGAGAGCGCCGTCAGCGTCAGCGTCAGCGTTCACGTGGACGTTTACGTTCACGCTCACGCTGTCGACGCTCGTCTCAATCCCCCTCGCAAACCGCTCTCCGCGGCTACACGCCCCGGTCGCGCTCGCGCTGCTCCACCCGGCGCGCGATCCCTTCGAGGCGATCGACGAGGCGGCGGAAGTCGATCGGCTTCGTCACGAAGTCGTGCACGCCGAGCACGGCGAAGCGCCAGCGATCCGAGGAGTTGACCCGGCCGCTGATCACCACCACGCGCGCCGCTTCACCGCCCGGCAGGGCGCGCAGGCGCGAGAGCGTGTCGACGCCGTCGAGGCCGGGCATGTCGAAGTCGAGCAGCACCAGATCCGGCGGCTCCTGGATGGCGCGATCGATCGCCTCCTCCCCGGAGCCGGCGCCCTTGACCATCACCCGCAGATCCTTGCGGTAGCGGAAGAAGGCGAGCTGCGCGGCCTGCGCCGCGAACTTGCAGAAGACGCGATCGTCGTCGACGACGAGCACGCTGAGCGGCCGGTTGCGCTCGACGACCAGAGGCTGCGGCGGCGGCGGCGGCGGCGGCAACGTCAGCGTCTTCTTGCTCCAGCGCTCGCCCGCCGCGGCCAGCTCTTGCGCCATGGCGCCGCAGGTGGCGTAGCGATCCGCCGGATCCTTCGCCAGGGCGCGGAGCAAGACCGCGTCGAACGGGGCGAGGTCTTTGCGGATCGACGAGGGCGCCGGCGGAGGCTTCCGCGAGTGCATGCGGATCAGCTGCGCTTGATCGTCGCTCTCGAAGGGCAGGCGCCCGGTGAGCATTTCGAAGGCCGTGCAGCCGAGGGCGTAGACGTCGGTGGCGACGCCGACCGCGCTGCCCGGCACGCCCGCGCCGGCCTGCTCGGGCGCCATGTAGTGAGGCGTCCCCATCGAGAGCGCGACGCTCGGGTTGTCGCGCGGGACGGCCAGGCCAAAGTCGACGAGCACCGGGCGCCCCGTGTCCTCCTCGATCAAAATGTTGGTGGGCTTGATGTCGCGGTGGACGATGCCGGCCGCGTGCACGGCGTCCACGCCCTCGGCGATTTGCGTCACGATCGTCAGCGCCCGGTGCGTCGGCACCGTGTTGTCGTGATCGTGATGCTCGGCGAGGATCTGACGCAGCGTCCGCCCGCGCACGTACTCCATCGCCAGGAAGTACGAGCCCTCGTGGACGCCGAACGCGTAGACCTGAACGACGAACTGGCTGCGCACGAACGCCAGCGCCTTGGCCTCGCGGAGGAAGCTCGACGCGGCGGTGCTGTTGGCGGCCCACAGCGGCGCGATCATCTTCACGGCGAGCGCGCGATCGAGCCACGTGTCGCGCGCGAGGTGGACCAGGCCCATGCCGCCGCGTCCGAGCTCTGACTCGATGCGGTAGCGTCCGTCGATGACCGTCCCGGGGATGAGCCCCGACTCGGTTACCCCCGGGCCCGGGCGCCGAGCAGGTCCAACGCGCGCGGTCTTGTCTGCTCGCGCAGACGAAGAAGGGGGCGCTTCAGGATCACGGTGCTCGGACATGAGAAACAGGAAGCGTAGCGAGCCCGGTGCTCCCACTGCAAGCGTGAGCAGGGAGAAGGGACCACCCGGGGAACGCTATTCCCGAGATCCGCGGGCGACGCCGCTCAAATAGTCGCCTTCGCCCGGGGGCGCCGGCAAGTGCGCCGAAAAAGAGTGACTTCAGCGTTTCCACCCGAGCGAGGTGCTCGTCGGCCGAGCCGGGCGCCTCGCGGGCCAGGGATACGCCTCACTCGGGCTGCTGGATCGGGTATCGATCGCGGGTGATTCGAACTGCGCGAGCGACGCTTCCCTTGCTCGCGGCCTCGATCTTCGCCGCGGCGATGACGGTCGCAGTGTCGGCGCGCGCCGATGGAACATTCTTCCCTGCGTGGTCGGAGCGCCTCCCGGGCAACGCGCGCGAGATCTCGCGGACCGCGTCGGCGTCGCGCGACACGCCCGTCCTCGAGGGCGCGTACGGGCCGACGTCGCAGTCGAGCGTGGGGATGGAGTTCGGCACCGTGCGCCTCCACTGGGGCGGCCTCTCGGTGCGCCTCGGCGTGCATTTTCTCGTCGCGCTCGAGAACCACGACAAGGGCATCCTCTCGGGCATGCCCTTCGTCGCGACGCAGCTCTGGCGCGGCCTCTGGGGCAGCTCGCTCTCCTTCACCTCGACGTCGCTCGCGCGCGCGTGGTTCGGCCCTCGCGGCGGGCTCGAAGTGACGACGCTCTTCGGCCACGAGACCGCCCACGCCGACGCAGAGTTTCGCGACGCGCACCCCGACTTCGCCGACGCGCCTCGCCGCGGCGACATCCTCGACGGCGGCGCCGGCAACTACCTCCAGCACGACCTCGCCGTGCGCCTCGCCCCGACCGAGGACCTCGATCTCGTGCTCCGCGCGCAGGATCGGATCTACCTGACCGGCCTCCTTCGCCATGCGCCGGGCCTGGATCTCGTGCTGACCTGGCGCCTCCGCCCCGAGCTCCAGCCGATGGTCGCGGTCTTCGCCGAGCGCCTCTTCGTCAACCCCGGCGACAACGGCGCCGAGAGCGGCGGGTTCGCCCGGGTGATGCTCGGCGCCGCGCTCCCGGGCAAGCTCGGCGTGGTGACGCCCTTTCTCTCCCTCGACGGCGGCAGCGGCAAAGGGTTCCTCGTCAACCAGCGCGAGGTGCGCGGATCTTTCGGGCTCCGCTACAGCCCGTTTTGAGCTTGCGAAGAGGGCCGCCGCCGTTGGTTAATCACGCGCATCATGGGCACCCATCGCCGCGCGCTGACTGGCCTCTTCGCCGTCGCGCACCTCGCCATCGCCGCGGCGCTGCTCCCGGCCTGCGCCTCGGCGCCGGCGCCGATCCTCCGCGACGCTGAGCCCGTCCACGAGAAGGTCGATCGCGGCGCGGCCTCGATGGAGAGCGACATCGGCGGCCTCAATGAAGAGGCGATGGACCGCGCCTTCGCCTCGCTCGAGGTCCAGCGATGCCTGACGGAGGGCAGCTCCCGCTTGAGCGCGATCGGCGGGAAATTCAAGCTCCGCCTCCGCATCAACCGCGACGGCGGCGCGCGCTGGGCCTACCTGAGCGAGTCCACGCTCGGCGATCGCGCGACCGAGAAATGCGTGATCGATCTCGCCCGCGGCAAGAGCTGGCCCCGGCCGCTCGGCGGCGAGGGGCTCGCGGACAAGGCCTTCGAGATCGACGCGCCCGCGGCCCCCGTCCTGCTCGAAGAGAAGCGGATGCTCGTCGACGTGGCCCGCGCCCGCGCCGCCGCCGCCCGGTGTCGCCGCGGCGTCTCCGGGAGCTTCTTCGCCACCGTTCACGTGCGCCCCGACGGCCGCGTCACCGCCGCCGGCGTCGCCCCGCCGAGCGAGCGCGGCGAGGATGTGGCCGACTGCGTCGTCGACGCCATCCGCAAGCTCCGCTTCCGCCCCTCGGCGCCGCGCGCAGCGAAGGTGAGCTTCGAGATCCGGTGAGCCGCGGGCGCGTCCGCGGCGAGGGTCGACGGCCCAGCGCTCAAGCTCGATCAAGCGATCGAGCGAGCGACCGAGCTGTGCCGTGAGCCGACAATTTGTAGCAAATGAAGACAGCGCGGTAGACTGCCACAGGCAGAATTGAACATTTTTTGCCGCAGGAACCGCATCGCAGCACGCTCGGCCGGCATTTTTTTCCCTTGGCATACTCGGTGCCAGGGGATTGCGCTTATGAGCGCCCTCGCGTCCTCCGCGCGCTGCACCAAACCCCGCCGGCTCGTGATCGCCGATGACTGCGACGACACCCGCCGGATGATCCGCGCCGCGCTGTCGGGCGTCTTCTTCGAGATCCTCGAGAGCGCCGACGGGCGGAGCCTGTTCTGGATCCTCGAAGCGCACCTCAGCGCCGTCACCGACGAGGTCCCCGATCTGCTGGTGATCGCCGACGTACGCATGCCTGTCTACAGTGGGCTCGACGCCCTCGAGGCGTGGAGTGACGTGGAGAGGCCGTTTCCTTTCATCGTGCTCTCGAGCACGCCCGATGACGAGGTGCGGGGGCGCGTGGACGCCATGGGCGCCCTGCTCCTGCGCAAGCCGTTCACCGCGAGGAAGCTCTGCCGCATCGTCGAGCAGATCATCTGAGCGAGGCGGACTCCCGTGCTCGCTCGGTCGCGATCACCCCTCGTTGCGACCATGGAGCACCCGCCCCAGCGCCAGCGCAAACAGCGACTCCGGCGCTGACTCGGCCACATCCTCGCGCGGTCGGACCTCGCACAGCGCCGACACCGCGCAGGAAGGGAGGATCGGTAAGGACGAAGCGATGGAGTCGAGCAGATAGAGAGTGAACACGGCGCCTTCGCGCCCGACGATCAGATCGGCGCGCACCCTCGCGGCGCCGAGGAGCGTGCGGCGCTTGTACTTGCGCCCCTCGAGCAGCGCTCGCTCCACCTCGGACGCGACATAACGGGGCGGCAGCGAGAGGGAGCTGCTGGCTTGCTCGATCTGCCGGGAGAGCCCGAGCGCGGTGTCCGAGCGCGGCGGCACCGGGGACGCCAGCGACTCCTCGGCGATGGCCAGCGTCGCCAGGAGCTTCTTGTCGCCGCCGGCCACCGGCCTGGCGATCGCCACCGCGGACCGCAGCGTCTCGACCTCGTCGAAGACCGGACGAAGCTCCCCCGCGACGAGCACGAACGGGGGATCGAGATCGGCGAGCTCGTCGAGGCAATCAGCGAGCGCGTTGCGGATATCGGCCGCGCTGACGGGCGGGCCGAACGAGAGGACGCGGAGCACGTCGGCGCGATCGCGATCCGGAGCCTCGGCGCGCGGGGCGTCGATGCCTTGCAACGCGGAGCCCCGCGGAGGCGGCGCGAGGATCGGCGCGAAGCGCTTCGCCGCGCGGAGGCGCGGGGCGATCTTCGGATCGAACGAGAGCAGATCGATCACCGCGAGCCGGCGAACGGGGCCCTTGGCGGCGTCGCGCGGGGCGAAGGGCGAGGCCCCGTCCCGCGCGTTCTCGCGCCCCGCGGCGGCGTCCGAGGCGGCCTTGACGCCGCCGAACAGGCTGGTCGGCGGCGGGGCCGCAGCCTCGCTTCGCAGCGGCGAAAAGGCCCGCGGCGGGACCTCGCGCGCGGCCGGGCGCGGGGCGACGTCGGCGATCGGCGCCGGGGCTTCGGGGACGACGAAAGGCGGGCTCGTCTCCTGCGCCCGCCACGACGGGGCGAGCGCGGGCGTGTGCATCGCCGGAGCGGTGTGCATCGCCGGAGCGAGCGGCGCTGACGCCGACGCCGAGAGCGAAGGCGGCGGAGCCATCGACGGAGGAGGCGGCGGGGACGAGCTCGACGCCCCGCGAAACGGAAGAGCACCGTCGGTCAGCGAGGCCCGCGGGGGAGTCACCGGCGCGGCGGGCGCCGAGAACGGCAGCGCGGCGACGCGGATCACCTCGGCCAGCGTCCCTGGGCTCGTGGTCATCGCGTCAGGCTCGCCGCCGCGCGTGGGACGCACCGGCGCGAACGAGCGCGCGGCCGGCGCGAACGAGCGCGCCGGCGTGGAGTAGGTCGCCGCCGTCTCATCGTCCATGACGCCGAGGAGATGGAGCTCGTCCTCGGCCTCGATGATCTCGCGGACCGCGCCCTCGCTGAGCTTGAAGCCCATCGGCGCGCCCACGACGATCACCCGCAGATCGTCGCGGCCTTCGTCGAGAGGGATCTGCGCGCGGTAGGTGAGCGTGGCCCGCCCGCGGTCGGTGTCGATGACCAGCAGATCGCCCTGCAAGCGCCGCGGCTCCTCGATCGAGCCGACGACGACCGCCCGCGGCTCGAGGCCGGAGAGGTTGATGACGAGCCGCGGGATCTCGGGGTGGAGCCCCTCGAGCACGAGCCGCTCGTTCGCCGCGAGGGCGCGCGCGAGCCGCTGATCGCGGGGCGCGACCTGGAAGTAGCTCGCAAAAAAGCCCTGCGGGAGCGGGGATCCGGCGAGATCGTTGAGCCACGCCGCGTGCGCGGGGAGGAGCCCCGCCGCCCGCGGAGGCCAGCTCGGCGCGAGGGGCCCGAGGCCGATGGAGGGGACGAAATCACCGCGGCGCGCGACGGAGAACGTCGGCGGGACGATCTGAGGGATGAGGTATTTCCCGCGGCCGTCGGGGCGCTCGACGTCGATGCCGACCGGGTTGTCGGAGCCGGCGCCGCCCGCCGCGTGCTCGTAGCGAAGCGAAAAGCGCGTCTGGAGCGGGGACTCTTCGATGTTGCCGTCCGGCCGAAAGCGGCGAGGGCGCCACACGTCGACGCCCTTGTCGATCGATCCGACGATGACGCGCGCCGCGACGCTCGCCGCCGCGCGCTCGCCCGGCGCGAACGCCGAGCCGACGATTACGATCTCGGCCACCTGCTTGAAGGGCGCCAGATCGCTGGGAATGTAGACGCTCTTCGTCGGATCGTCGTCCCAGTGGCCGTCGTCTTCCTGGAGCGGGAGCGGCTCGGCGAGCGGCGCGGACTCGCCGGGGACGAGCGCGTACGTCGCCTTAGCGACGACGGTGCAGATCAGCCGGCCGTGAGCGTCACGCCAGAGGACGGAGCCGACCGCGAACGGCCCCTGCGCGCTGATCTGCGCGCCGCTACTCGCCACGACCGCCATTCGCGGGGCGCCCGCGGAGCGTCGACCTGCTGGGGGTGACGCGGGCCATCGCGAGGCAGAGGAGCGCGCACGGGTGGCTCTCGTACTGGTCCTGCTGGAGGTTGAGCTCGACGATCAGCTTGGCGGTGAAGCGCGCGTAGAGCGGCAGCTTGGCGGCGAGCCCCTCGGGCACGTAGGTGGGAACGGAGCCGGAGGCCCCGCCGCGCGTCCCGAGGAGAGCGCGAACCCAGGGCTTTCCCAGGATGATCCGCTTCTGATGGTGCCGCTGCTCGACGAGGATCCGCTCGACCTGTTGATCGAGGTAGCCGGCAGGGAGCGACGAGGCCACCTGCGGGAACGCGTCGCGGAGCCGCGTCGTCAGGCCCTCGATCGCGCGTCCCGAGGCCTGGATGTAAGGCGATTTGAGCGCCTCGCTCGTCGCCTCGAACGTGTCCTTGAGCTTCTTGTCCGGGCCGGTCGTGAAGGGCGCGACCGCGGCGAGGGTGGCCTTGAGGGTCTCGAGCTCGGTGAACGTGAGCTCGAGCTCGCCGCGCAGCAGGAGGATCGGCGGTTCGAACACGCCGCTCGGCGAGGTCGCCCCGCCGAGCTTCGCCTCGAGCTCGTCGAGGCTCGTCGGCTCCCCTTCGGCGAGCACGTTGAAGATGTCGCGTCGGTCCTTGACTTCGTCCGACTCTTCGACCGGATCGTCGTCGTACTCGACCTCTTTCGCGGGCGGCTTGAGCCGAGCAATCAGCTCCTGCCACGGGAGATGCAGGTGGACGCGATCCGGCGTCGTCGGATCGTACCCCACGAGCTCGACGATCTCGACCGAGGTCGCGGCGCGCGGCGCAGCGGCGGCGGACGGGATCGGCGGCGGCATCGAAGGCGGCACCTGCTGCGGAGGCGGCGGCGGGACGCTCGGAGAAGGCGACGGCACGATCGCGTGCGGCGGAGGGACGAACACCGAAGCGCCCAGCGCCGGTGGTGGAACCGGCATCTCGATCCGCGGTGGAGCCTGCATCTCGATCCGCGGTGGAGCCTGCATCTCGATCCGCGGTGGAGCCTGCATCTCGATCCGCGGCGCGGAGGGCAGCGGAGCGCGAGGGGGCTGCTGCATGAACTCCGGCACCGCGAGCGGGGGCCCCGAGCGCGACTCCTCGTCACGCAATCGGCTGAGATCCACGCGCATCGCCCCCGGCGGCAAGGTCTCGGTCATCATCGAGACCGAGGAGATCGCCGGCGCCGGAGCCTCCATCCACGGCGGCGGGCGCGCGATCGTCGCGCGCGGCGCCGTCTTCGGGGCCGCCCTCGCTTGCAGGAACGGGAGCGCGGGGTCGAGGGGCGTCCCGCGGAACATCGAGGTGTCGTGCACGGCCGTGTCCGATTCATCCATCGAGCTCAGCGGCGCGCGCGCGTCGGCGGGGGCGGCGGGCGGGGCGTTCGCGCATTGCTGCTGGATCTCCGGCCAGGTGAGCGGATGCGTCGGCTGCTCGAGGAGGACGAGGACGCGCCCGTCGTCGCGCGGGCCGTGGACGCGGATCTGGCCGCGCCAGGTGAGCGTACAGAGGCCGCGATCAGTGTCGACCCAGAGCGTGTCGCAGACGAGCTGGACCTCCTCGAGGCCGCCGTGGCGATCGACGAACGCGCGCGGCCTCTGGCGCGGCACCTTGGTCACGAGCCGGGCGTAGCGAGGGTTGAGGTTCTCGAGCAAGAGCCGGGCGCCGGGCTCGATCCGCTCGGGCTGCTGGTCGGGCGGCGCGGCGTTGAAGAAGGCCGCGTCGAGATCCTCCGGCAGCATGTCGTTGGACCAGCTGTGCTGGGCAAAGGACCCAGCGTACCCGCCGAGCCGGGCGCGGCGCGCCGGCCAGCTCGCGGCGATCGGTCCGAAGCCGATCGGCGTCGTCGCGTCGGGGCCCCGGCCGTTCGCCACCTCCGGCACCTGAAGGTTGGGCAAGGCCCCACCGACGCGCGGATCGACGCGCACGCCGACCGGGTTGTCCGGGCCGCCCGCGGCGCGCTCGTAGCGCAGCTGCATGCTCGTGAACGGATGGCCTTCGCGCAGCCCCGCCTCCGGCGTCCAGGTGCGCTCGCCGCAGACCTCGATGGTCTTCTCCACGCCGGCGACGTTGAGCCGCGCCAGCAGCGAGCGCACCGGCGTCTGGTTCGGCGCGAAGGCCTGCCCGACCAGCATCACGTCGGCCCGCGCCTTGAAAGGGACATGATCGCTCGGCGCGCGGACGCTCCGGTTGGGATCGTCGTCCCAGAAATTGTCCTCTTCGCTGGGATCTTCCTGCTGCTGGGAGAGAGGAAGATCCGAGGGTCGGAGCTCGAAGGTCCCCTTGCAAATCACGGTGAGCGCGTGCCCACCGGAGCCCGGACGCCAGAGCAGAGAGGAGACGCGGAGCGGGCAGAGCGAGACGACGTCCATGAAGCGCCGCAGACTAGGGCAGCCATCCGCTCGCTGCCAACCGCCGCGGAGGGATGACGCGCGGAGGTTCAATCGACTTCGAAGCTCGCGATGGAGGAGGCGACCTCAAGAGCGCGATGGCCATGTATGCTGCGACCGGAGGCCGCACTTCATGCCGACGCCGAATTCGCAAGCGAGCGCGCCCGGAGCCGAAGAGATCCGATCCGGGATCGGCGGGACAGGGTTTCGCGCCAGCTTGAGCCTGCGCGCCACCACGCACAGCACCCCCGCCCCGCACACGCCCACGCCGCAAGCCGCGGCGGCCGCGCCGCATCCCGCGGCGGCCGCACCTCACCCCGCCGCAGCCGCGCACGCTCCGGCGCCGGCCACGCGGCCAGCCCCTGCGACCGCGCCGCACGTCGAGCCGATCGCCGCGCCCCCCGCGCGCGGCGGCGCCGCGGTCACCCTCGTCACGGCGGCGCAGCTCCGCGCGATCATGAAGCACCTCCCCAGCGCCAAGGCGGAGCGCTACCTCGTGCCGCTCAACCAGGCGATGGGCGAGTTCCAGATCAACGTGCGCCTGCGCAAGGCCGCGTTCCTCGCCCAGGTGGCGCACGAGAGCGGCGAGCTCGCGTGGTTTCAGGAGTTCGCCTCGGGCATCGCCTACGACCTCTCGCGCAACCCGCGCAAGGCGCGCGAGCTCGGGAACACGCACCCCGGCGACGGACCCCGCTACAAGGGGCGCGGGCCGATCCAGCTCACCGGCCGCAGCAACTACCGCGCGTGCGGGAAGGCGCTCGGCGTCGATCTCGAAGGCAACCCGGACATCGCCATCGAGCCGCGCATCGCCTTCCGCTCCGCCGGCTGGTTCTGGTCGACGCACAACCTCAACGTGCTCGCCGATCAGCAGAACTTTCGCCAGATCACCCGCCGGATCAACGGCGGCTACACCCACTACGCCGAGCGGCTGAAGTACTACGAGCTCGCGCTCCACGTCTTCGCCTCGACCACCCACGCCTGAGACGGAGCCACGGATGCCGCTCGCCGGAAGAGTAGGAGACCAGGCCAAGAACGGGGCCGATCAGGGCCCGGGCAAGAAGGGGTCGCCGGACGTTTTCATCAACGGCCACGCGGCGCTGCGCGTCGGGGATCCGGGCAAGGAGTGGACGGCCAAGAAGGGCAGCCGCGGCGTGCTCATCAACGGCGTCCCCGCCCACCGTGTCGGCGACGACACCACGCACCACAGCGGCACGGGACAGCTCGTCGAGGGCAGCCCCGACGTGTTCGTCGGCGACCGCGGCGGTGGCGAAGCCAAGCCGATCCCCCACGACAAGACGCTCGAGGTGACGGTCTCGGACGCGCTCCATCGCCCGATCGAAGAGGTGGTGGTGCGGGTGAGCTGCCCACACAAAGACGACGTCGATCACAAGGTCACCGGCACCACGACGCTGAGCGGCCTCTGCTCGAGCTCCACCGTGATGGTGCAGAAATCGCTGCAAAAAGGCACCTGGGATCCCGGCGCCTCGAGCGGCGAGATCGTCGCGCCGACGCACGCGCACGTCACACCGCAAGCGAAGGCCATCGCGCCCCCTCCTGTCGCCGCCCCGGCCAAGGCTGCAGCCCCGGCCCGCGTGGCGGCTCCAGCCGCGGCTGCCCCGCCCCCTCCCCCCGTGAGCCCCCCCGCGGCAGCCGGGGGCGCGGCCGCGCCGCCGGTGACGCACGTCGTCCACGCCCCCGCGCCGCCCGCGACGCCGCCCACGACGCAGGAGGTCCACATCGTCCGCCCCGCCACCGCGACAGCGCAGGTGACGTTGACCACGGTGCACAACTGGGAAGAGCTGATCTTCCGCGCCTTCAACCAGACGATGCCGACAGCGGCCACCGAGATCGCCATCCTCGGCGTGCGCGAAGCGAGCCTCTCCGGCAAAGGCACCGTCGATCAGCTCGAGGTCGCGGCCGGCGAAGGCAAGACCGACAAGGTCAACTTCACCACCGAGACCCGCGACGCGAACTTCGCCCACGCCACCACGTGGAACGATCTGCTCTTCATCGCCTACACCGACTCGACCCCGGCGCGGGCGCAGCACGTCGAGGTCTTCGAGTGCACCATCGACGCCGGAGCGGTCGAGAGCGCGCTCGGCACCCCGGTCACCCTCGAAGGCAAGCTCTACTCGGGGCGCCCCGGCGGGCACATCAGCAGCAAGTACCCAGGCAGCGACATCGCCTTGCACCTCTTCAGCGGCACCGAAGGCAAGATGGCGCTCGCCCGCGAGTGCACCAAGAGCGCGCGCACCTTCTCGGCCATCGCCAGCGCCAAGAACACCGCGACCAACTGGCGCTTTGTCAGCACCGAAGACAACGGCAGCATCCACATGCACTTCGGCGGCGAAGGCGGCACCGTCGGGAGCTGGTCGACGGGCTGCACCGTCCTCCATCACCACTTGTTCATCAAGAACAAGGCCGGAGCCCGCGTCCAGGACGCCGCCGCCACCCGCTACAAGCGCTTCATGGAGCTTTACCGCGCGGCGTCGAACAAGAACAAGATCCCGTATCTCGTCGTCTCCAGCGAGTACATCCGCGGCTACGCCGAGTGGGCCCGCCTCGTCGGCGAGAAGCCCGAAGAGGGCAGCAAGCCCGCGAGCGTGATCATGAAAGACAAGCTGCGCGCAGCGCCGGGGCAGGAGGGCCGCTATCTGCCCTCGTTCATCCAGACGGCCTTCGCCACCGCAGTGAACACCCTCGCGGCGGAGAAGACGACCAGCACCGCGCACGCGGCGAACCTGCGCAGCTCGATGGAGCTGGCGACATTCACCCTCTCCATCTGAGAGCTTGAACAGGAAGGCGGGAAGAAGGGAAGACTCTTTATCTCGCCTTCCCGCCTTCCCGCCTTCCTGTAATCTCCCTCCGAGAGGGCAGCTCTCAGCGCCTCGGAGGCGGCGGCACCACAGGAGCAGGGACAGGCCACTTCCGCGCCGTCGCGTCCGCCGGCACCGGGTGAGTGGCCGCCAGGGTCCCGTGCTGATCGCCGAGGACCTCATTCACGTAGCCGACGCGATCCGCGGGCGTCTGCGGATCAACGATGTAGTGCGTCCCGTCGGAGCTGAACTCGGTCCCTCCGTTGTAGCGGCGGATCGAGGCACGGATGAGCACGCCGATCGGCGCTTCGGGCAGCTTCGGGTTGTGCCGTCGCAGCCGGGCCAGGTCGCTGCGGCCGCGGCCCATGTAGACGGTCTGGAAGGTGCTGATCCCCTCGATCACGTTCTTCTTCCAGTCCCAGAAGATGCGCGGGAAGAGGTTGCTGGGCGTGGTGATCCGGTTCGTCGGCCAGCGCCACTCGTCCGCGGTCGGATCGCGCTGCACAATGCCGACGCCGGAGGGCGGGCCGTAGAGCACCGCCTCGTTCTTGAACTGCCCGAGGGCGTGCGCCGACTCGTGGCAGAACATGCGCAGGAAGAGCCAGGCGAGGTCGCCGCCCTTGTCGACGATCATCGCCTCGACCGCGGCCCGCGCCGCGTTCTTGCCGACGACTTTGTAGCCCTTGACCACCTTGGTGAGGGTGATGTTGGCGAGCGCCGGGCCGCCCACGTACGTCGCCTTGATCTCCAGGTCCCCGCCGACGATCTCGGCGGGGGCGAGCTGCACGGTCTTCGCCTCGTTGGGCAGCGTCTCGGCGGTGCCCGCGGCGAAGCGGAACTCCTGCATGCGGTAGCCGTGCGCGCCGTCGGGATCGCGCACGCGGTAGGTGCCGACGATGGTGAACTCCCAGCGGACCACGCCCACCGTCGTCTCGTTGCCCTGCACGAGCACGCGGGCCTTGACCTCGACCGAGGGCATCGAGGGATCGACGCCCGGGTACGTGCCGGGCTCGATCGGAAACTTGGAGGCCGCCACGGGCGAGAGGACCTCGATGGCGATCGGCACGTTGTGATCGGTGGGCCGCGCCTTCGCCGTGACCTGGGCCGGCGTTTGCCCCACGGGGATCACGGGCGCGACCGCCCTCGTGACGGGCGCCGCGCCTCCTTGCGCAGGCGCAGGCGCTGCAGCCGGCGCGGCCGGCGCAGGAGCCGCCTTCGCCGGAGCTGCCGCGGGCGCCTTGGCAGCCGGCGCAGGCGCCGCCACCGGCGGGTCGCCGAGCTTGACCTGATAGGGTCCGGGCTTGCTGACCGGCAGGCGCACCTGGCCGGCTCCATCGGTCACCTGACGCGCGGACGTCGTGCCATCGGCGTGCTCGACATGGACGCGTGCGCCGGCGAGCGGACGCCCCTCGGAGACGAGGCGGAACGACACCAGGTGATCGCTCGGCACCACCGGCTTCGCCGGACTGGACGCCTTGGTGATCATCGGCGGGTTGATCTGCACATACGGCTGGCCCTGGATCACCACCGTGCCGCCGGCCTTGATCTTCACCTCGTGCTGCGCGGTGATCGTGATGTCGGGCCCGTCGAGCACGATGGTCGCGCCGCCGGTGGTGATGGTGATCCGCTTGGCGATGATCTCGCGCCGCGTGTCCTGCGGCTTGACGTCGGGCTGCCCCATCTCGCCGACGTGCGCGTCGACGATCTGCGCCATCCGCATCTCGTGCATGCTGCCGACGGTGATCGCGTCGATGACGCCGACGGTGGTGCCGAGGTGCGCGCCGATGACGCTGACGCGGTCGCCGTCGATCTCCTCGATCTCTTCGTTGACGACGACCTTCTCCAGATCGTTCTCGGCCCGGATCGTGAGGCGCTCGCGCCCCGCGGTGTCGTCGAACGAGAGCTCGTTGTAGCCGGTCGACTTCGGCGACGACGAGGTGCGCCAGGTGCTCTGCGCCATCGCCGCGGGCAGCTTGGCCGGCGTCGGGTTGGTCCCGCCGTGGACGCGGCCGAT
>Ga0105048_10002008_pt1 | contig 32937 bp, 36 predicted proteins | sample MAT05_FD_78382 | JGI IMG/M metagenome (GOLD analysis project Ga0105048, IMG submission 78382) | Freshwater microbial communities from Lake Fryxell liftoff mats and glacier meltwater in Antarctica - MAT-05 | ecosystem: Environmental > Aquatic > Freshwater > Ice > Liftoff microbial mat | place... | reverse complement strand
GTGTGGTGAGCTTCGGGCTAGAAGCGCCCGCGGCTGCTGCGGCCGACCGAACGTCCGATTGAGCGACCGAGGGAGCCGCCGCTAGAGCGAGAGCTTCCGCCGAAGCCGCCGAGTCCGCCGAAGCCGCCGCCGCCGCGGGAACGTCCGCCGCTGCCGCCGAAGCCGCCCCCGAAGCCGCCGCCGCGTCCCCCGATGAGCGCGCCGATGATGCCGCCGATCACGGCCTCGCTCATCCCGGGGCCCGTGAACGTGCCGCGGGACGGTCCTGCGGGCTGGTAGCTGCTCAGGTCGCTTTGTGCGGCGGAGATGGCCGCTCCCGCGAGTGAGTTGGCCTGCTGTGCTTCGGCGAGAGCGCTCACCGGGTCGTCGACGGCGAGCGAGACGGCCTGATTCAGGTGCCTGTTCGCCTCGGCGAGCCTCGTGCGGGCGGTCTCGCCGACGCCGCCACGGCGAGTGGTGATGAAGTCGCCCGCGGCGACGATTTGCCCCCGCGCGGTGGCGAGCGTGCCGTCGAGCGCGACCCGAGCCTGCTGGATGCGGGCGTGGGCATCCCGCGTGCGCCCGAAGGCCGCCTCGAGTTCGTGGTTCGCGGCGGTGAGGCGCTCAAGCCGCGCGACCGGGTTGCCGCGGGTCGACGGGCTCTCCGCGGCTGCGAGGGATGCGTCGGCGGCGACGATACCCGCGGAGAGCTCCGCTGAGGCTGCCTCGGTCTGGAGCGCCTTCGCTGCAGCGAGGTCCTGCCTGGTGTCGGCGACGACGGCGTCGAGAGACTCTGTCGCCTCGGCTAGTCGTTCTCCGAGCGAACCGATGGCGTCCAGCAGCTGACCGGCCTGCCCGACACTCGCCTGCGCGGTGCGCAGTTGCACGGCCGCAGACCCGGACTTGCCCGCGGCGATCGCGCCCTCCGCCTGCGACGCGGTGCGGCCCACGAAGGCAAGTAACATCCCGGCCTGCTCGGTGTTGTCCTCGACGGTCGCGACCGCGGCGGGGGAGTAGCGCTGCTCGAGCAGCTTCAGCGCCTCGATCGCCGCGCTCAAACGGGCCGCGACCCTCTCGGCATCCGCCCTCACCTGCACCAGGGTTTCCGGCGCCGCCTGCTCGAGCGCCCGCAGTTCGTCGAACGCCTCGGCCTGCCGGTCGAGCTCGTCGTCGGCCTGCTCGCAGAGCTCGACAATCCGGAGGAACCCGGCCCGTTTCTGCTCGTCGTTCTCCGGCACACCGTCGTCGAGGGTCTGCTTGACCCGGAACGCCTCGGCGACCCTGGCGCGGGCGCCCTCGAGCGCCTCGACGAAGGGGGCGGATGCCTCGGTGCCGAACTGCGCGGCGGCGAACCCGAGCTCCTGCTCGCTCGACGTCAGCGAGTCGTCGAGCTGGACGAGGGCGCCGCTCGCCCGCTGCTCGAGCTTGGTGAGGTCGACCAGTTCTGCCTCCCGTTTGGCCGAGGCACGCCGCCGCCCGATCAGCAGGACGATCCCGACCACGATCGCGCCGACGACAAGCACCCCGAGCACAAATGCCCACGGGAATCCGGGGCCCTCGATGGCATCGCGGTAGCCCTCAGCGGCGGCCAGGGCGGCGCCGGCCCAGTTCTCGTCGCTCAGCAGAGGGAGAAACCCGTTCTCGACGTCGCGGGTGCTTTCCTCATCCAACTGGAAGTCAACAGGATAGAAGATGTCGTAGGTGCGTTCCTCGGTCGCGACCGCGAGCAGCACGTCGTCGGTGCCGAGCCCGTTCTGCTCGGCCGTGGCCGTTGCCCAGCTCTCGTCCGCGGCGACGCCGTCGAAGCTCGCGACATAGACGACGAAGAGCTGCGCCCCCGTGTCGTTGTAGAGCCGGTTGAGCGCCGACTCCACCTGCGCTTGCTGCCCGTCGAGGGCCCCGACGGTGTCGACGATCTGCGTGCTGCCGAGATCGACGGGCTGCTCTGCCTGCGCGGCCAGCGGTGCAACGACGACCGCGGCGAGGGCGAGCGCCGCGGCACCGAGCGCCCGCAGCAGGCGTGCGCGGTTCCGCTGCATAGGACTCCCGGACTCCCTCGCCAGAAAACGACGAACCGTCGACACGGTTCACTCGGAGTCTATCCAGCAGAGCTGTCGATTTCGCGAGGGGTTGCGACGCGTTCGGACTACGCACGCAAATCGCGCCCTAGTCGAGCGTGAGGGGGGAGCGCGGCCCGGTCACGGTGGGCAGCGGGCTTCCGCCGGCGTCAAGGAAGTCGATGGCTGCCGAGAGCTCGTACCTTCCCGCGACGAGGGCGGGGAGGTCATCCCGGAATGACTCGGATAGTTCGTCTTCTGCGGCGCAGCGCACCGCGGTGAACGAAGCCGGGTACTCGAGGGATTCGCCTGGTGCCAGGTCGACCTCCACGACCATCATGATCATCGGCCCGTTGCTGTGCCACAGCACCTCCCCGTCCTGCGAGAGCGTGATCGCCGGTGTCGCTGCGGTCGTGCCGGTGATGCGCTCCGTGCCAGTGTTGGTCAGTGTCACGGTCCCGTCGACGCTTTGCCCGTCAGCGGGCACCGAGGGGGCAAACCGGGTCTCGAGCACGAGCACGGTGTTCGAGTCGAGGTCGGCGATGCTGTCGCCGCACGTGTTCAGCTGGGAGGCCGGGACCGCCTGGATGGCGTCGCCGCCGGCGGGATTATCCGCATCCTGGCCGTCGAAGGCCTCCGGCGCGCTCTCGGTGCTCGCGTCGTTGACGCTCGCGCCCATGGGTACCCCGCGCAGCCCGGTAAAGCCCGCGACGCCGATTCCGGCGATGGCGAGCGTGAGGGTGCCGCCGGCCGCGAGCTGGCGGGGAAGCCGGCGCCGGCGGCTGCGGCGGATTACGCTTCCGGCATCCGCTTCCCGCGCTGGTGACCCCAGATCACCCTCGTGCAGCCACGCCCGCAGTTCAGCTTCGGTGGGCATTGATTCCTCCTGGGGTCGGTTGTGTGTCGGTCGGGTGCGGTGCGGGGGTGAGAGCGACAGCCATTTTCGCGAGCCCGTCGCTCAGGTAGCGCTTGACCGCACCGGAGCTGATACCCAATTCGAGCGCAATGTCGTCGACCTTGAGGTCTTCGTAGTACCGCAGCACCAGACAGGCCCGTTCCCGCGGCGTCAGGCGCGCGAGTTGGGCTTGCAGGTCGATGCGGGCCTCGGATGCCGGGGCCGGCGAGTCGATCGCATCCGGAGCGAGCTCGAGGTGCGCGATCCTGCGCCACCTCGTGCGCCGCCGCCCGCCGTCGAGGAAGCCGGTGAGAATTGCCCGGCGCACGTAGGCCTCCGCGCTGGTCACGGTGAACCCGTTGCTGAGCCGCCCGAAGGTCTTGACGAGGGCGTCCTGCACGAGGTCGGCAGCATCATCCGCACTGCCCGAGAGCAGCCAGGCGTAGCGGGTGAGGGACTGGCCGCGCTGGCGCACCAGTGTCGTCACGACGCTTTCCCATTGCGCTGCCACCGCGCCTCCTCGGCCTCGATTGTCCGGTTACCTACTAAGACGAACGAGCGATCGAAAACGTTGGGGTGCTCGTGGGCTCAGCGTATCCAGCGGTACTCGATCTCCGGCCGACCTGCGCCGCCGTGCCGTGAGCTTCGCCGCACCTGGCCGATGTCGGCAAGGTGTTCGAGGTAGCGGCGAGCAGTGACGCGGGAGAGCCCGTTCTGTTCGCTCAGTTCGGTGGCGGAGAAGGCCCGGTGCTCGAACGACAGTCGCGCCGTTATCGCGGCGAGGGTGTCCGGAGCGAGTCCCTTGGGAAGCGTGGTGCCCCCGGATCGGCGCAGTGCGGACAGGGCGGAGTCCACCTCGGCTTGCGTCGTGGGGGGCCCGTGGCTCGCGAGCCGGGCGTGGTACGCGGCGAAGCTTGCCAGTTTCTCGGCGAACGCGGGGAACCCGAACGGCTTAATCAGGTATTGCACAACTCCGACGGAGAGCGCCTCACGCACGAGAGGCAGGTCCCGTTCGGCCGTGATCGCGATGACGTCGATCGGCAGCCGGGCGGCGCGGATGCTGCGGCACACGTCAAGCCCGTTGCGGTCGGGCAGGTGCATGTCGAGCAGGACCAGGGTGATCGCCGTGCCGCCGGGCCGCACCGATTCTGTGATGAGCCGCAGCGCCTCACCGCCGGTATGCGCGATTCCGGCGACTTCGAACCCGTCGACCCTCGCAACATAGGCCGCGTGCGCGTCGGCGGTCACCTGTTCGTCGTCGACGACGAGCACCCGGATCACTTCGGCACCGCGGCGCGGCTGGCAAGGGGGAGCTCGACGACGATCGACGAGCCGCCGTCCCGGCTCGAGCGGATGGTGCCGCCGGCCCGGCGCACGGCCTGGAGCACGAGGGCGAGGCCGATGCCGCGGCCGAACTGGCCGGGCGCCTTGGTGCTGACCCCGAGCCCTGTCGCCAACGCGAGCAGGTCGGGGTCGAGGCCCGGTCCACTGTCGGAGACCTGCATGACAAGCTGGGTGGGGCCGTCGGGGTCGTCGGTGTTCGCAAGATAGACCTCGACCCAGCCGCCCTCCGGAAGGCCAACTGCGGCGTCGACGGCGGCGTCGAAGGCGTTGTCGATGAGGTTGCCGAGCACCGTGACGAGGTCGAGAGTGGGGATCCCGCCGGTGTCGATGTGCGGGTCACAGTCGATCGACAGGGTCAGGCCGAGCTCGCCCGCCTGTGCCGACTTGCCGAGCAGGAGGGCCGCGAGCACCGGCTCGGAGACGGCGGCCATGACCTCGTCGGTCAGCTTCTGGCTCACCTCGAGCTCGCTCGTCGCGAGGTCGAGGGCTTCGGCGGATCGCCCCAGCTCGATGAGGGAGACGATCGTGTGCAACCGGTTCGCGAACTCGTGGGTCTGCGAGCGGAGCGCATCGGAGAGCACCCTGGTAGAGCGGAGCTCGTCGGTGAGTCGGGTCACCTCCGTGTGGTCCCGCAAGCTCGTCACGGTTCCGACCGCGACCCGCGGCGCGAACCGGCCGGACGGCAATGCCAGCTCCTGGTTGACGACGAGCACCCGGCTGTCGGTGAGGTGGATCTCGTCGACCGCGGCGGCACCGTTCGCGAGCAGCGTGCGAAGTGCGGGCGGCACAGCCAGGACAGACACCGGGATCGCCTGGTCGTCGGCGTGCTGCCGCGGCAGGCCGAGCATCTCTGCCGCCTGGTCGTTATAGAGCACGATTCGCGCGTCGGTATCGACGAGCACGAGCCCCTCGCGCACCGAGTGCAGCACGGACTCGTAGAACGAGAACATCCGCCGCATCTGCTCCTGCCCGCGGCCCCAGGTGGCGCGTCGGAGGTAGCGGCTGAGTCCCCAGGATCCCGCGGCGGCGATCACTGCCGCGAGCACTCCGAGCGCCATCACGAGTGGCAGTCGGGCGTTGATCGAGTCGGTGATCGCGCCGACGGTGATGCCGGCTGCGACCAGGGCGACGAGCTCCTCCTTCTCGCCGAGAATCGGGACGACCGCGCGCACCGACGGTCCGAGCGTGCCGGGGAAGGTCTCGGTGAATGAGTCGCCCGCGAGGGCGGGAGCGATCGTGCCTCGGAACTGCCTCCCGATCTCGTCCGGATCAGGGTGGGTGAGCCGGGTGCGGTCCGGCCGCATGATCGTCACGAAGTCCATCCCCGTGTCGGCGAGCAGGCGTTCGGCGTAAGGCTGCAGGAGCGCGGTCGGATCGGGGGATGTCAGCGACTCGACCACGAACGGGTTGTCCGCGATGGACGTCGCGATCACGAGCGCTCGTTCCGCCGCATCGCTTTCCTCGCGCACGCGCGAGTCGACCACGAGCACCGTGAGGGTGACGGTCACGAACGCGAGAATCCCGATCAGCTGCGCGACGAAGAGGCGCGTCGCAATATTCCAGTCGCGCGGCCGAATCGTCATTGGTCCTCCCGGCTGGCACAGCCCGGTTCATCTTGTCGCTCTGCACAGTATGACCACAAGCTGGTCGCCGCCGCTGACACGGCCCATCGTTGACCCACCAATGGTGTCGGCAACGAAGAAGTGCCGAACTGATCAGTGAGGATGCCCAGTGGCCAACGTATTCGGAACGCTCAGGCGGATTGACCGCCAGCACTATCTCTACATCTTTGTCATTGTCGCTGTCCTCGCGGGGATCCTCCTCGGGCTGACAGCACCCGAGTTCGCGAAGACCCTCGAGCCTGTCGGCAAGGCGTTTATCGGACTCATCAAGATGATGATCGCGCCGATCATCTTCTGCACGATCGTGCTCGGGGTCGGCTCGGTCGCTAAGGCCGCCACCGTGGGAAAGGTCGGTGGCCTCGCGCTCGGCTACTTCATCATCATGTCGACGTTCGCGCTCGCGATCGGGCTCGTCGTCGGCAACATCATCCAGCCCGGCGCCGGCCTCGACATCTCGGGCACGACCTACGACGCAGGAGCGACGGAGTCGAAGGGGACCGCCGAGTTCATCCTCGGCATCATCCCCGTGTCGCTGTTCTCGTCGCTCACCGACGGCAGCATTCTGCAGACCCTTTTCGTTGCGCTGCTGGTGGGCTTCGCCCTGCAGGCGCTCGGCTCGAAGGGCCAGCCGGTCCTCACCGGGGTGCGCCACCTCCAGGTGCTGGTCTTCAAGATCCTCTCCATGATCATGTGGACGGCGCCGATCGGCGCGTTCGGTGCGATCGCCGCTGTGGTTGGCTCAACCGGCATCCAGGCCGTCATCAGCCTTGCGACGCTCATGATCGGCTTCTACATCACGTGTGCGCTGTTCATCGTGTTCATCCTCGGAACGCTGCTGAAGGTCGTCACGGGAGTGAACATCTTCATGCTCATGAAGTACCTCGCCCGCGAGTACCTGCTCATCGTTTCGACATCGTCGTCCGAGGCTGCGCTACCACGCCTCATCGCGAAGATGGAGCACCTCGGAATCTCGAAGCCTGTCGTGGGCATCACGGTCCCCACCGGCTACTCGTTCAACCTCGACGGCACCGCGATCTACCTCACGATGGCGTCGCTGTTCATCGCCGAGGCGATGGGAACCCCGCTCGCGCTCGGCGAGCAGATCTCCCTGCTTGTCTTCATGATCATCGCGTCGAAGGGCGCCGCCGGGGTCTCCGGTGCGGGAATCGCGACGCTCGCCGGCGGGCTGCAGGCGCATCGCCCCGATCTCGTCGACGGCGTCGGGCTGATCGTCGGAATCGACCGGTTCATGTCCGAGGCCAGGGCGCTCACCAACTTCACCGGGAACGCTGTCGCGACCGTGCTCATCGGACACTGGACCAAGGGCACTGACACCCTCCAGATGGGCCGCGTACTCGGCGGACTCGAGCCGTTCGACGAGGCGACGATGAGCGTGGACTCGCACGGGGTCGACCCGCTCGCCAGAGTCGAGGCGACACCGGACGCCGACGACGTGCTGCCGCGCGTTACTCCGAGAAGAGTATGACGAGCTGAACGATCGCCGCAGCGCATCCCACCCCGACGAGAAGCCAGCCAAGAATGCGCATGAGCCGCCCGTCGGCGGAGGGATGATCGAGGCGCCCGTTCTCGGGATTGCGCGGATCGAAGTACACCTTGACCTCGTCACCGAGTTCGAGGGACTCATCCGCGTCGAGCGAGACGGGCGCCGACTGCAGCTCCCGCTGCAGGTCCATCCAGCGGAACCAAAGATGGTCGGTGCCGGCGGGGGACTGCACAATGACACCCCAGGTCTCTTGGTATCGACTCGCCCACGCCTTTCGGATGTAGCCCGCGGCGAGCAACACGATCCCTGGCAGCAGCCCCACCCAGGTGATCAGCTCGAGCACGAGGGCGAACGCGTCTGAGGTTGTCACCTACTGATAGTAGAAGAGTCGGCTGCGCTTACTTCGCGCGTCGGTTGCTAGAAGTGCGCGCCGCTGCGCCGCACCGCGAGCAGAGCGAGGGAGCGGGTGACCCCGACAAGCTCGTCGATGAGCACCTGTTCCCGGGGGGCATGCGCGAACCGCACGTCCCCCGGACCGAAGTGCAGGCTTGGAATGCCGCCGATGTCGGAGTAGAGGCGCAGGTCGCTGCCGTACGGCGCCGCGCGCCGGGGCGGAACCGTGCCGCCGTTCAGGGTCATGATCGCCGAGGTGACCTCGTCGATCAAGGTGTGGTCGTCGTCGATCCGTCCGCTCGCGAACTGGCCGCCCGGCCAGCTGACGTGGACCGGGTTGTCGCTCAGCCAGGGGTCGGCCGCACTCGCCTCGGCTATTGCGATCTCGAACTCGCGCCGCGCATCCGCCGGGTCCTCGCCGAGCCGCACCCCGAGCCGGCCCTCGGCGATGAGCAGGTCGGGAACACTGCTGGCCCAGTCGCCGGCCCGAACGGTGCCGATCGAGATCGGGTAGGGCAGCGGGTAGTCCGAGAACAGAGGATGAGGGCCGACGTTGCGCCGGAGCTCGAGCGACTGGATCGCGGCCATGATCGGCAGGAACGCCTCGAGTGCGCTGACCCCCTCGAGGCGGGTGCTGCCGTGCGCGGCCCGACCGGTCACGTCGAGTTCGAAGGTGAGCGCCCCGGCGCACGCGGTGACGATGCGCCCGCTCGTGGGCTCGGTCAGCACCGCGGCGTCGCCGGTGTGCCCGCGGAGCATCGTGCCGAAGGCACCGAGCCCGCCGTCCTCCTCGCCGACCACCGTGTGCACGGCGATCGGCCTCTCGAGCAGGACTCCGGATCCCTGGAGGGCCCGCAGAACGGCCAGGTTCGCCGCGACGCCGGCCTTCATGTCGCAGGCTCCGCGGCCATGCACCGCGCCGGCCTCGATGCGTCCACTGAACGGGTCGCCGTCGTGCCAGCGGTCGAGGTCACCGGTCGGCACAACATCAATGTGGCCTTGGAGCACGAGCGCCGGGCGTCCGGGGCCCGTCACACCAACGACCCCGTAGCCCTCGGTGCGCGGTGCCTCGGTGCCCGGAAAGCGGGGGTCGGCGCGGAGCGCGTCGAGATCGAATTTCCAGGCGTCGACCGACAGGCCCGCGTCGCGCAGCTGTCCGGCCTGTGCATTCTGCAACTCGGATTCCGCATCGGTTCCGGTGATGCTCGGCACCCGGATCAGGTCGATAAGGTTCTGAACGAGGGCGGTTTCGTCGATGCTGTCGAGCACGCGGGCTTCGACCGGGGTGAGTTGCATTCCCGCATCATAGGGGCGGAGCATTTCGTGCATGCGTCGGCGGGATGTGCGGCGTCCGCGTGTCGCGGTGATGCTGCGCGAGGGCAGCAAGAGGGGAGGTGCCGGCCACGCCCGGTCAAGGGGGGTAAGCGAGGTGGCCGGCCGGGTTATCGACCCGAATTCGGGGGATGGGTCGGTAATCCGAAAGGTCGTCATCGACCAAACCTGACACTAAGGCAGCGCGAACGGCCTGTCCACTGAAAGGAGGACATTTCTCGTTCGTGCTATCCGGGCTCGCGGTGCCGGCGGCAGTGCTCCTGTACCCCGTTGAAATTCGCATGGGGGACGGCGGATTTCGGGTCAGGCGACTGCGAAATCGCGCTGCCTGCCGGTGGTGCCCGACCCGACAAGATCCCGGTAGACCGCGATCACCGACTCGGCCGATCGAGGCCAGTCGAGGCCTTCCGCGCGCGTGCGCCCTGCATCCGCGAGGCGATGGGCCAGGGCGGGGTCGGCCAGCACGTCGGCGATCGCCGACGCCCATACCTGCGGGTCGCGGGAGTCGAGCACGAGGCCCGTCACGCCGTCGTCGACGGCTTCGCGCAGGCCACCGGATGCCGCGACGATGGTTGGCACACCGCTCGCCGCGGCCTCGAGCGCGACGAGGCCGTATGTCTCGGAGTGGGACGGCACGAGTACGATCCGCGCGCCGCGGAGGAGGCCGGCGAGTTCGGCCCTGGATTGCGGACCCACGAAGCGAAGGCCGTGCTCGATCCCATGCCGGGCTGCGAGGGCGGTGAGGCAGTCGATGTACCCGCCGAAGTCGGAGGAGGCGTCGCCGGCGATGACGAGGTCAGGACGCAGTGCCGTTGGCACGGCTGCGACGGCCTCGATTGCGAGGTCGAGGCCTTTGAGGGGCTGCACGCGTGCGGCGACGACCACGTAGCCGGCGCCGACCGCTGCCGGGGGCTGCGGGTGGAAGAGCGCTCCGTCCACGCCGGGGTACGCGATCCGCACGCGATCGATCGGTCCGCCGAGGCGCAGTACGACAGTATCGGCCTCGGCGGCGCTCACCGCGACCACGGCATCCGACTCGCGGGCAAGCCACGCCTCGCCGGCCATGCGTCCGGGGGACTCGGCGCGCTCGCCGGCTGCGAGCGGTGTCGAGTCGTCGGCGGCAATGCTGTGGAAGCTCTGCACGTGCGGGGTTCCGGTCAGGCGGGCGAGGGGGAGGGCGGCCATGCCGGAGAACCAGTGGTGGGAGTGGATCACGTCGAAGGTGCCGAGCTCGGCCAGGCGCATCCGGAATTCATCGACGAAACCCTCGTGCTCGCCTTTGGAGACAGGGCGCGACGGGCCCGCGGTCAGAAATCGCAACGTGACACCGGGGGCGAGAGGCATGCTGTCCGGCTGGTTGGGAGACGAACGGCGTGTCAGGATCTCGATGGTATGCCCGGCCGTTGCCATCGCCTCGGCCTGGTGCCGAACGACCACGTTCATGCCGCCGGCGTCGCCGGACCCCGGTTCGGCGCCCGGCGAGGTGTGCAGGCAGACGAGCGCGATGCGCAGGGGAGTCGACGCGGAGGGCATTGGACGAGCTTAATCGATGGAGCTGGGCGAGCCCGGCGCGCGAGTTGCCCCCTTATGCCCCTTCGAACGCCTTGGCGGCGGCATAGTCGGGCAGCTCGCGGACGGGCCAAGGTCCAGGTGGCGGCCGGGACCGGTCGCGCCCAGTGCGGCCTAGCGGCGGGAGGCCGTGAAGCGGCGTCCGGTGACCGACTCCGGCGAGATGCGGAGGTAGTTCCATTTCGCGGTCGGGTTGAGCGACTTCAGCTCAAGGATTCCCGACTCCACGATCTCGGAGTCGAAGCCGAGCCTGACGATGTTGCCCTTCACGACGATGCTCCAGCGGCGGCGAAAACGTCGACCGTCCACTTCGAACGCGATCGACGGGCGCTGCGTGATGCTGGCCAGCTTTGATCCCGGCGCGCTCCTCAGGAAGATCTCCCGATCGCGCACCAGATAGTTCATCGGGAAGATGTCAACGCCGGTGTCGGTTGCGACGGCCAGGCGGCCGAAGTCATTCGCAGTAAGGAGGTCCCAGCACTCATGAATCCCCAGCTGTTCGACGACGGAGTCGTGTAATTCGCTCATGTGACGGTGCCCCCAATGTCATCAGCCATTAGGTTATGGCCCCGTGGGGTGACATCGCTACCCCGCAGCATCCGCCGACCACGAGAGCCGGGCCCGTCGAGACTGCACCGGCAGTCTCGGCGGGCCGGTTGCGCTGGTGCGCTCGGCTACAGGTTGCCGGGAATGAGCACGCGGTCGATCGTGTGGATCACGCCGTTGCTCGCCTGGATGTCGCTGGCGCTGCGCACAATGCGGGGGTCGGTTAGCGCGCCCTCGTCGCGCAGATTCACTCCGCGCGGGTTGACGATGCCGCCGTTGGCCATCGTCAGCGACTTGGCACGATTCACGTCGACCTTGCCGAGGTTGCCGGCGGTGGCGTGGTAGAGCAGCACGTTGGTGATCTGGTCCCTGCTGAGAGCGGCCACGATCGTGGTCAGCGCGTCGGCTTCGCTTGCCGGCGCAACCCCGGTCAGGTCCTTCACCAGGGTCAGGAAGGCCCGGTCATTCGGCGCGAACACCGTCAACGAGGCATTCGGGTCACCAAGCACGCCCTCCAGCCCGGTATAAAGCACGGCCTGCACAAGGAGGTCGTAGTCGTAGGGGTTGTTGTCGGGGGCACCGCCACCCGATGCGGCGACGGCGATGTCGACGATCGTGCCCGGCTCGTGCCCGGCAGCGGATGCGGGGGCGGCTGCGCTGACGAGCAGTGCTCCCGTCGCCAGAGCGGTGACGATGACGCGTTTCTTCACGGCGTACTCCTTCGTTTTTGCCCGTGATTGGGCGGTGGGGGTCCTATGGAGTACTTCTGCCCAAGCGGACCCGTTGGATGCAGCGGGCGGTGAAAATTTTGGCTCATTCAGCGGCAGGAGTGGTCTGCGAAGTCGATCTCCCTCCGCTCGACTCGGCTGCCCGGTGCCCGAATGTGTCCGCTGTGACTGCTCGGCGCACGCGGCGACGCCGTCGGGCCCCACGTCTTGGCTGGCAGTCGAGTCCCTGTGATCGGCTTCGGGTGGTCTCAACCGGGCCAGGTGGTGGACACGCTGGAACGTCGGCTGTAGCTTGACGCTCTGACGTGAGGCCTGGTCGCAGGCACGGAGGTGCGTATGCCGGACGGGACCGAACGCATCCCGCGGCTGCCGCCGCGATGGTTCGTGAAGCTCGCGTGGAAGGTGCATCGGGCTCTGTTCCGGGTCACCGGCGGGCGTCGTGGCCTGTGGCCAGCTCGGGCACAGCGTTGGGGCGCCATGCGCCTGACCACAATCGGACGCCGCAGCGGTGAGGAGCGGTCGGTGATCGTCGGGTATTTCGACGACGGCCCGAACCTGGTGACCTTGGCGATGAATGGCTGGGGCGAAGGAGAGCCTGCGTGGTGGTTGAATCTCCAGGCGCGCCCTGAGGCGCTGGTCCAACTCGCCGACGGCACCCGTGAGGTCGTCGCGCACGCCGCGTCAGGTCAGGAACGCGTTCAGCTGTGGGCCCGCTGGCGGTCCCTGGACGAGAATCTTGACGGCTACGCTCGGCGCCGATCGACAGAGACGGCAGTCGTGGTTCTCGAACCTCGAGCTCAACGCGCCTGAGACGATCTCGTGGCTGTTATCGACGCTCGTGTGCCGTAGCTTGTGCTTTCACTCGGCGGGTTGGCGAATTAGGGCACGCATATTGAGTCCTAGCCGTGCCGGTGGGGGGTCTCGTCGGGTGGTGTCGCACGGCGGTTCGCGACGTTGTAAGCGAGCGAGGTGAGTTCGGATTCGCCGCACGTCCAGGCGCCCGAGTCGGGGTGCCACCTCGCGTCGGCCTTTGTCGCCGCTCGTGCCGGTCCGACCTGCGCATAGTCGTGCAGCGGGGTCGACCGGCGCAGGGGGGTGTGTGTGCCCGTCCGGCGACATGTTCCCACGCCCGTCGGCGACGAAGTCAACAAGATCCCCCAGATCGTCGAACCGCAACTCGGCCGTGATGGTGTTGGGCCCGAGAGTGAAGTGCGCCGTGGTGGTGCGCTTGTCGATCGGCTCCCACGCAATTTTTGATGAAAGCAGGGCGCTGGGAGCCAGGAAGCACAGGTCATTGATTTAGGTCACCGTTTCGGCGTGAGTGAGCGCGACGCCCTTCGCATCGACCATTGACCGCACAGACAGAAGTCGCACCCGCATCGTCCCGCCGTAATCGTCGAATGCGTGCAGTACATCCACTGGGAGTCCTTTCATCCTCGCGTTCATGATGAAGAAGCGCTCCGGAGTGTCCACGAGATCTAGCTGCTCCGCAGCAAACGTCATCCATGCGCTGTCCGGGGCGCTGCGGATGCGGCCGGTCCAGGTTGCCCGGAAGTCGGTCACGGCCGGCCGGCCGGCCGACCACACCGGACCGACGCAGGTACCGCTGCACCGGATCAGGTAGCGAAGCCAGGTCGCCGTCGAGGATGGCCCCACTTGACGCCGCCCGCACTGGCGGCCGCACACGTGCCAGGCGACGCTCGAATTCGGCGCGAAGGCTCAGTGGGCCCCGCGAGGGGAAGCCATATGCGACTGCTGTGAGGAGCACAACGTTCGCGACGGTGCCCACACCGTCATCCCTTGAGGAGGAGAGAATGGCCGCCTGTGAGGTCGCCACGGCACCGGCGCCGACGACCCACCACCACCGGGATGCGAAATGGGTTGCACAAGTTGGGGGATTTCCACGAGCTCGAAGGCCCTGGCGAAGCCGAAAAAGTGAATCAGACCGTGCACCCTAAACATCGCGGCGATGATGATGCGGGTCATGGTCGTGGCTCCCTCTCGAACTGATGTCGTAGCGCATCCGCGCATCCGCGCATCCGCGCATCAGTCTTCATTGGCGGCGTCGGAGATGCCAGAGAAGGAAGTCCCGGCCAATGAGGCTCTCGTGAGTGTCGAGGGCGGGGGCCGATGCCTTAGGCAGCGACGATCTGAAGAGGGTTAGCGCGCAGGAGTGCCCTCAACGGGGGCCCCATCCACGTCACGCGTACCTGGGCTGTGAAGCCAGTCGCGGAGAACGCCGACTACCGCGTCGCTTCGTGTCTGCTCGGTGTCTCCCGCACCATCGCGGGCGGCAACCGGCGCGAAGGAGTGACGCGAGCCTCGAACTGTGGTCATAGTGGCGACCGGGGCCGGTCGACGCCACACATCGCGCCGGCACCAATGAGGAGTATGTGCTCGAGGGATATCGTCATTGCTTCTCCTGGCCAGAAAACGGACATGATCCGCTGCCAGGGTCTAGAGCAACATGATGACCCTACCCCGCCCAGGGGCGTCTGTCATCACGTCGCCGTGCGAGAGCTATTTCCGCATCAATTTCACCGTCGATGCAGCGCCACTGTTAGTGATTTCAAGGGTGCGGTCCATTACTCCCTCGCAGACTCCACTCAGGGTGACGTTGTTGTCTCGCGCGAACTTCCGCATCATGGCGAATGCGCTCTCGGGACTAATGTTTCCCGTTTGGGCTACAGCACCCTTGGCTTGTTCGATCAGCACACGGCTTTGGAGGGCTCGCTGCAACTGCTCAGCCACAATGCCGGAATCGCGAACGATTCGCTCCTGAATGATGCCAATCGTGGCCACATCGGCGAGAGCCTGTGCGACGGCGATATCCGCGTCATTGAGCTCGCCGACCGTGGAGCTGAAAAGGTTCATCGCTCCCAGCACCGTGCCACGAAGCCGCAACGGCGTTGCGTGCACTGACTGAAAACCTTGTCCCAAAGCTGCCTCCCGAAATACGGGCCAGCGACTACCGGAACCGGCGATATCGCCGACGGTGACGGGCTTGCCAGTCGTGAAGCAGTCGACGCAGGGACCTACGCCAGCGTCAAGTTGAAGGATCTCGACCAAGTCGGCACTTTCGCTGGTGGAGGCCACCAACTGCAATTGCCCTGCAGCATTCGCGAGGAGCAGACCGCCGGCATCCGTTGCCAAGATGTCAGCACACACTTCAACGAGTGTCTGGAGAAGTGTCACCGTGTCGTAGTCGTCGATGAGGGTGTCGGCGACTGTCACAAACGCCGCACTCACCTTCTGCTCTCGGGATTGTTGTTCCACTTCGGATCTCCTGTCCACTGCGCAAGATAAGTTACTGCGAATACTCGTCGGGGTCGCTGAAGTCCAGTTTTCGCTGAACCACATCAAGCGCAACCTCGGCTAATGGGCGGCCATCCGCGAATGCGCGTGCCTGAAGCCTGGTGAACGCTTCTGTCGCTGAGACGCCGAGTTGGACGAAAATCATCCCGGTGGCTTGGTGAATTTCACGTCGCATTGCGGGTGATAGCGAGGTTTCCGCTCCCGCGTCATCGTCGGCCGACACCACAGCGTGTCGGAGGGCCTGCGAAGAAAGAGACTGCGCAAGGTCCATCCCCGCTGAAAGGTCTGGCGGCCGAAGCGGCCCTGGCGTTGAGCGGTATAGGTCGACAACGCCCACGGTGACGGCCCCCATTTTCAACGGCAGCGCGAATATTGCCCCCACATCCAGCCCCGCGATGGCGGACCTGAACATCGGCCACATCGTTGCATCAATTTCGTCAACGTCGGAAACGAGCGCAGGCCGCCCTGTCTGCAGCGCCTCCCAGTGGGGCCCCTCGCCCAGCTCGAACTGCAGTTGCTCTAAGCGGGCGGCGATCGAATCGCTGATTCCGATGGTCGATTGTCCGCCGAGCGCGCTCGTTATCGAGATGGAAGCGCCGCTGATCGGGAGCAGTGCGACAAATCGGTTGCACAGCTCCTGAGAAGCCGCAGCCATTTCCGACGACCGCGTTCCGAGTTCGTTTTCCATTTAGACCTACGTCTTCGGCCAGTGTTATCTCTTGATTTGCTCCGCAACGCGACCAGAAGGTCGCTCGATGAGGCGTTCGGAAAGTACGAACTCAACGCCGCACACAAAATTATATGCGGCCCCGCAGTGCTGAACCACTTCTGGCGACGGCAACTTGACCCCTCGATTCAGGCGTCTTGCCGGGCTCGTACCTTCGACCGTCATTCGAGCCCAATTTCATTGGGACCGCCTGAGTGCGGATCACTTCGATCATCGGTAAGCATCGTGTGCCGGAGGTTTAGGTTGCCTCAACGGAACGTCAGCCGAATGCTTCTGGCGCTGCAACGACATTTCCGCAGGCCCACAGTTGATTCATGATCGGAGAGTGCGAAGCCGGGCGATGTCGTCGGGATCGATTTCGTCTTGCCCCAATGTCCACTTTCGGACAACTGCTGGATGGGTGCGAGCGACGGCGGCAACGAGGTGCATTCCGTGGCGTTCGATTAGAAGCGAGACGAACACATTCGGTGGCATTGCTTCTCCTGGGCAGAAAGCGGACCTGATCCGCTGCCGGGGTCTAGAGCAACAAGATGACCCTACCCCGCCTTTGAGGACGCTGGCACAACCTGCCTGCCTGTTGACTTCTGCACGGCGAAGAGGGACGATTCGACTAGTCACCCCGGACCCCGGTGCATCCAACATTCGGAGAATCGGGAACCCATGACTGTTGCGTCGCCCAGAGCACTTCCCTTCGCCACGTCGAACTCCGCGCGTGCGCGCCAACAGCTCGATCAACTTGACGACGCGCTCGTGCTCGAACCGGCTGGACCGTCGTCGTGGCGCGTGTGCGACGGGCGCATCGCTCGCGGTCAGGGTCGGTTCCTCGCATTCGTGGACCGAAAAGGCGAAGCTTTCGAGGTCATGCAAATTGCCGACGACTTCGTGTGGGCATCGTTTCCCACGATGAGAGCCGCACTGGAGCACGTTGTCGAAACGTACAACGCATACCTGACAGAGCGATCTGCCGGGCAACTGGATTGGCTTTCGTGAGTTAGGTTCAATCGTCCAGCGGCTGGTGCCGCGTTGACCATGTGGCGACCCGATCTACCGCGGCAGTTCCCGGTCGCGGAGTGCGAGCACGATCGACGGGATGCTCAGTGCCGCGGCTTCGATCATCCAGAAGATCCCCATCAGGGCGTTGTAGCTGAGTGTGATGTTCCAGGAGTCGGGGTCTTCGCCTAACACGACGAAGGCCCGCGACGACGCCGGCGATGGAGCCCAGCAGGATCCACGCCGCAGGGATCACGACGAAAAGGGCAATCATGGCGACCGCGAGTGCGATTCGGGCGCGAGGGGTGCGCAGGGCTTGGAATCGGGTGTCCGTCATGAGCCGCTCGGTGCGCGCGGCGACCAACTGCTCGTTCTTCGTTCTACGCGACGTGCTCATCGGATCCTCCCGGTCCTGTGAATGGTGTGAGTGAGAACAATTCCCCGACCGGAGAGTCAAGCTCCGCGCGATGCAGAGCGCCAGCGCGAGGCTGGGGCTGTACTCGCCGCGTTCGAGATACCCGACCGTCTGATAGTGCACTTCAACTGCGTCCGCGAGCTGTTGCCGCGTGATGCCGCGATCGGTGCGCATGCTCTCGAGGCGGCGGTACACCGGCTCCTCCGACTTCGGTGTGCGTCCCATGGCGGATCGCACAAATACTATGTTGCATTATGGCAACATCGGAATGATGGTTGGGGTGCTGGCAGCGACCAGGCTGACCCACAGGAGACGGCGGATCAGCGATCTTCGCGGATGCTCAGTTGTCGCCTGCGGTCGAATAAATGCCGCCGTCTCCGCTGCCAAGCACGGTGAAACGCGTTCCTGCGGGCTCGCACACCAGAGCGTGAACCAGTTGCTGGAAGTCCATGCCGGTCGCACGTTCGGCGAGCAAGGCGAGCGCGACGTAGCCGCCGTTGTTGTACTGGAACCGCTCGCCGGCGGGGAAGACGGTCTTGTGTCCGCTCAGGACCGGTAGGAACTGCTCGATCGTCACGTCGTCCGAGATCAGGGGGAGGTTGTCCGCGAACAGTAAACCGGCGGGGGTGGCCAGTTCGAACATCACACGCTCGAGGAGCCCCATGACCACCAATGTCCCTATCCGCGACCGTCGTTCGTTCATAGGGTAGAGCCAGCCACGCGACTGGCCCCCGATGAAGGCGACAATTGTGCCCTGTCGACCGGAGCTCACCGGAGCACGAGGCCGAGACAGCCCATTACTCCGAGTACGGGGGGCGACGGGAAGCGGCTTGTGATTTCAGTCGCGGTCGGATGTCAACGAAGGGACGAATCGATGGCCACGAACGAGCACGAACAGGCAGGTTTCAGCGGGGCCGAGCGCGCGGCGATGACGCAGCGTGCCGCCGAACTGCGCGAGCAGGACAAGGGCGGCACGGGTTCGGCGAGGAAGCAGCGCGAGGCGCAGGCGTGCATCGATGCGATCGAGGGGCTTGACGGTTCCGATCGCGCCGTCGCTGAACTGCTGCACGTCATCGTCGCCGAGGAAGCCCCGCGCCTCGACGCGAAGACCTGGTATGGCTTTCCGTCGTACGCGCGGGACGGCAAAGTCGTGGTCTTCTTCCAGCCGAAGTCGAAGTTCGACACCCGCTACGGCTCGATCGGCTTCACCGAGGATGCTCTCCTCGACGACGGTGTCCTCTGGCCCACCTCCTTCGCCGTGATGGAGGTGACGGATGCCGTCGACACGCACTTGCGGGCGCTGGTGAAGAAGGCGGCCGGCTAACAGGTCTTCGGTGACCGGCACGGCGATCCCTTGTGCGCTCAGAGCACGGCCAGGCAGAATCGGGTGCATGACTGGTGCCGCGACTACTCCCGGTGACATCGACGCCAGTTTCACCGGGCCGATCATCGCCGAGAAGAATAGCGGCTGGCTCTGCGTCGTGATGTCACATTCAGGCGACTTCTTCGGCACGCGTAAGGCGGTGAAGGTCAGCGGCGAGGCCGACGGCATCCCTTTCGAAGCCACCATGATGCCGATGGGCGATGGCACCCATATGGTTCCTCTGAAGGCCGCACTCCGCAAGGCATTGGCGAAGGGTCTTGGCGACGAGGTCACGGTGCACCTCGCCCAGCGTCGGAGCTGACGACCGAGCCTGTCGGCCGCTCTCGCGGGAGTGGATCAGCCGGGGAACGCCGCGTCGTAGACGGCGCGGAGCTCGGCGCTGTCGGCCCCGGTGACGCCGCAGCTCGTGAGCGTTCCGTCCAGTGCGCCGACGAGATAGCTTTCGCCGACCTCGAAGGACACGCCTGAGAAGTCGGAGGTGATCGCGTCGACCTGCGTCACCTCGACGCGGTCGGCGACCTCGCCGGCGAACCGCTCCGTGACCTCCAGCACGACGGTGTCGCCCTGGATGTTCACCACAGTCGCGGCGAACGCCTGCTCCTGCGCGGCGACGGTCTCCGGCTGGAGCGCGAGGCAACTGCCGCTCGCGAGGTCTCCGCCCGCGGGAGGCTGTAGCGCCTCGACGGTGGGTTCCGGGCCGCCGAGGGTGAGCGGCACGACGATTGCGGCGGCGATGGCGAGGCCAGCGGCGACGCCGACCACCGGCATCCACCGTCGGATTGCGGGTCGCGGCTCCTCGGGTGTGACGGCCGTGGTGGTGGGGGACTGGCCTGTCATGATCTGCTCCATTCTGTGGTCGAGCCACATCGGCGAGGCAGCGGGCAGCGCGCGGGCCGGATCGGCGGCGCGCAGCTGATCGCGCAGCGCACGGTCATCGTCGTGCATCGGTGCTCCCTTCCTCATGGGATACATGTCCGGTCGGGTTGTCGGATTTCAGCAGCTCCTGCTTGAAGCGCGCCTTCGCACGGTGCAGGCGGATCGCCGCGGCGTTCGCGCTGATGCCGAGCACGACGGCAAGCTGCGGGCTCGTGAGCTCGTCCCACGCCCACAGGCGCAGGATCTCGGCGTCGTCGCGACGCAGGCCAGCGAGGGCGGCGGTCACGCGCGAATCGGCAGTGGTGCCGTCGAGGGTGGATGCTGCAGGGTTGTCGTTCGCTGCGGCCGGCGGCGGGTCGATGGCGATGATGCGGCCGATGAGACGGGTGCGGCGACGTTCGGCGCGCCGGGCGTTGTTGAGGCACTGCCGAGCGACGACGATCGCCCAGGGGAGAGCGTCGGCGGGCACGTCGTCGAGGCGGCGCCAGCACACCAGCAGTGTGTCGCCAAGCACGTCATCGGCCGTTGCGGCGTCAGTGCGGCGGTGTAGGTAGCGGCGCACGGGATCGGCGACGAGCACGACGAGGTTGCGCATCCGCTTCTCGCGCTCGGTGTCGGTCACAGATCTCATACTGAGCCATGTCCGGCAGGGGAGCGGGGATTTCATGCCCCGGCGTCGAGACGCCCGTCAACGCTGTGTGTCAGGCTCCTGCTCCAGCTTGTGTTGCTCGAGCCAGCGTTCGAGTCCATCGAGGATGAGGTCGAGGCCGAGCGGGAATTCGTCGCTGTAGTTGTATCCGGGTTTGAGAACATAGTCTGCGGTGAGCTCGGCAAGGTAGGGATACTCGTTGGCTGGAAGCTGGGCGAGCAGGATGTGCGCCATCGCGGCAGTCTCTTCCTCTGTCGTGATTGGCAGGTTTTTCTCTTGCATGGCAAAGCCGTAGATGTAGCTGTCGAGTGCTGAGAACGCGTGGGCCGTCATTGCGATCGAGAATCCTGCGCTTCGAAGAGTGCCGATGACGCGGTCGTGATGTCGCAGCGTGGCTGGGCCAGGATTCGTTCCGGAGTCCTTCAGTCCTGTGGCCCAGGGATGGCGAGCAAGGGCGGCGCGAAAGGAAACCGACCGCTTGCGCATCGCCGTTTTCCAGTCGTCGTTGTGCGAGGGCAGCTCGATCTCGTTGAACACCGAGTCGACCATGCCATTGAGCAGGTCTTCCTTGTTCGCCACGTGGTTATAGAGTGACATTGCCTCTACGCCGAGCTCCTCGCCGAGCTTCCGCATCGTGAGCGACTCAATGCCCGTGCGGTCGGCAAGCGCAATCGACACGCTGAGCACTCGCTCTCGGTTCAGCCGCCCTCGCGACCTCGCATCCGCCGTGTCCGATGGCTTTGCCATGGTTCCCCAATCCGGTCTATTGACAACCTTACCATGTAGCCGTATTTTACTTACACTGTAAACTTACAACGTAAGGAAATGAATGATTCAGTCCAAACTCGGCTCACACGAGCCGGACTCGACCAGGGCCGCATTCCCGCGCGCCCGGGTGGGTTTCACTGTGTGGCCGCCGCGCACCGCGGCGCTGGTCGCGGGGGTCGCACTCGCAGTCATGGCGGTGCTGGCCGGCTTCGGCAATTTTGGTGCGCTGGTGCCCCTCATCGTCCCGGGAGACGCCGTGCAGAGCGCACATAACATCTCTGGCGCTCCGCTCCTCTTCTTCTCCGGCGTAGCGAGCTTCGTCGTCATCGCTCTCCTCGACATCATCGTGGCGGGAGCCCTGTACACACTGTTCAAGCCGGTGAGCCGCCGCCTCTCCGCGGCAGCCGCCCGGATGAGAACCGTGTATGCCGTGCTCTTACTGGTGGCCATCAGCCAGCTGGTGATCGGCTTCTCGATGCTCCGCGATCCGGAAACCGCGCTGCCGGTCCTGGAGTCGTTCACCACCATCTGGGTCATCAGTCTCGGCTTGTTTGGCGCCTCCCTCCTGCTCGTCGGCTATCTGGCATTCCGATCTGGCTTCATGGCGAGGGTCTTCGGCATCCTGCTCGCCATCGCCGGCGTCGGATATCTTGCGGATGCTGTCGGCATGGCCTTCGTCCCCGACTTCACCGCTGTCTTCGCCCAGTTTCTGTTTGTGGGTGAAGTCGCGATTATTTTCTGGCTGCTCACAAAGGGCCGCCGTCTTCCCGCGAACTGATCTGCCGTAACCGACACGATGCATCAGCCCGCCATTCGCGCTAGCCGCATCCAGCCGGCTGTCAGCATTGCCTTCTAATGTACATCTTGTCCAGAACTCACCGGCGCGTCGACGCGCCTCTGCCCAGAGGAATCCCTCATGACCGAAGCGTCCCAGCTCACCAGCTTCACTGCCGAGGCGGCGGACTTCCTCACCGGACTCGCCGCCGACAACAGCAAGTCCTTCTTCGAAGCGCACCGAGACCAGTACGCACGCGCCATCCGCCAGCCGCTCGAAGACCTGCTCGGGGCAGCCGAACCCGTGTACGGCCCGGGCAAGGTGATGCGACCGAACAGGGATGTGCGCTTCAGCGCGAACAAGGAGCCATACCGCACCGAGGCGAGCATGTGGGCCGGGACCGTCGGCGGCGTCTACCTCAATCTCAACCGGGAGCGACTGGAGGTCGGCGGCGGGCTCTACGACCCCTCGCGCGACCAGCTCGAGCGCGCTCGAACCGCGATCGCCGAGCGCCCCGACATCGCCGCCGAGCTCGAGTCGATCATCCGAGCTCTCGAGGGCGACGGCTTCACGCTGGCGGGACCGTCGCTCAAGACGGCGCCGCGTGGCACGGACCCCTCGCACCCCGCGATCCAGCTGCTGCGACTGAAGCACTACGCCGCTCTGCGGGGCCTGCCGATCGATACGCCTCCGACCGACGTGCTGAGCAGCTGGCGCGCGATGGAGCCGCTCATCGCGTGGGTCGACACGCACGTTGGACCGGCTCTCACCACGCGCGGGCACTGACGTGATGCGCGGTCCGGTCAGCCGTTGCTTTTCACGCGGCGACCGGCCTGAGCTTCGGCGACCGTGAGCCCGATGCGCTTCGTGCGTGTCGGCTCAGTCTTGGCGCTTGCGATCCAGCGGAGGATGTTCCGCCTCGCCGAGGGTGGGAAGGACTGAAACTCCGCCCAGGCCGGATCGACTCTCATCAGCTCGCGTTGCAGATCGGCGGGGATGACGAGCGCATCCACGTCGCCCAGTGCCTCCCACGCGCCTGTGGTCATCGCGAGGTCGACCGAGGCCAGCCCGGCAGGTTGCATCCGCCCCTCCTCGATGAGTCGCTCTGCACGATCTCGGTAGGTCTTCGCCCACGGCTGAGTGCGGCGCGGGCTGATCAGCTGCATCGTGCGCTCGTCGTCGACCGCCCGGCGAATGCCATCGATCCACCCCGAGGCGACGAGCTCGTCGAGCACGTGGGCGGTCGTCAGATACTTGTGCGGCACGACCTTCTTGAACGTCACGAGCCACACCGCCTCGGCCTGCCGGTGATGCGCTTCGAGCCAGGCGTGGAGCTCCGCGACCGAGGCCACCTCGACCTTGACGAATCGATCGGTCTCAATCACGATGCGCCAACCCACGCACGACGATGTCGACCGCCGCGTCGAGCACCTCATCGGAAGGAGGTGTGCCGTGCATGAGCACCGAGTGCGTCACCATTCCGGTCAGCATCAGGAGGGCGGCCTCGGCCGTCGGATCCTCAGCGAGCGCACGGAGTGTGTATCGCATAGGCCGCTCGCCGTCGGCGACGAAAGCGTTGCGAATCGGCGCAATCTCGGGGTTGGTCTGAGCCCGCTCCGCAAGAGTGGCGAGAGCACGATCGAGCCGGTGCTCCACCATCGCGCGGCAGAAGCTCGCGAGCTCGCCGCGAAGATCCCGCTCAGCGTCGCCGCTCGCCTCGTGATGGGGCATCTCGCTGAACTGGGAGAAAGCGTCGCGTAAGAGATCGATGCGCTCGGGCCAGTGGGTGTAGATAGTCGCGCGCGAGTAGCCCGCCTCTGTCGCCACTCGGGCGGGCGTCACCGCCTCCCACCCCTCATCAAGGAGCAGCCTCAGCGCGACCGCTGGCACGTCGTTATGGGTGCGAACGACGCGTGGGTCGCGCTTATCTGTCGTGGCCATCGTGCGTTCCTCCGATACCGACCGCGGGCGACTCTTGGTCGCTCTGTCGAGAAAGCGACACCGAGACCATTGCGTTAGTGTACGAGGTGCGACTGACGGCCATGTCGGGCATTTTGATTTTCCGAGGTTTTCCGCGTGTGCCGGGCGGTCAACCCTGTTCGTCGGCCGGATCTGGTTCCCCGGGCTTGGGGTGCCCGGGGATCGAATCACCCGACAGATTCAGTTCAGCGGGGTCGACCTCGACGTCACCCACATCATCCGGCCCGCCCGTACCGGGGAGAACCTGGACTTGAGCTTCGGTGTCGGCGTCGACAGCCTCGCTGTCCGCAACGGGAGTCGATTGCTTCGCCTCGGTGTCGCGCTCGCTGGTGGGACTCGTCACGCCGGTCGCGCCGTCGGGCAGGCCACTGGATTCAGGGGCGTCGCTCATATTGATCCTCTGTTCGCCATCCGGGTCAGCCGATCGGCTGACGGTGTGCTCTGATGCTACGTGCACCGCCTGGCTCCGACGAGGGTTGACCGCTGTCGTCGTGGTTGCCCGGTCGAATACGGAGATCGTTCACTCTACAAACGTGCCATACCGGGAATGCACGGACAACAGTCGGTGGGTCGTTCTACGATCGGAACTGCGTGGCCGGACGCCCCGAATTGTGGAGCGCAGTGGGCAGGAGCAAGCGGTATGCCTGCCGGGTCGATCGACGCAGGGGCGAGCGCGCAGACGAGGCGGCCACCCGCGGCGTCGACCCGACCTCGCTGACCAACGCCGAGCTCGAACTCGACACTCTTCCGCTGACACAGACACCCCGACCGCCAGCCGTGAGAGCGTGGCTAAGCTACGGCGCCGTCGCGATACGCGCCGTGGCCTGGACGCCGAGGGCCGTCGCCCTCGAATGGACCACCACGGGGGGAGAGGTGCAGCGGGCGTGGGTGTGGGCCAGCGCGGTGGATGCGAATCCGGCGCCCGGGGCTCAGGCATGAGACATGGTGCTCCTTCGGTGTCAGGCGACGTCGATCACGACGTTGCCGCGCTTGCGGCCGGTGTCCACGTACCGATGTGCCTCGGCGATCTGATCGAGTGCGTAGATGCGGTCGATCACGGGCCGCAACCGGCCGTTCTCGGCCAGGTCGACGAGGTACGCGAGGTCGCCCGCGAGGTATCGCCCCGGCGTGGTCGCCACGGTGAGCCCATGTTTCCGGCCCTGCCCGGACGCAGCGAGAACGGAGTGCAGGTCGCTCGCGACGAGCAGCACCGCGCCACTGGGCGCGACGATCGGACGCACGCGAGAGAAGGGCGCATTGCCGACGCAGTCCATGACGATGTCGTAGCTGGTGTCGCCCTCCGCGAAATCCATATTGCGGTAGTCGACGATGTCGTCTGCCCCGAGCGCAATGGCAAAGGATGCGTTGCGGGCGCCACACACCGCCGTGACGTGAGCGCCAGCGGCCTTGGCGAGCTGCACCGCCGCTGACCCTACCGCCCCGGATGCGCCGTTCACGAGCACCCGACTTCCCCCCTCGAGACGGGCGTGGTTGAAAAACGCTCGAGCGGTGATGCCGCCGAAGACAAGTGCAGCCGCCTCGGCAAAGGAGGCAGAGGTGGGTTTGAGGGCGAGAGCGCTCGACTCGTCGGCGACGGCGTACTGGGCGTGCCCGCCGAACCGGCTGCCGAGCATCCCGACGACCTCGTCACCGGGTCGGAAGCGGGTGACGTGTGCACCAGCTTCTTCGACGACTCCGGCCGCGTCCATTCCGAGGATCGGACGGCGCGGTCGCACGAAGCCAAGCACCAGCGATGACGGGAGGCTGAGACCGGCGGGTACATCCTTGCTGCGCGCGCGGCGGTCGGCGGTACTGACCGTCGTCGCGTGTATTCGGATGAGCACCTCGGTGGGTCGCGGTACCGGTCGAGGGACCTCCTCGATTTCCACCACCTCAGGCCCGCCGAAACGGCGGTAGACGGCGGCCCTCATCGGGTCACCCCGCGAACGGCGACTCGGCGACGGATGACAAATTCCGCTACCGCGAGATTGATCACCCAGGCAGCCCCCATTCCCACCGCGCGAGACACTTCGTTGGCTGATCCGAAGATAATCGACTCGGGGATCAGCACGAGGGCCTGGGTGCCGGCGGCCACCGCGATGGCGTATGCCCGGGTCATCCATTCGCTGTGAACCACGAAGTCGCGCTGCATGATTGCGCGGATGCCGAGCGCGATGCACCCGACCATGGCGCCTCCGAAGATGAGCCGAAGAACGATCAACGCATCGCCGTCACCGGTCGGATGGGCGTAAAACACAGCCATCCACATTCCGGAGAGCGCGGTCAGCAGGCCGGCCGGAATCAGGATGCGCCCCATGATGCGATGCCAGCCGCCTCGGCGTCGTCGCAGCGCGGGAACGAACTGGAACGCTCCCAGAATCGCAAAGATGGTGGCGCTCACGATGTGCGTGACGACGGGGAGCGGCGAGTCGAGGAACCGCGCGTTCTGCGCAGTCTCAACTACCCCTCCCGTCAACTGCGTTATGCGAGCAACACCCGCGATGGTCGGGATGAGACTCAGAAGGATCAGCCCCGCGGGGGCGAGCCACTGGGGCGCGTTGCGCCGCAGTGTGCCGGTCACGGCTGTCATGCGTTTTCCTTGTCGAAGTTGTTCACTGAAATCACTGTCGCGCCGAGATCCCAGACTCGTCGGAGCAGTCCGTGAAGGGCAGCCTGGTCGGTGGCTGGACCGGTGAGCGTGGTGGTGCCATCGCTCTCGTTGTACAGCGTGAATCCCTCGAACCAGTCGCTCCACTGCTGGTCGAGCTGCCCTTGCAGGCGTATCTCATACATGAGGGCCGCGCGGGTGCGGGTCGACCAGAGCGAGTAGCCGAGCCAGCTGAGGGCCGCACCCATGGGGAGGGCTGCCATGCGCTCGAGAGCGTGTGGCAGTAGAGCACCCGCGACGGGTGTCACCGCTGCTGCGGCGATGAGAAGGATGCCCGCTCCACGGGACAGCACCCGCGCGCGGATGATCGAGACACCGAACAACAGCGCTCCACCGACGTAGAGCACAAGGCCAACGAGGGGCAGTGCGCCAAGGATGCCGAGGTCGGACTCCGCCGGTTCGCGACCGAATAGGCCGGCTATGCCGGTGGCAAGCTGGGGGGCATCAACCGCGATGAGCGGCGCGACGAGGGCCTCAGCGAAGGTGTAGGCCGCCTGCAGCACGAAGAACAGCGCGAACATCGCGTAGGCGATGAGTCCGAGCAGCCCGAATTGCCGAATCTGGCGCAGGTAGATTCCGGTGAGGCCAATCAGGGCGAGAACGGCCATGGTGAAGCTGACGAGGTGCACCGTCATCCATCGCTGGGTTGTGAGCGACTCGACGACGTCTGCCGGGTGAATGAATTGGATGACGATATAGATGAGGCCTGCAAGCGTCGCGGCCACAGCGGCGGCGCGAGACAGCGTTGCTGATGTGATGTTCATCGGGTCAACCTACGAAGTGCCCTGATGACCAGGCATCACCACATGTGGTGACTCTCGTGGTGATTGTTAGATCACACCCAGTTCGCGTGCACGGCGCACGGCCGCCGGGCGGTTGTTCACGTCGAACTTCTCGAAGACATGGCGGGTGTGGGTGCGCAGCGTGTTGACGGAGATGAAGAGTTCCCTCGCAATCTGGGGGCCGGTGAGCTCGGTCGCGAGCAGCCGCAGAACCTGTAGCTCGCGATCACTCAGCCCTTCAGTGGTGCCGGTGGTCTCGACCGCCCCGCGACCGACCAGTGACCGCAGCTCGCCGGCGACTCGCGCGCGCCCGCCCGCCTCGGCAGCGTCAAGAAGTCTCTGGAGCAGCTGATCGGCCGCGGGGTTGTGCTGGGCGATCAGCAGCCGTACCAGAGTGATGTGTGCGTACTCACGCAGGTAGCTGAGGTCGTCGAGCGGGGTTAGCCCCTGAGCATCCGTCCATGCCTGAGCCTCGGGTAGGCGCCCCTGCAGGATCAGGAGACGTGCCTTCATCGCCCCAATCGGGCGGGTCTCGGCGGAGAACCCGCGAAGGTAGCGCTGCTCGGCCGTGCCAAGTAGGTCGAGCGCGGCGCCGAGGTCGCCCTGGGCTTGCCTGAGCAGCGCCTTCGAGACGTGCCAGCGGTAGTGGTGCTCGTTCGAGAAGGCACCTTCGCCCAGGGCTTCGGTGAGGTTTTCGACCGCCGCGAGATGTTCCTCCGCCGCCGCGAGGTCGCCGAGCTCAACCCACACTTCGGCGAAGCCTCCGTGCAGGTCCGCTGTTGGTGGTCCGCCGCCTAGCTTCTCGGTCGCCTCCCGCAGCGCGGCCTCGTATCCGAGTCGCGCTTGCTCGAGGCGGCCCAGGGGGATCAGCATGTCGGCGAGCACCATCGTGGTGCTGAGCGCGTCGGTCAGGTTGCCAGCGAGGCGCAGGCTGCCGTTTGCATCCCCGAATGCCGTCACTCCCGCCTCAAGATCTCCGCTCGCCCACGCGCCAAGCCCGAGAAGGCCGGCAGCCGCGCCGCGTCCGAGGTGATTGTCGGGATTCGTGAGCGCCAGGGCACCGCCGGCGTGCTTCTGGAGGCCAGCCAGGTCGCCGGTGGCCAGGGCGAGGGATGCACGGTACAGGGCAATCGTGATGGGAAGTGTGTCGAGTTCAGGGCCCGGCGCCGATTCATGGGTTGTGGCCAGCGTCCGTTCCGCCATCCGGAGCTTCGGCTCGACGGCGGTCAGGTCACCCGAGACAAGTGAGGACCACGCGGAGAACACGCCCAGCACCGGACGAAGCGCGATTGTCTCGTCCGGCAGCTGGGCGAGCCAGCCGAGCAGGGTCGCATCCTGCCGGCTCTTGCGCACGCCCGGAATCAACGCCTCGATCATCCTTCCCGTCCGCGGGAAGTCGGAGGCAGCAAGTGCATGCCGCACTCCCTCCTCCGGCAGGTTGTTCTGCTCGTACCATTCGCTGGCGAGGTGGTGCAGCGCGGCGACGGGGGCGGGGCCGCGGGCCAGCAGTCGCGCGCGCAACACGTCAGCGAAAAGGTGATGGTAGCGAAACCAGTCGCGCCGGTCGTCCAGCGGAACAACGAACAGGTTCGCGCGCTCCAGCGTCTCGAGCATTTCGGCGCCGCCGGCTTGACCGGTGACCGCCTCGCAGAGCGGCCCGCTGAGCCGGTCGAGAATTGCGGTCTGGCTGAGGAACTCACGCATATTCGCAGGCGTCCGTTCGAGCACTTCTTCAACGAGATAGTCGATGACGAAACGGTTGCTGCCCGCGAACGCAGCAATGAACGCGGAAGCGTCCCCGCGGTCCCGAATTGACAGCGCCGCCAGTTGCAGCCCAACGATCCAGCCCTCAGTGCGGGCCTCGAGGGCAGCGACATCGTCGTGGGACAGTGACAGGCCCATGACCGGGCCGAGGAACGCGGCGGCCTCGTCGGGGGTGAAACGCAGGTCGGCGGCACGCAGCTCGGTGAGCTCTCCGCGCGCGCGCAGGCGAGCGACCGGCAGGAGCGGGTCGGAACGGCTCGCGATGGCCAGGTGGAGAGTGGGGGGCAGGTGGTCGAGCAGGAAGAGTGTCGCGTCGCGGATCGACTGGTTCTCGATCAGCTGGAAGTCGTCCAGAACCAGAAGGATCTCTGGGGTGCTTCTGGCGATGTCGTTGACGAGTGCGGTGAGGGTCGCTTCCGTCGGCTGTTGACCGGCCGGTGCTTCGGCACCGATGCCCGCGTCAGCCTGCTGCAGGGCGGCCACAAGGTAGCCGAGAAACCGCACGGGGTCGTTGTCGCTGGCTTCGAGCGACAACCAGGCCACACGCATCTGCGGTTCCCGTTGCCGGATTTCGGCAACCCACTCACTGAGTATGGTCGACTTGCCGAACCCGGCCGGAGCAGAAACGAGAGTGAGCTTTCTGCCCGACCGGAGGCCGGCATTCAGTTGCGCGATCAGTCGCGGGCGCGCGACGGCCTGCGAGCGCGGTGGCGGCACGAAGAGCTTCGTAGCCAGAACAGGCATCGCCATCTGCTCATGTTAGCGACGGGCGGCACGCAGCTTCGCTATACCCGCATCACGGGCGATCCGCTGCGGGACCATCCTTCGCACAAGGTTGATCGGGCCTATTTTTGCGGTGCTCTAGATCTGGCTCGCGAACTCATGGAACTGGGTTGACCGCTGGATGGTCCAGGGCCCGGGGAAGGCTTCAACGAGCTCCTCCTGCTCTTTCCTACCGGGGTAGTAGCCGAAGGGGGCATCCAGGCTACCGACTATGCCGAGCGCGACATCGTGGCGACTGCCTGGACGGCCTCGCGCAATCCGGCGCCCCCCGGTGACGGGATCGGCGCCGGTCGAGCGTGACAGCACGACCGCGTGCTGCTCGACGAAATCGCCCAGCGCCTGCGCCGTCTGCTCGAGGGGATACACCCGCTCGACTTTGGGGGCTGACCGCCCCCGAATCGATGAGCTCGGTAAGCGCAGCCAGGCGCGCTGCGCTTGGCGTCGCGGAAAGCACACGCGCAGTAGTGCCCCTTAGGGTGGTGTAGCCCGGTGGCGATCGTCCACATCGATGACGCCGAGCGGCTGGTTCGCCAGACGGGCGGCTAGCGGCAGATGTCGCGTCGTTGCGTCGTCGTCCAAGCGAATCGTCCGGCCGTCGCGCATTCAGGCTCGAGTTCGGGAGGAGAGCTCTCATCCGAGTACGGTTCATCGACGCTGAACCACTCGCCATCGAGGAGTACGCCATGGCCGTATTGGTCGAAGAGCGCCTGGACAAGAGGCATCAGCGCACAGGTCTCCCAGTACAGGATCCCGTCCACGGTTTTCGCGCGCAGCGGGTTTGCATCCCGTCACAGACCAGAAGGGCCGAGACCCCATCGGGCGCGTGAAAGCTGTTTCCGATAGTCGGTAGCTTCTTCGAGGGGCCCACCGGTAGAAGCGTCACAGGCAGTACGAATGGTGACGGGTCGCTAAGGACATCGAGGCCTTCGCCGACACCCTCAGATCTCGCGACGTCTCGAAACACATGGGTGGCGAGTTCAGGTGGTGAGCGCAACACATTCGAGTTCGGATCAGAGCATGCTGGTGTTGTTCGCAGGTCTCGGCCAATTCGTCCGCGAACAGCCGTCATGGCTCATCCTCCGTCCGGCATCGCGAACGGTCAGTAGTGGGAGTTTTTCCGTTGGACCATGGACGTTGCGCGTCGGTCAACTTGGTGACGTCCCCGGGGGCGGATGCTCCTATTGTTGTCAAGCTGCCTCGGGATGCTCGAGTTGGGTGATGACCGACAACGCGCGGAACTACCGACGCTCGCGCGAGCACTACACATGCACTCGAGGCCACACCGCCTGCGACAGCTACTCGTACCTGAGCGCGGTGATTGGGTTCTGGCGCGCTGCGCGCCGGGCTGGAATTGTTCCGGCGAGGAAGGCGATACCCATCACCAGGAGCACAACTGCGAGCATGGGCATGGGTGCGAAGATGAGTACTTCGAGCCCCTCGAGGTCGGCAATCACCGTTTCGGCAAGAATCACGTTCGCGACGGTGCCGGCGCCCATCGCACCGAGTGCACCGATCACGCTGCCGAGGAAGCCGATGAAGACCGCCTCAACGCTGAACAGTGTGTAAATCCGACCGCCGCCCATGCCCATTGCTTTCATGAGACCGATCTCGCGAGTGCGTTCCTGCACACTCATCAGCAGCGTGTTGATGATGCCGAACCCGGCCGCGACAAGCGCGATCACGGCAAAGGCGTTCAGCACACCGATGATGCCGCCGATGATGGACTGAAAGATGCCGATCTGGTCGGCAGCCGTCATAGCGTTGTAGCCGAGTTCTGCCAGATCCGCTTTTAGCGCGCTGAGCGCTTCTTCGCCAATGCCCGGATCGAATCGCGCAGTGGCGAGGAAGAAGCCGACTTCGGTTTCCGCGGGACTGCCGATGGCTTGTGCCTCCCGCAGCTCGTCGGAGAGGGTCTGGTTGAGCCCAATCCCACTTTCGAACAGCGTCTCGTTCTGCACGCCGGAGATGGTCGCCTCCCGTTCGTGTATCTCGCCGCTGTGGTCAGCAATGCCAATGCTTACTGACTGCCCGACGGCCGATTCGGCGTCGGGAAAGCCGAGGCTCTCGAGATAAGCGCTTGTGAGCAGAACATGATTTCCGCCTTCGGGCATCGGAGCGCCCGCAGCCAGATCCGGAGTGATCATCTGGATGTTGGCATTGATGGCGAGCTCATACTTGCCGGTGCCGTCGTGCTCGATATAGAGCGGAGCGAGCTGCAGGGTCGGATTAATCTCCAGCACGCCATTCACGCCGGCAATGGCGTCGATATCCGCAGCTGTCAGGATGCCGCTCGCGAACTCTGACCCGTCACCCTCGAACCGTCCGCCGGCCACTGCAGAATCCGGATCGTATGGCGCCGGCCCCGACTGCGAACCGGGAGCCGCATCCGACGCTTTGGTGATCGCCAGCGCGTCGGGTGCCGCAACGGAGGAGATTTGGTTGTCGATGTAGGTGGAGATGCCGGTGCCGATGGCGCTGGTGATGGTGAGGGTGAAGGCGCCGATGACGATGGCGGTGACGGTGAGGGCGGTGCGGGTTTTGCTTCGGAAGGTGTTGCTGATGGCAGCTCGGGTGATGTCGAGGGGGTTCATGCTGCTGCTCCTGGGGTGTCGAGGGAGCGCACCGAACGATCGCGCCTCCGCCGGCCGGACCGTCGCCGGATGAGCAACTCCGCCACGAAACTGTTGATCACGAAGCCCGTGGCGACGAGCTGCGCCTCGCCGAATGCGTCGACCTCACCGAGGGGGATCGTCCACAGCGCGAAGACGAGCGCTTGGGTTCCGCCGGAGACAGCGATCGCGTAGGCGCGCGTCATCCAGGCTCCGTGCGCGGTGAAGTCACGACGCGTGATCGCGATCACTGCCAGCACAAGAAACATGATCATCGGCACGGCGAAGACAAGTCGAACCATCGCGAGTGCGAACTCTTCCGGGGGGCCACCGAAGAAGACCGCGAGCCAGATGCTGGACAGTGCCGCGATGAATCCAGCGGGGATCAGTGCACGGCCGGCGGTACGATGCCAACCGCGCCGAATTCGCAGTGCCGGAGAGAACTGGAATGCGCCGAGAAGGCAGAACACGCTCATCGCCACG
>Ga0105048_10002006_pt1 | contig 32940 bp, 28 predicted proteins | sample MAT05_FD_78382 | JGI IMG/M metagenome (GOLD analysis project Ga0105048, IMG submission 78382) | Freshwater microbial communities from Lake Fryxell liftoff mats and glacier meltwater in Antarctica - MAT-05 | ecosystem: Environmental > Aquatic > Freshwater > Ice > Liftoff microbial mat | place... | reverse complement strand
TGACCAAAGTGACGAAAGTGAGCGCGCGGGCAGCGTCGACGCTGTGGTCCCTGCGCGCGAGCAGAAAGACACCCAGGCACACAGCGAGGATGCTGAAGCCTTGAAGGAGCGCGATTGCGAGCGTCTCTCTCGAGAACAGGCCGAGGTCACGTTTTCGTGGCGGCCGTCTCATCACGTCAGCTTCGGCTTTTTCGGCCTCGAAGACGAGCGTGCAGGCGGGGTCGATGATTAGCTGAAGGAACGCGATGTGAACAGGCATGAGCAATAGAGGCCAGTCGGCGAAGAACACAGGCAGTATGGACAGGCCGGCAATGGGTACATGCACGGCGACGATGAAGACGATGGCCTTTTTGATGTTGTCGTAGATGCGCCGGCCGAGCTTTACCGCTTCGACGATGGACGAGAAGTCGTCATCGAGGAGCACGAGCGAAGCTGCCTCACGAGCGACGTCGGTTCCGCGCCCGCCCATGGCAATGCCGATATGTGCGGCCTTCAACGCGGGAGCGTCATTCACGCCATCCCCCGTCATCGCGACGACCTCGTTGTTTGCCTTGAGCGCATTGACGATGCGTAGCTTCTGCTCGGGAACCACGCGCGCAAAGATCTGCACTTCGGCCACACGCCGCGCGAGCTCGTCGTCGGACATGTTTTCGAGATCGGTGCCCGTCAGCACGGTGTCGCAATGCTTGAGCCCAGCGTGGCGGGCGATACTGTGGGCGGTGGCGGGGTAGTCGCCGGTGATCATGACCACGCGTACGCCGGCAGTTTGACACTCGGCGACGGCGCCAGGCACGGTGGGTCGTAGCGGGTCCTCGAAGCCGAGCAAGCCAACGAGTTCGAGCGAAAGGTCGTGGTGGTCGGCGGGTAGTTGTCCCTCGCGCGTAGCGCCACGCGCGACGCCAAGGACGCGAAGTCCCTGCGAAGCCAGACTCAGCACGTCACGAGCGAGCGAGTCGCGCTGCTCCGGATCGAGATGACAGAGGTCGGCGATGGCTTCAGGTGCGCCCTTGGTCGACACCACGACTTCGTCGCCGATCCCTCTGCGCCAGGCATGGCTGACGGCAAGCAGACCCGGCGTGAGTGGGTACTCTCGCGCCAAGACCCACGTGGGATGTAGGTGCTCGGTGCCTCTGATGAGCCGGTCGCCTGCCTCGTGCAGCGCACGCTCCATCGGATCGAACGGGTCGCGCCTGCTCGCGAGAATCGCGTGCTCGAGGAGTCCGTGGAGTTCCTCAGGTAGCTCCACCGTGAGACTTGCAAGATCCGTGGTGGCGCCGCCGATCGCGAGCAGCCGCAGAGTCATCTGGTTCTGCGTGAGCGTGCCCGTCTTGTCGACGCACAAGACCGTCGCGGCCCCCAACATTTCGACCGCTGCCATCCGTCGCGTGAGCACCCGGCGGCGCGACAGTCTCCACGCGCCAAGCGCGAGAAAGATGGTGAGCACGACTGGGAACTCTTCGGGGAGAATTGCCATCGCCAGCGCGATGCCAGCAAGGAACCCTTGCTTCCACACGGCAGCGCCCCCTCCCCGAGTGAGCGCAAAGGCCACAACCACGACGCAACAGGCCGCGAGTCCGGCGGTGGCGAGCACACGCACGATGCGCTTGGTCTCGGTCTGAAGCATCGTCGGTTCTGCCGCGGCTTGCTCGAGGGCCTTGCCGATCTTGCCGAGCTCTGTACCCGTGCCTGTCGCCGTGATCTCGAGGATGCCTTGACCCGAGGTGACCAACGTTCCCGAGAACACGGAGGGCAAGTCATCGCCGCCGGGTCGGTCGAGGGCCCGCGCATCTGCGGTAGGTACCTTGCGAACGGGGACCGATTCTCCGGTCAGCAGAGACTCGTCCGTGGCCAAGTGCAGGGCTTTTCGGAGCAAACCGTCCGCAGGAACGCGGTCCCCTTCCACGATGACCACAAGGTCGCCGCGTACGACCTCACGGCCTGCGATACGTCGGCGCGCACCAGCGCGGATCACGAGCGCGCGCGGGCTCGAGAGGTCACGCAAGGCTTCGAGCGCGTGCTCGGTGCGGCGCGCTTGAACGATCGTGATCGTCATGACCACGAATACGAAGCCAAGGAGCATCAACGCGTCGGTCGGCTCGCCCAAGAGCAGGTACACGACGCCCGCTGCTACGAGCATGACGAACATCGGCTCGCGCACTACCTCGAGGACGATGGTGAGCAGATTTCTCTTCTGCTGGGCCGGGAGTTCATTCGGCCCCTCCTGCTGCAAGCGAAGGGTCGCGTCCTCCTCACGCAGGCCTGCGAGGCCTTCGAGCTGCAGGACGCTTGCGACGGGCGGAAGTCGCGCGGTTGCGACCTCACTCACGGCGTCGCCAACGGTAGTGAGCCCAGGCCAATCACGTGAAGTTTTGTCGTCCGCAAAGGCGCTCGCATATACGACGTGAGATTCACGCATGTGCAAGAGCCGGGCCATGACTCCTTTGCCAGCTCGGATCGCGCAGCAGTGTGCTTGGCTGCACTGCGAAGCCCGCAACCAGGGTGCAGGTTGTATTCGGCCGCGCAAAGCGAGCGCGGGTTTGGGGTCCTCGCGCACACCTTGCGTCACTTGCACAGGAAGACGACGGCTGGTTCGCAGTGGACGTGCCGCCGGTTGGGGGCCTGAGCGTGGCAGGCGTGCTCAGACGTCGTGTTCTGCCCCGGTCGCCGCCGCCCGAACGCGCCCCGGCGCAGCCCAGCGGAGCTTGGGCACGCATGCTGCAAGTAGCGGCGACATGATCTGGAGCGCAGCATGACCAAGATGAGAGCAGCCGTTTTCGTGCAGCCCGGACGCATCGTAATCGAGGAAAAACCGATCCCACCCGTGGGTCCGCTCGATGCCCTGATTCGGGTGACCACCACCACGATTTGTGGCACCGATGTGCACATCCTCAAGGGCGAGTACCCGGTAGCCAAGGGCCTGACCATCGGCCACGAGCCGGTCGGGGTGATCGAGAAGCTCGGCTCGTCCGTGGCCGGCTACCACGAAGGCCAGCGCGTCATCGCCGGTGCGATCACGCCGAGTGGCTGGAGCAACGCCTGCCAGTGCGGGATGGGCTCGCAGGATGGCGCGGGCACCGCGCACGGCTGGAAGCCCATGGGTGGCTGGAAGTTCGGCAACACCATCGACGGCTGTCAGGCCGAGTTCGTGCTGGTACCGGATGCGATGGTCAACCTGGCACCGGTACCTGACGGCCTGTCTGACGAGCAGGTGCTGATGTGCCCCGACATCATGTCGACTGGATTCAGTGGCGCCGAAAGTGCGGGTATCCGGATAGGCGACGTGGTCGCCGTGTTCGCGCAAGGCCCGATCGGTCTGTGCGCGACGGCGGGCGCAAAGCTGAGCGGCGCCAGCGTGGTCATAGGTGTGGACCTTTTGCCGCAGCGCCTGCAGATGTCCACAGCCATGGGAGCCGATTACACGGTGGACGGTAGCAAGAGCGACCCCGTTGAAGAGATCCTGCGCCTGACCGGTGGGCGGGGTGTCGACGTCGCCATCGAAGCGCTGGGAACGCAAGCGACCTTCGAAGCGGCACTTCGCGTCTTGCGTCCTGGAGGCACTCTGTCGAGCCTGGGGGTGTACTCGACTGACCTGAAGATCCCGCTGGGCGCGTTTGCGGCCGGGCTGGGCGACAACCGCATCATCACGACGCTGTGCCCAGGAGGCAAGGAGCGGATGCGGCGCCTGATGTCCGTAATCGAGGGCGGCCGTGTCGATCTCGGCGCGATGGTGACTCATCGCTTCAAGCTCGGCGACATCGAGGCGGCCTACGATCTCTTCAGCCACCAGCGGGACGGGGTCCTCAAGGTGGCCCTCACTCCGTGACACACGGGCTCAGGAATACCTGGCGCTGGGCGTCAGGCGGACAGCTCCGCGAGGACGCGTTCGAGCCGCACCGCGACCTCGCTAGCCACATCGAGGAGCCCCGAACCCTCGGCGCCAGCGCCGAGGGTTTGCATCGGGTCCACGGCGCCCACTACGACCTTGCCGTCTTCGTTCTCGTAGAGCACCACGTTGCACGGCAGGAGGACGCCGACGCGTGGATCCGTGAGCAAGGCCGTGTGCGCGAGAGACGGATTGCAAGCCCCGAATATCCGGTAGCGAGGGAAGTCCACGCCCAGCTTGGCCTTCAAGGTCTCTTGCATGTCGATCTGGGTGATGACGCCAAAGCCCTCTTTTTTGAGCGCTTCGGGGAGTCGTACCAGGGCCTCCTCGTAGCTGAGCGACAGATCCTTCCAGCGTCCGGGCGCGTGTCGCGCTTCGTTTGTCATGTTCGTCACCTACCAGGTAGAGCCAGCAGACGCCTGGACAGGTTCGGAGCGCATGTCTTTTCGTACTCAGACCAGGCGCATCCAGGGGAGGTGGGCTGATTCCCGCAGCGAGCCGTTCCGCGCTATGCACCAGGCAATGACTGCTGCCGATCAGACTGCCCCCGGCGACATCATCGAAACGGTCGCTCGGGCGCGCCAGGGGGACCGCGCGGCCCTGGAGGCCGTCCTCCTGGCGCTCGCCCCCTCCATCAATCGCTTCGGCCTTCGCATGTGCAAGAACGTCCACGACGCGGAGGACGTTCTTCAGGAAACCCTCATCAACGTGGCGCAGCATATCGGTGATTTCGAAGGCCGCTCGTCGCTCACCAGTTGGGCCTTTGCTCTCACGCGCAGCGCGTGCGCCAGGAAGCGCCGTGGTCTGAAAAATCAGCCCCATATCAGTGACGATCGGCTCGCGGAATCGCAGGATCCGGCCCCATCCCCGGAGGCCCGGTTGGCAGACCAGGAGCTTGCGTCCGCTGTTTCGGCGGCGCTGGATGGGCTCTCCGACGACCACCGCGAGGTCATCCTGCTCCGTGATGTCGAGGGGCTTTCAGCTCCGGAGGCTGCCTCGTCGATTGGCATCTCGGTAGACGCCCTCAAGAGCCGGCTTCATCGCGCCCGCGAAGCGCTCCGCGCTGCGCTCCTCCCGTTGCTCGAGCCCCGACGCGAGCAGACGCGGACCGGCTGTCCCGATGTCGTCGGGCTGTGGTCGAAGAAGCTCGAAGGCGACCTGAGCCAGGCCGATTGCTCCGCGATGGAACAGCACATCCAGACCTGTTCGCAATGCGGGGCTGCGTGCGACGCGTTGAAACGGGCCCTCTTGGCGTGCCAGCGCACTCGCACCGACGAGGTGCCGATGGAGGTCCAGGCGAGGGTCAAGGCCGCTGTGCGGGCCTGGACAGTGCAAAGCGGACTCCGAAATTAGCGCGAACCCAAACGATCTTCTGACGGCTCTGACCCAAGGAGGCGATCATGAAGAAATTTTTCGGCCAGGCGCTCAATGAAGGAACCGTCGACCGCGCGGTCCGCGTGGTGCTCGGCACTGTGCTCCTTGCCACGGTGTTCGTGGGACCGCGGACTTGGCTCGGCTGGGTGGGCATCGTTCCGCTCGTGACCGGCCTGGTCGGGTTCTGCCCGCTGTACCGGCTCATCGGAATGGGAACGACGAAGGCGAAGGCGCCACAGTGAGCCGCACGCACCAGTGAGCAGCGCATCGGGCTCCTACAGCTCGCGGGTCGTTCCGCGCCAACGGAGAAACATCATGTGTCGAAGAATCGAATGTGCCCAATGCAAGAAGCCCTCGTACGCCGGCTGCGGCATGCACGTGGAGCAAGTTCTGAGTGACGTCCCTCGCGCGGAGCGCTGCCGTTGCCGTGAGAAGCCCAAGAAGGCAGCCGTTGCCGCACCATCCATTTTTCGTCGCCTTTTCGGTCAGTGACCGCCGGCGTGGGACCCCACGAAACCCCAGTTTACGTCGCGCGCCAGACGTCCGCTTCGCGTATGACGTAGTCCGAAAGCGAGCCCGGCGGTCGACCCAACAGCTGCTCGACGGTCGGCTCGACGCGCTCCGCGTCCCCGCGCCGAAGGCCAAAATGCAAGACGGTCTGCACGATCACCTGCATCCACGACATCTTGCGCTTGGTGCGGAGGTGCCAGACGTAGCCTAGGAGGCTTGCCGGTTCATACCGAATGGTCCTGCCGAGGGCGCCCGAGAGCAGCTCGGCGACGCGCGTGAACGTGATGGCCTCTGGTCCGGTCAAGGTGAGCGCCTCGTGTCGATAGGCACTTGGATCTTCGAAGATGCGCGCCGCGACCTCGGCAGCGTCGCGGACATCAAGGAAGGCGACGCGACCGTTCGCCGCCGGGACATAGAGACGCCCGTCTTCGACGATGTCGCGCCGGTAGGCGTCTTGGAGATTCTGCGCAAAGAACCCCGGCCGGAGCACCGTCCATGCCTGGCCTGTCGACTCGAGGTGAAGCTCGACCTTGCGGTGTGGAACCCACTTCATCCGGTCGGCGCCGGCGACCGAAAGGAACACGATATGCTGAACGCCAGCGGCGTAGGCCGCGTCGATGAACGGGTTGAGCGTCGCGTCCATGTCACCGAGCGGAGGCGGCCGCAGCAAGAAGACCGCGTCGCACTGCGCGAGCGCACCGGCCCACGTCGCGCGTTCGAGGAAATCGAACCGCACCGCTTCGAGCAAGGGGAAGCGTGCCTTGAGTTGGGCCTCCGACAGCCCTGCAACCCGCACGTTCATTCCGCGCTCTGCGCATTCGCGCGCGACCTCGCGACCGACATTTCCGAGGGCTGCAGTCACTAGTACACGAGACATGATCGCTCTTACCTTTCCACGAAGGGCGCCTTGTAAATGAGGGTATCGTCGGCGTGCGGCGCGTGCGAGTTCAGGCCGCGCCAGGCCGCGGCGTGTCGGGTCAAGCTACGAGCCAAGAGCGTCAGCGGCACGATCTCAGTCGCTAGCCCTGCGTCGATCACGGCGGACGGCATACTGCCGACGACAGCCGTGATTGGATCCTGAACCAGCACGACGCCGCCAGCTGCGGCGATATCGACAGAGCCGGCCAAACCATCGCGGCCCATTCCGGTCATGACGACGCAGAGCGCGTGACGACCCAGCACGCGCGCCGCGCTGCGAAACAAGGGGTCGGCCGCGGGCCGCAGGAAATGCTCCGGCTCCGCGTCGCTGAAGCGCATTCGCAACGCGGTGTCGAGCACAAGGTGCCGATTTTTGCAGGCAAAATACACTGTGCCAGGCGAGGACGCCATGCCGTCTTCAGCCAGCTCGATGCGGAGCGGTGAGCTCCGCCGCAATGCCTCGGCCATCGATTGGTACATCCATTCTGGGCCGTGCAGCGCCACAAGGTAAGCGCAGTCACCGGGCACCGTCGGGTCATCGAACAGCACGTGCAAGCCAGCCGGTCCCCCCGTGCTGGCTGCGATGGTCACGATCAAATGGGGTGGCGTAGCGTGCGGCAACGTCGGCGAGACTGGCGCTCGCTTTGCGGGCCACGCGACTGGCGACTGCTGGCTCGACGCGTGGCGTTGCGTCGCCAGCTCAATGCAGGCGCGAATCGCCGAAGGGCGGGAAGGCTTGGCCAGAAAGTCGTCGGCCCCGGAGCGCAGCGCATGCTGACGCGCTTCGTTGGAGCCGAGCACGGTGCTCATGATGATGAACGGGGCTGGGCTGCATTCAGCGCGTGCGCGCCGAATCAACTCGATGCCGTCGAGACCCGGCATCATCCAGTCCGTCACCAGGACATCGATGCCGCCCTTCCGCACGCAGGCCAGCGCATCCAGTCCATTGTTGACCAACGTCAGTTGGGGAAAGTGGGGGCGTAGCGCGGCATCGAGTAGCTGCCGGAGCAGGTCATCGTCTTCTGCGATCAGAATATGGGGCACTTCAAGATCCACACGGCGCCGTCACGTTTCCAGATAGCACTGCAAACTCACAATCTCGCGCTCCGCGGCCAGGCTGTCGCGCTGCTCGCAGGCCTGCTGCATCCGCCCGGCGTGCTCGCTGATCGACTCGAAGCCGAAGGCGCCGCCCGTCCCGCGCAGGTTGTGAGCGTGCTTGGCGATCGCCTCGAAGTCTCCGCCCTCGAGGGCCTGCTTGAGTTCGACAACGCGCGCCCGACAGGCGTCCAAGTAGGGAAGCACCAGGTGCGCGATTTCTGCCGCCGGCTCGGCCGTCGAGGCGCCCACGATCAGCGGTGCATCGCCGGGCCGCCCCGGGCGGCTGCCGCGCGCAAAGTCGAGAATCGAGTCGACGAGCCCGACGCGGGTGATCGGCTTTCCCAGGTGCGCGTCGCAGCCAGCCGCCAAGCAAAGCTTCACCTCGGCCTCCATGACGTGCGCTGTCAACGCAACAATCGGCGTTCTGCGCTTCGAGCTGGCCTGCTCGTGCGCGCGAATTCGGCGTGCCGCTTGGTAGCCGTCCATGATCGGCATCTGCACGTCCATCAGCACGAGATCGTAGTCGACGCTCGCGCACATGTCCGCGGCCGTCTGCCCGTTGTGCGCGAACTCCAGTTGCCACGGGAAGCGATCGAGAAACGCAGCAACTAGGTCGCAGTTGAGCTCGACATCGTCGACGACCAGGATGCGCAGGTCGCGCTGGGCTAGCTCGTCGCCCGTCAACTTGCCAAGGCCACCTCCCGGTTGTGCGATCAATCCCGCCGCTCCGCCGCCGGCGCTCGGCGGCCAGGTCGGCAGCGGAGCGCCCGCAGCGAGGGAGCGCAGCGTGGCCAGGGCGCCTGCCGCGGAACGTTGCGCCGGCAGGTTGGCCGTAAACGAAAATTTGGAACCGAACCCGGGGCGGCTTTGCAGCCACATACTGCCCCCCATGACCTCTACCAAGGCCTTCGAGATCGTGAGACCGAGACCTGTACCGCCGTAGCGGCGTGTGGTCGAATTGTCCGCCTGAGTAAAGCCTTCGAAGATCGCGTCCTGACGCTCCAGGGGAATGCCCACCCCGGTGTCGGTGACATCGAAGCGGTACTTTTCGAGCGAGAGGCGCGTGATTTCCAGCTTGATTTTGCCTTGGTTGGTGTACTTGAAGGCATTGCCGACCAAGTTGACGAGCACCTGACGCAAGCGTCCGAAGTCACCGATCACCGTCTCGTCAGCCCAAGCCGCGACGTGACAATCCAGCACCAAGCCCGTCTCCGCGGCGCGCGCCTCCATCAAATCCTCGATGTCGTCTACCAGCGCGCGCGGCTTGAAGGCGACACTGTCGAGCTCCACCTTGCCGGCTTCGATCTTGGCGACGTCGAGCACATCGTTGATCAGACCCAGCAGGTGACATCCTGCCGAGCGTACGCTCTGCACGTACTTGCGCTGCTTGCCCGATAGCTCCGTTCCGAGCAATAGCTCGCCCATACCCAGGATGGCGTTCATGGGCGTGCGGATTTCGTGGCTCATGTTGGCCAAGAACTCCGTCTTGGCTCGGCTGGCACGCTGCGCAGCGGCCGTCAGTTCGCGCAGTTCTACCTCGACTTGGGCGCTGTGTTCGGCGTGGGCCTCCAACTTGCTTTGCTGCGCGCGCAGCGTGAGCCGATCGCGATGGTATTCGAGCTGTCTTACGACGAGCTTGGCCAGCAGCTCGAGCACCTCCCGTTGTTCTGGCTCGAGCGTTCGCGGGCGCCGATCGATCACGCATAGCGTGCCCAACGTCACGCCATCCAGCGTGATTAGCGGATAGCCGCAGTAGAAACGAATTTGGGGACCAGATAGCACCAGCGGGTTGTCCGCAAAGCGTGAGTCCTCTAGCGCATTGGACACCAGCAGGGGCTCGCCATCCTCGACGACGTGACCGCAAAACGAGATATCGCGAGCTGTCTCGCTGACCGAAATGCCGTAGTGCGACTTGAACCATTGGCGATGCGCATCGACCAGCGACACCAGCGCGATCGGCATGTCGAGCAAACGCGCCGCCAATTGGGTCAAGGTGTCGAGGCTGTCCTCGGGCGGCGTGTCGAGTACCGCGAAGGATGCGAGCACGCGCAAGCGTTCGGTTTCGTTCGGTGGAGCAGTCGCGGTTTGCATCCTGCCCTGACTTACCCCGCCTGGCTGACGCTGGCTTCGGCGCTCTCGCGACTGGCCGTCACGCGCAAGCAGATCTGCGAACCGCCCACCTGAAACGCGACGTTGTTCACCACGACCCCGCCGGGAGACGAGAAGCCGAAGAAAGAGCCGGAAACCACGCTGGGCAACGACAGGTGACTGGGCCCGGGTAAGAGCGCCTTGATGCTACCGCCCGCCATATTGGCAATCTCACCTATCGCATCGTGCAGTTCGGCGATGCTCAGCTCCGACGCAGGCTGATCGAACATTGCGCCGGCGGCACGCCGCGCCAAGCCCTCGCTCAAAGTGACCGAAACCAGTCCCGCCCACGCTCCCGTGAGGTGCACGCACGCGCACAAGGTCTCCTCGGTTGGCGGCGGAGTCGAGCCGGCCGGGCCCAGCAGCTCGAGCCCGAGCGTCACGCTCCAGATCGCTTCGAAAACTTCCCGCAAATCATCATCTCTTAACTGGTTCATGCGTTTTCAACCACCTAACGGGCAAGCCGTCGCGTCATGCGACATGCGGAAGGGTGAAGGGCGACGTCTTCAATTGGTAATAGACCCCTGCGCCGATCCTGACTGGTTCGTAGCCGCCGTCCAAGTTGCTGGTGGTCTCGGCACCGCCCATGATCAAAAAGCCGTCGGGGCGCAAGGTTTGGCGTACGCGGCCCAAGATCCGGCGCTTCGTCTCGACGTCGAAGTAGATCAAGATGTTGCGCATGAAGACCAGATCCTGCGCGCCGACCATCGGCCACGGGTCGAGCAGGTTCAGCTCCTGGAACTTCACCATCTCGCGAATGGCTGGCTTGACCTGCCAGTCCGGCCCCGAGCGTTCGAAGTGCTTGAGCAGCATGGGCGCGGGCAGTCCGCGATTGACCTCGAGTTGACGGTACCTGCCTTCTCTGGCTCGCGCCAAGACGACCGAGTTCAAGTCGGTCGCGAAGATTTGTACGTCCCAGCTGGCAAGCTCCGGAAAGGCGTCGCGCAGCGTCATGGCGATGCTGTACGGTTCCTGCCCTGTCGAGGCCGCGGCGCACCAAATACGCAGCGAGCGCTGGGCCGCCCTGGCCTTGAGTAGCTCGGGCACGAGACGCAGTTTGAGCGCCTCGAAGGGGTGAAAGTCCCGAAAGAAGAAGGTCTCGTTGGTCGTCATCGCTTCGATGACCTGCGTCACGAGCGGCGCGGCCAAGTTAGCGCGCAGCTTGCAAACGAGCTCATCCATGGAGCCTAGCCCCAGCTCACGAACGAGCGGCGACAGCCTCGAATCAATCAGGTAGTCCTTGTCGGCCTCGAGCACGATCGCCGAACGCCGGTAGACGAGCTGTCGTAGAAACACCAAACTCTCAGCCGTTGCGAACATTTTGGGCCTCCCGCTTTGGCAAATCGGTGAGGCGTGGGCGCTCTCCGAAGGATTTGCGCACGCGCGTCACTATCTCGAGCGCCAGCTCATTGAGAGGCAAAACCTTGTCGGCGAGTCTCGCGGCTACGACCGAGCCCGGCATGCTGGCCACGACGCAGGTCTCAGCGCTTTGAACGATGACGGTGCCGCCGGCTTCGACTATGTCGCGGGCCCCACGCGTGCCGTCCTGCCCCATACCAGTGAGCACGCATGCCAGCGCTCCGCCGCCATAGAGTCGTGCGGCGGAGCGGAACAGCACGTCCACAGCTGGGCGACAGGAGTTCTCGGGCGGCTCCCGATTGAGCAGAGTCACGACGCGCACGCCGTCGCGCCCGAGCATCATGTGATTGTCACCTGGCGCAACGTAAACGCTGCCGGGCTCTACGCTGGCTCCGTGCTCTGCCTCGATAACCCTGAGCCCGGATGATGCCGACAGCCGCTCGGCCAGCATCTTGGTGAACAGCGGCGGCATGTGCTGCACGATGAAAATCGGCACCGCCAAATCAGCAGGAATCTCACGAAGTAGCTCCGTCAAAGCGTTCGGCCCCCCCGTCGAGCAGCCAATGCATAGTGCCTCTATCGGCTCCCTGCCCAGTCGAACCACCGGAGCGAGCGTCGGCATCGAAGGCAGGCGTGGCGGTCGAAGCGCGCCGGGCAGCAAACTTGCGTGCCCCAGCGCCAAGACCTTTTCGAGCAGCTGCGTTTTGAAGGATTCGAGGCGATCGACCTGTGTGACCGCCGCCGTGGGCTTGGTCACGTAGTCCGTAGCGCCAGCCGCGATCGCGCGCAGCGTGGCGTCTGCGCCGCGCGCGGTGAGAGAACTGCACATGATGACCGGCAAGCGCGGGAAGGTCTCGCGCAGCCGCTGCACGGTTTCGATGCCGTCCATGTCGGGCATATCAACATCCAGAAGCACCAGGTCTGGATTGACTTGCGTCAGCTTCTGCAACGCAATCGCGCCATTGGGCGCGGTCGCGACCACGCTGATGCGCGAGTCGCCGTTGAGCATATCGCTGAGCATGCGCCGCACAACCACGGAGTCGTCTACGACGACCACGCGGATCATGCGGCCCTCAATCCAAGGATAACCAGTTTTTCTTCGATAGCTTCGGGGGCGAAGGGCTTCATCAAATATTCGCTCGCGCCCGCCTCGATCGCACGCATGACCTGGTCTTGCTCTGATTCGGTAGTCACCATCATGATGGCCATCTCGTCGTAGGCGCGATCACGTCGGACCTCGAGCACCAGCTCGAGGCCGTTCATGATTGGCATGTTCCAATCCACCAGAGCGATGTCGAATGGGCCGGAACTCGCGATCACCTCCAACGCCTCGCGACCGTTGCAGGCCTCGAGCGTCAAAAAGCCGAGAGACTTGAGCTGGCGAGCGATGATCAGTCTCATCGCTCGCGAATCGTCGACTACGAGTGCTTTCACGTTCTAGCTCCTACCCAAGGTCTAAGGCCTGCAATTGCCATGGATCGCTCAATACTTGAACTGAGCGACCAATTTTTGAAGCGCTGCAGCCATCGTCGCTAGCTCCGCCGAAGCGCTCTCCGTGTCCGACGCACCAGATGAAGTGCCTTGCGCGGCCCGCGCCACGCTGGTGATATTTTGGGCGATCTCGCCGCTGCCGCGCGCCGCGTCGGCTACGTTGCGACTGATCTCGTTGGTGGTCGCGGTCTGCTCCTCGACGGCACTCGCAATCGTGTTCTGGATACCGTTGATCTCATTGATGATCGCGCTGATCTGTCCAATCGCGCCGACGGCCGAGCGCGTATCGGTTTGGATGGTCTCGATCTTCTGGCTGATGTCCTCGGTCGCCTTGGCCGTCTCCTTGGCCAGCTCTTTGACTTCGTTGGCCACGACGGCAAAGCCCTTTCCCGCTTCGCCAGCGCGGGCGGCCTCGATGGTCGCGTTGAGCGCCAGTAGGTTGGTCTGCTGGGCGATCGACGTGATCACCTTGATTACCTTACCGATATCCGCGCTGCTTTCACCCAGTTTGCAGACGATGGTGTTCGTCGTTTCCGCAGCCCTGACTGCAGAGGTAGCCACGCGCGCGGCGTCAGCCGCGTTCTTGGCGATCTCACGGATGCTTGCGGTCATCTCTTCGGTCGCAGTCGCCACGGTTTGGATGTTGCGATTGACTTGCTCGACGGCTGCAGAGACGACGTTGGCTTGCGCCGTAGTCTCGCCGGCGTTGCTGGTCATTTCCTTGGCGACGGACGACAGCTCTTCCGAGGCGGCGCCGAGCGTCGTGGCATTGCCGGCAATGCCGCCCATGCTTTGCCGCATCGTTTCCAGGAACGCGGAGAGGCCCTGACCCAATCGACCCACCGCGTCGTCGCCCGTCACCGGGATCGGCTTGGTCAAGTCACCACGCGCCGCTGCGTCGACGACATCGAGCATCAAGTCGACCTTGCGCTGCAGCTCGGCGGCTTGCGTCTGCTCACGCTCGCGGCTTTCGAGGGCTTCCTTCTCGGTGGCTAGCTTCTGCGTGATGACCTCCCACGTCAGCATCGGACCGATGTAGCGACCTGAAACGTCGCGAATGGCGGTCACGAACAGCGACAATGTTTCCGGGCCGAGTGAGATTTGCGCGCGATGCGGTAGGTTCTTGGGGTCTGCCAACATCCGCCGCTGATGGGCCGGGTTTTTGTGGAAGATATCGATCGAAGACCCGACGAGCCTGTCGGCGGTGATGGGCAGATATTTCTCGAGGTTCCGCAACGTATCAATCGAAGTGTTGTTGGCGTACTGAATGGTCAGGTCCAGGTCGCAGAACATGACGTTGACGGGCGCGGTATCAATCATCTGGCGCAGCTGGGACTGCTGCTCGTCGGACTTGCGTGCCGCGGTGATGTCGCTGGCAAACTTGACGATTTTGGCCACCCGGCCCGATTGATCGAACACCGGCGAGTAGATGGCGCGCATCCAGATCTCCTTGGCGTCTTTGGTGATGCGCTTGACGTCACCGCTCTGTGCCTCACCGCGGGTGAGCGACGCCCAGAAGCGCTCATAGTCTGGGCTCGAGACATAGGATGCTTCGCAGAAGATGCGGTGATGGCGCCCCTTGATCTCGTCCATCGTGTAGCCGGTAGCTTTGAGGAAGTTCTCATTGGCGGTCACGATGTTGCCGTTCAGGTCGAACTGAACGACGGCCTGAGCCTTGTGGACGGCCTGCAGCTGTCCTTCGAGGTCGTGGGCCTTGGCCTTGAACTCCGCGAGCTCGGTCACGTTCGCGTCCGCGATGAGGCGCGGACGCGAGGACTCGCGGCTGCCGTTGGTGCCATTGGTGTGTTCGGTTCTGTCTTCCATGATCATATCCCCTGTCGGTTCACATTCATCGCTGCCACACGCGGCAACAGCGCCGGGCGAAAGCTTGTATTGCACTGCCGGCATGCGGCGCGCTGGTCGTTGCGGCCGGCGGCACAAGCGTGCTCACGCGGCCTCGCCCGATTTGCCACGGGACTCGACTTGGTCCCCCAAATCTACGATCCGCTCGACGTCGAGCAGCAAAAGGAGCCGGTGCTCGAGCTTGTAGACGCCGAGCACAACCTCGCGAAACTCGGCCGCGAGCGTCTCGGGCACGCGCTCGAACAGGCGGCCGTCGAGCTCGAGTACGTCACCGATATCGTCGACCAAAAGACTGACGACGCCGTCGCTGGTGCGCAGCACCACGTTCATCGGCTGGTGCTCTGCGCCGCGCGGCGGCAGCCGCAGGCGGGCTCGCATATCGATCGCGGTGACGATCTGCCCGCGCAGGTTGATGAGCCCCCTGACCATCGACGAAGCAAGGGGAATGTTGGTCGTGTCTTGGAAGCGAATGACCTCCTGCACGCTCATCACCTCGACGCCGAACAGCAGTCCGTCGAGCAAAAAAGTACAAAGTTGTCGGTTTGCGGTCATGGCAATGGCCCCGGTCAAGCCGCGTCTTTGCGGTCGAAGAAGGTAGAGTCGAAACGACGGATGACGCCCTGGACGTCGAGCAGATCGGTCACCCGCCCCTGCACGACGGCAGAGCCGAGCACGCCTTCACGCGCGGCCTGGCTGCGCACCGTGATCGCCTCTTCCACGATGTCCAAGATTTGTTCGACGACGAAACCGATGCTGCGCCCCTGCACCGAGTAGACGATGACGAGCAGTGGGTCACTCGACTCCGGGCGCGGTTCGTCCAGGAGTTCCCGACTCAGCCCCAGCAGCGGCAAGATGGCGCCGCGGTACTGCACGACCTCACGCCCGGCGGCTCGTTCGACCTTTTCGGGGGCGATCTCCTCGAGTCTGGCGACCATCGACAGCGGGATGGCCATGCGCGTCGAGCTGCCAATACGGAACAGCAGCAAAGCTTCACGCGCGTCGTGCTCGCTCTCTTGCTTCCGGGATTTGTCGCCCAAAGCCCGCTCGCGCGAGGGCGAAACCACGTTGGCACGCTGGGCAATGCCGAGCACGTCCAAAATCAACGCCACTTTGCCGTCACCCATGATGGTCGCGCCGGCAAATGAGCTGATGCCCTTGAGTTCCTTGCCGAGCGGCTTGACCACGATCTCTTCGGTGTCGCTGATGCCGTCGACGACCAGCCCGAATTGTCGATCGTCGGCCTGGAGCACGACGATGTTGCAAACGTCATCGGCTCCGCTCTGCTTCTCGAGCTCCAGAGCGTCGTTCAAGAATACGAGGGGCAGCAAGTTTCCGCGCAACCGGTACACCGTGGCACCGTGCAGACTCTCTATGCCGCGCCGCGCCTGCGCTCCTTCGAGCCGCACCAGCTCGAGCAAGTTGACCTGTGGAATCGCGAAGCGCTCGCCGCCACTCGTGATGATCAATGCCGGAATGATCGCGAGCGTCAGCGGGATCTTGATCTTGAGCACACTGCCGTGACCGAGGCGCGAGCTGATGTCGACGGTGCCGCCGATCTTCTCGATGTTCGTCTTGACCACGTCCATGCCCACGCCGCGCCCTGAAACGTTGGTGACCTGCGCGGCCGTCGAAAAGCCCGGCAGAAAGATCAGGTGCGCGACTTCGCGTTCGTTCATGCGGCTGGCCCGTTCGGCGGTGACCAGCCCACGTTCGACGGCACGCGCCCGAATCTTGTCGATGGCGAGCCCGCCGCCATCGTCCGACACCTCGATGTTGACCTGACCGCCCTCGTGATAGGCGCGGAGCAGCACGCGCCCCATGGCTGGCTTGCCTGCTGCGGCGCGCCGCTCAGGGCTTTCGATCCCGTGGTCGACGGCATTGCGCACCGCGTGTGTCAGCGGATCTTTGATGGCTTCGATGATCGAGCGATCCAGCTCGGTTTCGGTACCATCCAGGTCCAGCGTCACCTTCTTGCCGCACACGTTGGCGAGATCACGAACGATGCGCGGAAACCGATTCCAGACGTTGCCAATCGGCTGCATACGCGTCTTCATGACGCCAGCCTGGAGCTCGGTCGTGAGCAGATTGAGCCGCTGCGAAGCGTTGATGAAGCCGGGGTGCTGGGCGGAGACAGCGAACTGCAAGATCTGATTGCGAGCCAGCACGAGCTCGCCCACCAAGTTCATCACCCTATCGAGCAGTGCCACGTCGACACGAATCGTCGTATCGACAGTGCTGGGCGCCGCCTTGCCACCTGCGTCGCCGCTTTCGGCAGCGGGGTGCGTCGCCGCGGGCAGCATGGCTTCAGCGACTGGCGGAGGTAGCGGGGCCGCCACCGCAACCATCACCCCGACGGGCGCTGGCTCGTGCTCCGGAGCGTTGGAGGACGCGGCTGCCGCGATCAAACTCGCCGCTAGTGCCGGTTGGAGCGGTTCCACCCCCGCTTCAGTCGGCGTACCGATGCGAGAAAGTTCGTCGATGACCATCGAATAGTCTTCCTCCCCCTCGTTCCCGGTAGCTTCGATGGAACTCAAGATCCTGCGCACGCCGTCGACCATTGCAAGCAACGTCGAGGTGATGTGGGTATCGAGCACGAGCTCGCCGTCGCGCAGCCGACTCAATTGACTCTCACCGATGTGAGTGAGCCCTTCGAGTTTGGTCAACGCCAGGAACCCGGCCGTCCCCTTGATCGTGTGAACGCAGCGAAAAATTCCGGCTAACCGTGCCGGGTCGCGCGGGTCCTGCTCGAGCGCCACGAAATCGCGGTCGAGTTGATGCAAATTCTCCCGGCTTTCGAGCAAGAACTCGCGCAGTAGCTCATCATCTTCAGTAGACATGGCGATTCCTTCGCTGGACAATCCAAAAACACGCCATCTTCCCTCAAGCGGGTCGTGAAGTTCCGTCGTCTGCCAGCGAGGACCATGACGTCTCGCTACCGGAACGCTTAATCCGGTCGAGTTTAGCCACCCCAGACGGGTTGGTCGTTACGACCACGCTTCACAGAGATCGTTGGCATCAGCTGCGGCCTCACCAAATCCGTCGGGCGCCGCACGCACAAGCCCAGAAGAGCTCGTGGATTGTCATCGAGTCCTTAACTTGCAGACCCCGTCGCCGTCATTGGCAATGTCAATTGTTCTTAGGGGGAAGGCTCATTTTGCCATGGCCAAGAAAATACTGATCGTCGACGACAGCAAAGCGATGCGACTTATCGTCCGCCGCTCACTGCGACAAGCGGGTTTCGAAGACCTCGAAGTGCGCGAAGCCGGCAACGGCAAAGAGGCGCTCGAAGCCCTCTCGCAGGGGCTGCCCGATCTGGTTTTGTCCGACTGGAACATGCCCGAAATGTCCGGCATCGAGTTGCTGGAACAGATCACGGCTCAGGAGATCCAGGTGAAACTCGGTTTCATCACGACAGAAGGCACTCCCGAAATGCGCCAAACCGCTTCGGCGGCGGGTGCTCTTTTCCTGGTAGCCAAGCCGTTCACACCCGAGGCCTTGCGTGCCGCGCTGGACCCTTGGCTTGGCTGAGCACCGCTGAGCACCTCGCAGGCCTGATCGGTCAAAGGGCCGGAGCGAGGCGTGGGCTCGGCGCGTGGGCCGAGCTGTTCCAGCGGCCGGACAAGACAGCTTGCAAAGCGATGTGTACCGTCGATCTAGGCGAAGTTCGAGCGCGGCCTCCGTGCGCGCCCGTTTTTGCCACCTTCCAACCATTCAGCGCAGACGTCTCCAAAGACATGCTGAAGAAATTGATCCAATCAGCACACCAGGGAGTCTCGCCATGAGCACCAATGAATGGGCAAAACCATCCCTTCCGTCTTTGGCTAAGCATGTCGCCGATCTCCTCGGGTTGGATACGAAGGCTAAAGCGACCGCGGCACCGTGGACGCCAGCGTCGGGGACTCCCCTTGCAATCGCAGTCTATCGTTCTGATCGCAAGTCCATGGCAGCGCTAGCGGTACTCGAGTTCGGCTTGGCTGCCGCGCTCGGTGCGTCACTCTCGCGCATTCCGGCTGGAGTCGCAGCCGAGGCGGTGCGCGCAAGAAAGTTGCCCGAGAACGTCGTCGATAACTTGCGTGAAGTGTTCAATATCTCCGCGTCATTGCTTACAGCGAAAGACCACCCTCACGTCGTTTTCGACCAGCTCTATGTAGTTCCGCCCAACCCTCCACAGGAAGTTCTCACGTTGTTGATGAAGCCGGCGTGGCGCTTGGATGCCGAAGTCGAGATTCAGAATTACGGGGCTGGAAAGTTCTCGTTCCGGCTGGCTGCGCCAGAACCAAAGTAGCTACATTCTTCTGGGCGGCCTCCAGTCGCCAACGGCACGCATACCTTACTGGATTGTCCTGTGTTCCTTTCCTAGGAAATCGAGCTTCAGGCAGTCAGGTGGTTCAGCGCTCCTTCGGCCCGAGAGGCCTGTAGCTAGCTCATCGACGAACCAGTTCACGCTGATCAGCGCCTCGAAGCGCGCGCGAAGCTCCTGGAGGGTCTCTGCGATCGATTCGGAGTCCTCGGCATCATCAAACACCGACAGGAAGACGCCGAGGTTGGAGCTCGACGAATCCCCGGATGCAGCTCTGACCAAGCAGTCGACGACTCGGAAGCGGCGCTCCTTCGCGTTCTGGCAGGCTGACAAAAGCGCGCCGTCGAGCCAGCACAGGCTCCAGATGCCTGACAGCGAGAGCGACTCGCACACGCCCAAGGCTGGCTTGGCTCCGTCCGGCGACGACGTCGCTGGGTGGAGTGACGGCCACAGCGACGGCCACACAGGCAGGTCAGCGTCGAGCTCTGGTCGCAGCCAGACGCCGAGGATCTCGTCCCGGCTGGGTGAACCGCATCGACGTCGGTGGCGCGAGAACTCGTTTGCACCTGCGATGGCCACGGCCAAGTCGTCCGTGCTCCGCACCAGAAGGAGCGCGCTCCTGAACCGCGCAGCAGTGTTCTTCACGGATTGCACCAGTTGCACCATTGCGGGTCCGCGAAGCGCGTGGTGTCCAATTCGCGAACCTCCTCGTGATCGCCCGTCACGCACGCCCACCTGTCGGCACGTGCCTTGTTGGTGGGCGAGTCACAGTCAGCGCATGGCAGGCCCGCGATACGCTCGACGACCCAGAACCCGGGGGTTTGGCAGCGAGGACACAGGCTCTTCATGCGCAGAATCAAGTCTTGGGTGGCCTGACCGATGAGCGCCATGCGCGTGGGATTCATGTGCGCCCGCAAATCGTTCTCGACGAAGACCGTGCCCGTCTTCGATTGCGCCAAGGCCTCGGCAAATGCTGCCGCCAACGCCGCCAGGTCGTTGAGACCCTTCCAGATACGGGGATCATCCGGGCCCTCTGCACGGACAACGAGGCCGTGCTCCGGGAACCCCGCCCGCTCGGCGAAGGTGGCGAGGGCCTCCTGCGTGGAAACGTGATCGTGGAGATGATGTGCTGGTCCTTGCGCGCGTCCGACGATCTCGAGGTCGCGCGCGCTGTCGATCAAAATTACGAGTTCCACGTCCCACGGGACCAGCCCGAACGGGCCAGGCCCCAACGCGCCCTCGCTCGCCAGACCGTACGAGGTAGCGAGGATCTCGATTCCTTTTCGGGCTTTCGTCCGGGCAGCGTCTACCTGGCTTCCGGAACGGGCGATATCCCGCGTGAACGTGCCCAAAGAGTCGGTGTCGAAGCCCTCGGCGAGCCCGACCTCGACGCCGAGCGAATCGCGAAAGAGTGGACCGATCACGCGCTCCTTGCCGTGCTGGGTGAGCAGCGAGAATGTCGCGCCCTCGTAGGCCGATGGAGGTTGACGGGCGTCGAGCGACTCAGGCATCGGCAGTCCTCCTTCGCACCCAGCCGCCCCGGCCGTAGGCGTGGATGGCGCCCTCGCCCGCGTCGATTTGGAGGAGGTCCAGCCAGCCGTTGGTGACGAGCGCGCGTATGTGGTCGTGCTTTCGGAGAACGGCATCCATCGCGTCGCGGGGCGCTTCGATGAATACGCTGAGGCGTAGCGGCGTATGAACCCAGCGTCGGCCGTCGTGCACGGACTGCATCGGCAAGCCGATCCGCAGGTCTCCGCCATTGCCTTCGAAGACGCCGAGGTGTCCGCCGACGATGTTGTGCAACACCTTGTTGCCGCTGCCGTAGCGCGCGTTGTCGACGGTCGACGCGTAGTACTGCAGGTTGATCCAATGGGTGACCACCATCGGGGCGGTCATGATGAGCTCGAGCGTGGCGAAGTCTTTGTCCTCCGCGAAGCGATACTCGTGAAGGAACGAGCGACCCTCGAGGTTCAAGTGACGGCAGTGCTCCCGTGGCGCAACGATGAAGGAAGCGTTGTTTGCCAGGCCCCACTCCGGGCGTACCTGCGCCCAGTCACGCGCCCTCGCGCGAACCGCGTCATGCAGTTTCGACGGTTCAACGCCACCCAGTCCCAGGCTCTGCGAGCGCTCCGCACGGGCACGCTCGCCTGCCTGGGCCAGAGAGGTGCGCAGCTCCGCAAGGTCGCCGGCGTGCGAGGCAGGCAACTCGTCGAGGTCGAAGAGCACGACGTCATCGGTCGTCGTATTGTGCAGCCCCGCAACGAAGCGCGTCTCGTCGGGAACGTCGATGCCGCGCGCGCTGAGCCCCTCACGAACGTCGCGATCGTTGAGCAACGCGACGGCCGCTCGCGCGTTGACTTCGCCGCTCTGACCGCAGCACGCCCCGCAATCGAGTCCGGCCGCATGCGGGTTGTTGCGCGTCTCGCTCCCGTGTCCGGTGAGCAACACCACCCGCGCGAAGATTTTGGTCAGGCTCATCGCACGCAACACCCCAGCCGCGAGATCGCAGCGCGCGCTCAGGGCCATTGCGTTGCCAGCGACGCTGGCGACGAGGCGCGGCTTGCGTCTGGCAACGGCGTCTCGCGACAGGCCCGCATCTTCGTCTTGAACCCGAGAACTCGTGCCCATGCCGTCGGTGAAAAGCTTGGCCGCGTACGTCAGTCCCATCGCCTCCACGAAGGTGAAGGTGGAGACCGCGTCGGCCTTGAACAACCTCCAGCCTCGAGCCAGGTCGAGGCGGCTTTTGCGGTGGGTGGCGTCAGCGGCGTCGAGCCCGGTGTCCTGAACGAGTAGGAGCGGCGCAAGCAGGCCAGGGAGCTGAGGCCGCGCCTCGGCAGCCCCGAGCGGCTGATAGGCGATCGGCAAGCCGAAAAAGCCAGCGAAACCAAGCGTCTGCACTGCCGGGCCCTCGGCCTCGAGCGCGCGACGAAAGACCTCGGAGCGGACGTCGATGCAGAAGACCGCCTGGACACGGGGCGCATCGGGTCGGTGGGCGGTGAGGCCCGCGGGGAACTTGTCGATCACCGTCTGTTGCCAGGCGAGCTCAATCGCCCTCTGCAGCAACCAGTCGTCGGCTTGGGAGGAAAGGGCTACGGCGTCGACGGCCGGCCAACTCGCGATCGCCAACTGCCACCGCCGCGCGACCGCATCGCCCCCGGTCCTGTGCAGCAGCCACTCCCATGCCAGACGGATTGCCAGCAGGTCGACGATTGCATCGTCGTTCGTACCGGAAAGCCGAGCGGTCCACCTCCTGTAGCCGCACCACGAGGCCCAGCCGTTCTGATCGAGCAATAGTCCCCACAGGTACGTCTCGAGCTTGTCTGCGGGAATGTCGAGGTCCGACACGCCTCGTTGCAGCATCTCGCTCGCCGTCGCCGGCAAGCCCTGGACGGCGTCGCGATAGGAGCGCAGGCGCATCAACAGCGAGGGGGACTTGTCGTCCAGTGCTTGTCGCCGCCAGCTCGCGAAGAGACCGCCCGTGCGGTCGGGCGTGAGCGAGGCCTGCCCCTCGTCGAACCATGAGGCGCAGAACTGGCTCATGCTGTTGGTAACGAAATCTCGCCAGGAGACCTCATGCATCAGATCCCGGCCGACATCGGCGATATCGACGACCCGGCTGCGCGTTTGGACCACTGGCTCTTGAATCGTCAGCAGCGCGCGCAGGTGGTGGACAGTCGTGGACGAGCCGGCCTCTTCGATGGCGGCCTCGAGGTGCTCGTCGCGGAGACGGCCCTCGGCGTGCGCTTGGCGGTACCACTCGCGCGGCATGAGCAAGCGCGCACCCGACGTGCCGAGTAGCGCAGCGGCCACCGCGGGCAGCGACCGGTCGATCATGCCCCAGAACGGGTTGACGGCGATGAAGCGATCGAGCGGCCAGGTCGGCGCGATGCGCGCGCAGGCCTGCGCGACAGCGGCGTCGAGGCCTAGGTCTGGCAGCGGCAAAGTGGCGGCGGATGCTGCGGACGATCGATGGGTGGCTTTTTCGGCGTTCACGATGAGGTCTCCTCTGAGGCAAGGACGGTCGAGCCCAAGGGGGCGGCGCGAGACGAAGCGGAGGCGAGGCGCGGCGGCCACACGCGGAACGTCAGGCGCGTGAAGCGTTCGTCGAGGTAGAGCCCAGCGAACAACCAGGTGTGCAGCTTCTGCGATAAGTGGCCGTGTGGGCGCAGCTGAACGAGCGACTGCGCCGCGAACAGCGCACCGAAGCCGAGCGCGACGACTGTCCAGCCGATCACAGACGACTCTTGGTGCGCGGGCACCGCGAACAGGCGCGCTGCGGCCCAATGCCAGCCGACGTAGAGCGCGGCGACGCCGATGACGCGGAGCCCGACGGTCGCCGGGGATTCGGCGCTGTGTGCGACCATCGGCACCAGGGACAAAGCGACGATCAGGGCGAGCACCTGCACCGAGGCGTCGGAGTGGAGGGGCCGAACCAGGTTGAAGCCGAGCGCGACGGCGATCGCCGCGACTCCGAGCACGAAGGCGCCGCTGACGCCGAGCCGCCAGACTGAAGGGGCAGGCTTGCGCGGGGTAAGTGCGCCCAGGCGCCAAGCGTCGACCGCGCTGCCCGCCCCGAGGAACGCGTGGGCCTTGTAGAGCGAGTGCGCGAGCAAGTGCAGGAACGCCAGGTGCCACGCGCCGAGGCCGCATTCCACGAGCATGAAGCCCATCTGCGCGCAGGTGGACCAAGCGAGGGACACCTTCACGCTCACGCGCGTCGTCGTGACCATCGACGCGATCACAGTCGTCGTCATGCCAATCACGACCAGAAGCAGTTGCGCGGCGGGTGCGCGCGCCATCAGCGGCGCCAGCCGAATCATCAGGAACCCTCCCAGATTCACCACGCCCGCGTGGAGCAGCGCCGAGACCGGCGTCGGCGCCTCCATGACCTGGGTGAGCCAGCCGTGGAAGGGCAACTGAGCCGACTTCAACGCCGCGGCGAGGACGCAGAGCACGGCGGCGAGCTGCACAGCGGGCGGCAGCTCTGGGTGCACCTTGGCCCAGCTGGCGATGGCATCGAGGTTCAAGCTTCCGACACTGCCGTAGAGAAGCGCCAGCGCCGACCAAAGGCAGACGTCAGCCAATCGGCTGACGAGGAACTTCTCGTGGGCGGCGACGAGCGCGGCCGGCCGGTCGCCGTAGAACGTGAGCAGCTTGTGGAGCGCGAGGCTGGTGAGCGTCCATGCGATGGCGATGACGAGCAGGTTGTTCGCGACCACGAGCGTCGTGACCGCGGCGAGGGTTGCCAAAAGCCAGCGTGCGTAGCGCAGCTGCCCGGGGTCACCGTTCAGGTAAGTGCGCGAGTAGCGAACGATGATGAGCCCCAACGCACAGACCAGAAGCACCATCGCTCCGCTGATGGCGTCGACACGCACGTTGGCGCTCTGGACTGGGACACCGGGCAGCTGGCTCGAGACCACGACGCCGGCCGCGAAGAGCGTCGCGAGTACAACCGACAGCGAACTCGCCATCGTCGCGCTCTTGAACGGAGCTGCGCGGCTGGGGAGCGTGGCCCCGACAGCGAGGGAGATCGGGATCGCGAACGCCAGAGCGGCCAGCCACATCGAGAAAGGTTCCATTCCGCCCCCTGGATATCTATTCCGAACGTTCTCTACAAACACATAAAAGCGACTACAAGGTTCTGTTTTAGAGATGAACAGAGCGCCAAGCGGAACTCCTTGGCATGGTTGGGTAACGCTCAGGGCTTGGTCGTGCCGCGCAGCACTTCCAACTCGCGTCGTATGGCGCGCACCTCATCGAGGATCATCCGAGTTTGCATCTCTGCCTCGCCCTCGAGATCCTTGGAGACCTGCGACTGCATCGCGTTGACCACCACCGCGATGAATAGGTTCAGGACCATGAAGGTTGCGACCAGCAGATAGCTGACGAAAAAAATCCACGCATAGGGGGACTGCACCATCACGCCGCGAGCGATGTCGGGCCAGCCCTCGACAGTCATCACCTGGAACAGCGTGAATGCGGAGGCGGCGAGCGTACCGAAGAACTCGGGGGCGATGCTGCCGAAGAGCTTGGTGGCCAGCACCGCCGAAACGTAGAGAACGATGCCCATGAGCCCGATGATGGACCCCATGCCTGGCAGCGCGGTGAGCAGGGCGCTGACCACAACGCGCATCGAAGGCACCATCGAGACCAGTCGCAGGATGCGCAGCACGCGCATCGCGCGCAACACGGCGAAAATGCCGGCCGCCGGCAGCAACGCGATTCCCACGATAATGAAATCGAAAACGCGCCACTGATCGTGAAAGAATCGTCTGCGGTAGACGAACATACGCAGACCCAACTCGACGATGAAGATCCCTAGCGCGGTGCGGTCGAACGCATGCAGCAGCGATGCGTAGCGTTCGAGCATCGCAGGCGATGTCTCCAGCCCGAGAGTGATCGCGTTCAGCACAATCACGAGGATGATGGCCGTGTCGAAGCGTGGGTCTTCGATCAAGGTGCGCACACGTTCGCGCTGCGTCGGACCCAGTACTTGGATCGCCGTCAAGCTCGGCCTTCGCGCTTGCGTTCTTGTTTGCCGAGCGCGATCAGCGAGGCGACTCGTTCGTGTCGTTCGATCGGATGCCGAAGCGGGAGATCGGTTCGGACCTCGTAGCGATTGCGGCGACCATGGCGACTTCGCTCGAGGTACCCCGCTTCCTCCAGGTCGGCGACGATCCGTTGGACGGCCCGCTCCGTGATGCCCACGAGCTGAGCGACATCTCGCATCCGCACCTCCGGCTCGCGCGCTATGCACAAGAGGACGTGCGCATGGTTGGTGAGAAACGTCCAAGCTGGCTCCGGCGTCGGCTCCGGCGTCGGCTCCGGCGCCGGCCTGGGCCCAGCCACTGTCGTACTCGTTGCTGTCGTTTCCTTGGGGCTCATGCGGGTTGCAGCCATTGCGTAACCTCCTGGGCCCAGTCAGAGATGGTTTCCGGGTGGTGGGAACGAGGCGCGCAGACGAGACGTGAACAACCGGAGAGTCGAGAGATTGCGGCAGCGTTCGAGCCGGTCGAAGCGTCCGGTTGTTCGGGCGCGGTGAGGACCACACCCAGGACCTCCAGCTGGCTTAGCTCGAGTTTCTCCAGAGCCAACAGCGTGTGACTGATCGTGCCGAGTCGGTCTGCAGCGACGAGAAGAACGCGGGCCTCGAGCGCTTGCGCCAGGTCCACCGCGTTCTGCTCCCAGGTGAGGGGAGAGAGGAGGCCTCCGGCGCCTTCGACCAACAATACGTCTGCGCGGTCTCTGTACTCGCGGACGCGGCGAAGGAGATATTCGAAGTCGATCTGCCTGCCTTCGCGGTCAGCCGCTTCAGGTGGGGCCACCGGATCGCGAAACCGGAACAACGCGTGCTGGGGCTCGGACTGACCCGTCGCGCGAGCCAGCAGGGTCCCGTCTTCCGTCTCCGCAGGGGGCCCTGGACAGCCAGTTTCCAGCGGTTTCAAGCCAACGACTCGTCGACCACTTTGGCGCAGCGCCCGAGCCAGGGCGCAACCGGTCCACGTCTTGCCCACCCCTGTGTCCGTACCGACGATCACCAGAATCGAAGGTTCCTGTGCCGGGCTGCTCATTTTGCGGGCTCGGCGTTCACCAGTAGCGCGCCACTGGTACGGTTGGTCGCTGGGTCGACGATGATCAGCGAGCCGCCGACGCGGCTCACCTCGTAAGTCTCGAGCGGTAGCGGCTGCTGCGCCTCGACGATCACGTGACCGATCTCGTTGACGGCCAGCTCGTGCGCATCGATCGATTCCAGTGTGTGGATGTCTAGCCGGCTCTCGATGCTGACGATGCGCGCCTGCACCCAGCGGTTGCCGTGGCGCAGCCAGTACTTGCGACCTATTTGGGCTGGCTCGGTGTCGAGCCAGGCGAGCGTGGCCGAGAACCGCTGCACCGAACGGATAGTCTCGGGTGTGGCGATCCAGTCGCCGCGCGACACATCGAGCTGGCGGTCGAGCACGACGCCTGCCGATTGGCCTGCCTCGACTACGTCGACCACTGCGCCGGCAAGCCGCACTTCCGCGACCCGCGCCAACTGGTTGCTCGGAAACAGCTGGACCGCATCACCGGCTCTTACGCGGCCGTGTGCGATCCGGCCGAACAACGTGCGGGGTTGGTGGCCAGTGCTTTCGCCCTCGCGCGCCACGTACTGCACGGGGAGTAGCAGTGCGCCCTCCTTACGATCCTGCGCCGCCGGCAAGCGTTCCAGCAATTGAAGCAGTGAGGGCCCGTCGTACCAGTCCGTGTGCAGTGGCTCAGTGACGTTGTCGCCGCGCAAGGCAGATACGGGGATGATTCCGGCTACTGCAATCCCGGCCTGCCCGCTGAAGGCCAGCAGCGCATCGCACACAGCGCCAAAAGCGGAGCCCACGTTGGCCGCCGCGTCAATCTTGTTGACGGCGAACACGATGTTCGGCACGCGCAGCAGGTGGGCCAGCAGCGCATGGCGGCGCGTCTGCGACAGCAAGGCCACGGACTTGGCGGACAAATCGAGCTTGGTGATGTCGACAATCACGACAGCCGCATCGCTGCCCGCGGCCGCTGTGACCATATTGCGTGTGTACTGCTCGTGGCCTGGCGTGTCGGCGATGATGAACTTGCGGTGTTTGGTCGCAAAATAGCGGTAGGCGACGTCGATGGTGATGCCTTGTTCGCGCTCGGCTTCGAGGCCGTCAGTCAACAGTGACAAATCGATAGCCGCGCCGGCGGCTTTCTTTTCCAGGTGGTCGAGCTGGTCGGCGAGGATGGCGCGGCTGTCGAACAGCAGCCGCCCGACCAACGTACTCTTGCCGTCGTCGACACTACCTGCGGTGAGGAAGCGCAAGGCGCGGTGACCTGCGACTTCTGCCGAGGTCTCGTGGGGGTCGTCAATCGGCGACGGGGTAGCCATGGTTGTCATCAGAAGTAGCCTTCCTTCTTCCGCCGCTCCATGGATGAGTCGGAAGTACGATCGTCCATGCGCGTGGCGCCGCGCTCGCTGACCGTCACCTGGAGCGTTTCGGCAACGACGTCGCTGGCGCTGCGCGCCGAGCTTTCTACGGGGCAGGTGCACGTCATGTCGCCGACAGTTCGAAAGCGCACTTCGGCGACTTCGACCGTCTCGCCTGGCTCGGCAGGGGTCACCTCGGTCAGCGGCACCAACAAGCCCTTGCGCCGGAGCACTTGGCGCCGATGGGCAAAGTACAGGTTCGGCAGCGGAATGTTCTCGCGGTCGATGTACAGCCACACGTCGAGTTCGGTCCAGTTGCTGATCGGGAAGGCGCGCATGTGCTCACCTGGCTTGATCCGCGTATTGAACAATGTCCACAACTCAGGGCGCTGCTCCTTGGGCTGCCACTGGCCGAAGCTATCGCGATGAGAGAAGATGCGCTCCTTGGCGCGGGCCTTTTCCTCGTCGCGACGTGCACCGCCCAGCAGCACATCGAAGCGGTGTTCATCGATCGCTTCGAGCAGCGCGACCGTCTGATGACCGTTGCGCGATTCGAGTGGATGCGACAGGCGAACGCTGCCGCGTCGGATCGAATCTTCGAGGTGGCCGACGACGAGGTGTTCGCCCATTGCCGCTACCCGACGATCGCGGAACTCGATGACTTCGGGGAAGTTGTGACCGGTATCCACGTGCAACAACGGGAAAGGCAGACGGCCATTGTACTGCCCGTCAGCGCCTTTGTTCTTGAACGCCTTCTCGGCCAGCCTCAGCACCACGCAGGAATCCTTGCCGCCGGAGAACAACAGTGCGGGTCGCTCGAACGCGGCCACTGCCTCGCGCAGAATGAAGATGGCTTCTTCTTCGAGCCAGTCGAGGTGGGTGCAGTCTAGGTCTAGTGCAGGCATCGTTTTGCTCCATCGGACGGAACCTGGCTGTCGAGCAACAGGCGACGCACCTCGGCCACGACGCCAAAGGAGCCGGCCGCGCACACCAGACCGCGGCTACCTGCCGCCCTTCGGGCAGCCCGCAGCGCATCGGCGCAGGTCGAATGGGTAGAAACCAACAGCCCAAGCTCGGTGGCAGCGGACGCGCACTCGGCTGGGGCGAGGGACCGGGGCGTCAGCGCCGGGCAGACGTGGACGCGGTGCACGCGGCGCGAGAGCGTCTGCAAGACTTCGCGGTAGTCCTTGTCGGCCAGCACGCCGAATACCAGTTCGACCGGCCGATCCGGGTACAGGTCGAGCAGAGCATCTGCCAGCGCTCGCGCACCGTCGACGTTGTGGGCGACGTCGAGAAGCGCGCCGTCGATCTCCTCGAGACGGCCCGGCCAACGGGTGGACGCGAGCCCCGCCGCGACGGCGTTTTCCGGTACCGTCAGCCCGTGGGGGGCGAGGAGTTCGAGCGCCGCTCGAGCCAGCGCGGCGTTCTGTCGCTGGTGGACACCCCGCAACGAGAGCGGCCCAGCGTAATCGCTGGAGCAGACCGAGAGGGGCGCAGACGTCCGCGCCGCTTCAGTACGCAACACGTCCATCGCTTCAGGTGCTTGACCGGGAGCCACCGCGACGGGCACCCCAGGCTTGAAGATCGACGCCTCGGCCTGCGCGACCTCCCTGAGCGAAGTGCCGAAATACTCTCGGTGATCGAGGCCGATCCGGGTCACGGCCATCGCACTCGGCCGCAGCACTGCGGTGGCGTCCAAGTGGCCGCCGAGCCCCGTCTCCACGATGGCCACATCGACCTCGTGACGAGCGAAGAAAATCAGGCCGAGCAAGGTAGCGAGTTCGAAATACGTCAACCTGTCCTCGTTGGCAGGGTCGTCCTGCCATGGGCAGGCGCGCCGCACGGCTTGAATCAGATCAGCCAACTCGTCGTCGGACACTGGCCTGCCGTCCAGCTGGATCCGCTCGGAGAAGCGATGCAGGTGGGGCGAGGTGTAGAGCCCGACCCGATAGCCAGCTGCCTGAAGCGCGGAGGCAACCATCGCGCACGTGGATCCCTTCCCGTTGGTTCCCGCGACCAGCAAGATGCGCAGGGTTTGGTCGGGCCGCCCCAGGTCCTCGAGAGCCCGCGCCATCCGGTGCAAACCAAGCCGCACCCCGTTCGAATCCAGGGAAGCCAGGTACTCCAACGCGTCATCGGTCACGGGCCTGCCCTGCGAATTCAGCAGGTTTTTGTCTTCCGGCCGGCCCATTATTTGCGACAGTGGATACACGACATGTGAGTCGCTAGTCAAGGATCGCATTCGTGAAATGCAGGGTTTTGGTGGCGTCAGTCCGTCACGGCGCCCTTGCTCGCCGAGGACACGAGCTTGGCGTACTTCGCCAATACGCCTCTCGTGTAGCGGGGCGCGGGCGGCTGCCAACCGGCGCGGCGGCGCGCGATTTCCGCGTCGGGTACATTGAGCTGCAGCAGACGCTGCTCTGCATCCATCGTAATCGAGTCGTCTTCGTTGACTAGCGCGATCGCGCCGCCGACCGCCGCTTCCGGCGCGACATGGCCTACCACCATGCCGTAGGTGCCGCCGGAGAAGCGTCCGTCGGTAATCAAGCCGACGCTGTCGCCCAGGCCCTGACCGACGAGGGCGGCCGTAGGCGAGAGCATCTCGCGCATGCCGGGGCCGCCCCGGGGGCCTTCGTAGCGGATTACCACCACGTCGCCCGCCTCGATCTTGCGCGCGAGGATGGCCTCCATGCACGCCTCTTCCGAGTCGAATACGCGCGCGGGGCCGGTGATCTTGGGCATCTTCACGCCGCTGGTCTTGGCTAGAGCACCTTCCTCGGCAAGGTTGCCCTTGAGAATGGCAAGATGGCCGTGCTGGTAGAGCGGCCGAGTCCAGGGCCGGATGACATCCTGATCGGCGCGCGGCTCCTCGGGCACGTGGCTCAACGTCTCGGCGATGGTCTGGCCGGTCACGGTCAGCGCGTCACCATGCAACAGGCCGTGGGTCAGCAGCATTTTCATGATCTGTGGAATGCCGCCCGCCCGGTGCAAATCCGTGGCCACGTAGCGCCCGGACGGTTTCAGATCGCACAGCACCGGCACGCGCCTGCTGAAGGCATCGAAATCATCGAGCGTAAGCTGCACGCCGGCGGCGTGCGCGATGGCGGGCAGGTGCAAGACCGCGTTGGTGGACCCGCCCACCGCCATTAACACGGCGATGGCATTCTCGAACGCCTGACGGGTCAGGATGTGGCGCGACAGGATTTGCCCGCGAATCGCCCGGACCAACACCTCGGCTGATTGCGCGGCGCTGTCGGCCTTTTCCGCGTCTTCCGCGGCCATGGTGGAGGAGTACGGCAGGCTCATGCCCATGGCCTCGAAGATGGAGGACATGGTGTTGGCGGTGTACATGCCGCCGCACGAGCCCACGCCCGGGCAGGCGCGGCGTTCGATCTCCAGCAGCTCGTGTTCGTCTATTTTATCCGCGGTGTACTGACCGACGGCTTCGAACGCGCTCACGATAGTGAGATCGCGGTCTTGGTAGTGGCCGGGCTTGATGGTGCCGCCGTAGACGAAGATCGCGGGGATGTTCAGGCGCGCGATGGCGATCATCGCGCCCGGCATGTTCTTGTCGCAACCGCCGATGGCGAGCACGCCGTCCATGCTCTGGCCGCTACACACCGTTTCGATGGAATCTGCAATCACCTCGCGCGAGACCAGCGAATACTTCATGCCCTCGGTGCCCATCGCTATGCCGTCCGAGACGGTGATGGTGCCGAAGGTCTGCGGCATGGCGCCGGCCTCTTTCAGTGCGGCCTCGGCACGCGCCGCGAGCGCGCCGATGCCCATGTTGCAGGGCGTGATGGTGCTGTGCGCGTTCGCCACGCCGACGATCGGCTTGTCGAAATCCAGGTCGCCGAATCCGGTGGCGCGCAGCAGGGCGCGATTGGGCGAGCGCTGCACGCCCTGGGTGACGATTTTGCTTCTGCGATTGTCAGGCATGAGTTACTTCTCGAGAATTCGAATTGAGGCTGGGGCGTCGCAGATAATTGTGTCTGAACGCACGCGGCCGGGCCAGATGTCGCGAGCGGGGTTTCGCGTGTGACGTTTGGGCGTCTTCATTCGACGAGCATCCACGCGAGCTTTCCTCCGGCTCGCAAACCAAGCCGGACCTCGTTCGAATCCAGGGAGCTCAGCCGGACCTCGTTCGAATCCAGGGAGCTCAGCCGGACCTCGTTCGAATCCAGAGAGCTCAGCCGGACCTCGTTCGAATCCAGGGAGCTCAGGTACTCGTTGTTGTCAGCGGTGGTCACGGGTTCGTCTTGCGTCGCCAGCGCCCTTCCTCTCCGGTCGGCCCATTGCTGACGCCTGATAGGCGAAATGCAAGTCGCGAGTCAAGAGTCGCATTTACGAATTCAGGCACACTTCTATTCATCGCGTTCGCTCCTCAGCCCGGCCTCTTGGATTCGGCAGAGGTGCGACGGGGCGTCCCGACCTGCCGCGCCGACCTGTCGGCGCAACTTGCCGCGGCCTCTTGGATTCGGCAGAGGTGCAGTGAAGCGGCAGACTTCGGTCGGCGCGGTTCAGCTCGGGCCGCGTTGCAGCAGCAACGCGTCGAGCTGCGCGTAGGTCTCGCGCATGCGCTGTTCCATGCTGGACTCGAGCACGCCTTCGAGGGCGTCCCTCGAAGGATAGACTTCGCGGGATACGGGTTGGGTCGGGCCATTTCGAGTTTCGAGCGTGAGGGTTACCAGCGCCTCGCCTGGGAGGGGCTGGCCGAGCACGCGTTCCAAGCCTTTGGTGTAAACGAGACGCACTCCCGGCACGACTTCCAAGTATGTGCCGAAGAGTGCGAGGCGGTGAAGGCGTTGAAATACGCCCGTCCGTGCGGCTCGCGGTAAGGTTCGTCTCGTCTCCTGAAATCATCGAGCCGATGCTGTGCGCCTAGACCCGCACCGAGCTCGGACGAAAGACCTAGATGCCTTTCCGCAAATGCTCTTTCGAGTCGTGCTTTCCAGGTACTTCGTGGGGCTCGATGAGCCCCCATCTGCGCCACAGCCTCGTCAGCAGCGCCGAGCGCGCGGGGCGCATGATTTCTGGCCTTGGAGCTGGTGGTGGGTCGAGCCCAAC
>Ga0105048_10002005_pt1 | contig 32942 bp, 22 predicted proteins | sample MAT05_FD_78382 | JGI IMG/M metagenome (GOLD analysis project Ga0105048, IMG submission 78382) | Freshwater microbial communities from Lake Fryxell liftoff mats and glacier meltwater in Antarctica - MAT-05 | ecosystem: Environmental > Aquatic > Freshwater > Ice > Liftoff microbial mat | place... | reverse complement strand
TCGCAGTGCCGATGAGCCGACGTTGCAGCAGGCGGAAGAGGTGGGGCCGAAGATTTCACAGTCGATCCGGCGCTTTTTTGAAGATGCGCATAATCAGGAAATGGCGGATCGACTGGCGGCGGCTGGGTTGACGCTGACCCATCGGAAGGTGGATCGGTCCGGCGGGATTCTGGCGGGGTTGACGTTCGTTTTGACGGGCACGCTGCCGAACTTGAGCCGGGATGAGGCGAAGGCACTGATTGAGGCGGAGGGTGGGAAGGTGAGCGGATCGGTGAGTAAGAAGACGAGCTATGTTGTGGCTGGGGAAGAGGCGGGATCGAAGCTTGACAAGGCCAAGGAACTGAAGATTCCGATCCTCGATGAAGCGGGACTTTTGGGCAAGGTACAATCGACAATTGAAACAATTCGTCGATAGTGTCGTTGCTTGGGGGCCCGGCGGGCTGGTTGTACTGGCTGCTTTGGATTCGGCCGGCATTCCGATTCCGGCGGCGGTGGATGCGCTGTTAATGCTGCTAGCGGCGAAGATGGCCGAGCAGGCGGCGCTTTGTGCGGGCCTGGCGATTCTGGGTTCGCTTGCGGGGAGCATGTTTCTGTACTGGATCGCGCGGCGGGGCGGGGAAGCGTATCTGGCGCGGCATTCGGTGAGCGCTCGCGGTATTAGGATGCGGCTGTGGTTTCAGCACTACGGGCTGTTGACCGTGTTTATTAGTGCGATTTCGCCGATTCCGTTGCCGATGAAGTTATTCGTCATCAGCGCGGGGGCGCTGGGTGTGCGGCCGGCGCCTTTTTTTCTGACGGTGCTCAGCGCGCGTGTCCCGCGTTATGCGGCGCTGGCGTATCTGGGAGCGCATCTTGGGCAGGAAGGGGCGGGGGTGTATTTGAAAGCGCATGCGTGGCAGATTGGCGCGATTCTGGTGGCGTTGTTCGCGATATTTTTTGCCGCGATTCGGGTGCTGGACGCGCGCCGTGTGGCGATGGTAGCGATGCTGTGTGCGGCGGTAAGTGTGGCGCAACCGGCGCGATCCGAACGCCTGAAGTTATCGGCTGGGGATTTTTACAGCACTGAGTCCATTTTGGAAGTGCATCGGCTTGAAAAGGGTGAAGACGCCGAGTACAAAGAAGGGCTGGCATGGGTGGCGCGAGGCGCGGCACTGGTTGGCGATTGGGACGCGGCCGCTTCGCATGCGGCTAAACTTCGCGCTATTTCCGCCCCGGCTTCTTACGGGCATGGAACGGCTATCGAAGTCGAGGCGCAGATTTTAGAGGGCCGGGGCAAGAAGAAAGACGCGCTGCGTTTGTTGGAAGACGAGTTGAAGAAGAATGCCGCCGCTCCGGTGGCGTTCCGGTCCCGCATTCAGAAGCGATGGAATCAGATCGGCCTGGTAGGACGGGACGCTCCGGATTTTGATGGGATGCTGGCCAAGTTTCGCGGGAAGCCGGTGGTGCTTTATCTGTGGGCGGAGTGGTGCGGCGACTGCAAAGCGCAGGCTCCGGCGTTTGTCCAGATCGTCGAGAAGTATGCGGGCCGCGGTGTTGCTTTTCTGGCTCCGACGCGGCTTTATGAGACGAAGGATTCGGATGCCGAGCGGAAGCGGATCGACGAGCAATGGCGTACGACTTACAAAGGCGTGAAAGTGAATGGCATCCCGGTGAATGAGGAGGCGATGGTGCGCTACGGCGCTTCGGCCACGCCCACTTTCGTGGTGATCGACAAGAAGGGCGTGGTGAGGTTCTATTCGCCGACGCGCCTTACGGAGCAGCGTCTGGCGGCGGAAATCGATAAAGTTCTGCGCTAAAACAGGAACTTCATGCCGATGGTGATTTGGCGTTATCCGTGGCCCTTTTCGGCTGTGACCGTTCCGAATGCAGCGTTCACCGGAGCCGTATTCGGCGCGCCAAACTGGACATGGTTTAGCGCGTTGAAGGCCTGGAAACGGAACTGGGCGTTGTAGCGCTCCTTGATTCTGAGATTTTTGAAGAGGGCCAGATCCCAGTTGTTGATGCCATCGGCGCGGACGCTGTTGAAGCGCGGGCTGAGGGTCTGGATATTGTTGGCCAGCACTTGAGCGGAGTTGCGGTTGAAGCCCGCATCGACATTGAACCAGCGCGTATCGCGCCGTTGGCTGACGGGAATTTCGATGTCCTTCAAGTTGCCGGTGAAGATGGAATTGCCGAAGCCCAACGCTTCGCCGGTCTGGCCTTCAAACCAGCCCTGCAGTTGCCAGCCGCCAATGGCGGCGTCACTCAACCGGTTCATGCCGGAGGCCCACTTCTTTCCGCGGCCGACGGGCAGTTTGTGGATGCCGCTGACGACGAGGCGATGGGTGAAGTCGAGGTCGGAGATGACTTTGTTGAGATAGGAGTCGGTCTCGTTGAGGTAGGACGTCGCCTCCATGAACTTGGAATAGGTCCAGCTCATTTGGAAGCTGAGCCCTTTGCTCATGCGCTTTTCGGCACTTACCTGCAATGAGTGGTAGTAGGAATATCCGGCCGGGAGCGTGGTCAGGATGCTGGTGAAATGGGGATACGGCCGCAGTAGTTGGCCGACGCCGATGGTGGTGTTCGCATGGCCCGTCCCGGCAAAGGCGGGGATGCCGGCGAAGGGGTTGGGGATTTGGCGACTGAGGAAATCGATGACCGGTTGGTCGCGCGTGGGAAGTATCGATTGGTATTCGCGGGGAAGTGGGTTCAGTTCCCGGACCACGCCGAGTTTGGCGGCGCGGTTGCCGACGTAGGCGGTGTCGATGACGATGCCGCCGGGCAATTGGCGCTGAACAGAGAAGGACCAGCGCTGGTTGTAAGGATTGATGGGCTTGTTGTAGAAGTAGCTGACAGCGCGGCCGACGAAAGTGTTGAGGCCGCCGGAGGCGCCGGACGCGGGATCGACGCCATTAGGGAAGGGGTTGCGCAGCGTGCCGGCGTAAGTTTGGCCGTTGTCGTTGGAGGGGATGAGGTGGGTTGGTTGATTAAAGCCGCCCTGGTTTACGTCGTTGCGGTCGACGCCGATAACGTCATAGAAGATGCCGTAGCCGGTGCGGATGACGGTGCGTGGATCCAGCGAATGGGCGAGGCCGATGCGCGGCGCAAAAGGCTCCCCATAGGGCGGATGGCCGCCCGCCGGTGCCGGCGAAGAGGATGCCGCCAGTGGTCTTGAAAGCGGAGGCGGGTATTTTGGGAATGGGCGAGCGAGAGTAGTTAGCGGCGGCCTGCTGGGAGTAGGGGCCGGCCGTGGAAAAATCGAAATCCCTGATGGAGCGGTTGTAGCGTTCGGAGACCGGAGATTCGTACTCGTAGCGGAGGCCGAGGTTGAGGGTGAGCTTGGAGGAGATGCGCCAGTCGTCTTGAACGCAGTACCCCCAATAGGTGCTTTGCTGGGCGGAGGATGCGTTGTTATTGATAACGCCGCCGCTGGGAATGCCGAACATCATGGATGCCATGCCCTGACCGATTGGGGAAGCGGCGGCGGTATCGAGCGGTCCGCGGGTGTATGTGCCGGCGAAGAGGAATTGGGGAGAAGCGAAGCCATAGTTGAACGCTGTTTCGCACATCAGTCGATACTCCACGCCGTATTTAGTGCTGTGGCGGCCGGAGATTTTGGTAAGTGTCGCTCCCGCGGTGGAGTAGTTGGTTACGCCGCGGCTGCCGCCGTTGTTGCTGAGGGCGGTATAGGCGCCGCCATCGACCTGCACATTGGGGAAGGCAAAGCCGTCGGGGCCGATTCGATTGACGATGTTGGTGACGAGGCTGGCGGGGAGACCGAGCGAGGTGAGGTCGAAACCCTGGCTGCCGCGCCCGTTGATATTGCTTTCGTAGGTAATGCCGTAGCGGACGTTTAGCAGGAGGCCGGGGTTGAAAATGTGTACGTCGTCAGCGACGGCGCCCCAGGCGGTGCGATCGAGGAGATCGATGTTGGTGATGGTGCCGAGGAAGTCAGTGGAATTGTCGTGCTGTTGATTGAACCAGCGGAAGAAGAATCGATTTTTCTGGCTGAAATTGTGATCGACGCGGGAGGTGTGGATGTAATTTTCGCGATTGATTTTCTGGGTATTGAAGAAATTGTTGCGTTCTTCGGTGTTCTGGCCGGGCTGGTTGGGACGGGGGTAGTAGGCGGCGATTTTGGCGGCGACGGGATCAATCCGGGACGCCGGGATAATGTTGCCGGGGAGGGGTTGGCGCGAGAAGCGGCCATTGGGAGCCGGCACGGTGGTGAACGGATCAAAAATCTGATAACGAGCGCCGAGGCCGAGAAGCGCACCGAAGTTTCCGGCGCGCTGTTCAGCGGTGGGGACAGTGCCTGTGAACGAGAGGTTGCGGAGGACGAGGAGGTCTTCGAAGCCATAGGTCCAGAAGGTGCGGTTGCGGCCGTCATAAACTTTGGGAATCGAAATGGAGCCGGTCATGGTGCCGCCAAAGCGGCGGTGCAGCCAGGTAGGGACTTGGCGATCGCGTTCGGTTTGGCTGAGGTTATTGCGGGGGTCGTAGAGGAAACGGTTGGTGAACCAGGGAACGGCGCGGATGTTGGAGTGGTCGAGGAAAGCGGTGCCGTGGATGGAGTTGGTGCCGGACTTCATGGAGACGTTGGTCATCGCGCCGGCGGCGTGGCCGATGGAGGCGTCGTAGGTGGCAGTGTTGACTTTGAACTCTTGAACGAGATCCTGAGGCGGGGAGAAGGCGGCGTTGCGGTTGGCCATGACGGGAGAGCCGTCGACGGTAGCTTCCGAGGAGTTGGAGCGGGTGCCGTTGACGATGATGCCGGTGGCGGAACCGTTGTCCATCGCGTTGCCGGCGGAGCGTCCCCCGGCGGCGAGGACACCGGCGGTAAGGCGGGTGAGATAAAAGGGATTGCCGCCGACGACGGGGAGTTCCTGGACGCGGCGCTGTTCCATGACGAGCCCCATGGAAGCGGTGGAGGTGTCGAGTTGCGGGGTTTCGCCGGTGACTTGGACAGACTCGGCAACATCGCCGAGGGTGAGTGCGAAATCCAGCGTGATGCGGTCGCCGATGCGAAGTTGGATGCCATCGCGGACGGTCTTTTTGAAGCCGGTGGATTCAACGGTGATCCTATAGACACCGGAGATGAGGTAGGGAATCTCGAAGTTGCCGGATTCGTTGGATTGCGAGGACACCGAGGCATTTGTGGCGGTGTTGGTGGCAGTGACTTTGGCGCCCGCGATGAGGGCGCCGGTGGGGTCGGCGATGCGGCCGATGATGGAGGCGCGGGATTGCTGGGCTTGGATTGGAAGGGCGGCCAGGGAGAGGAGCGCGATGGCACAAAGACGGGTTGTGGATTGCGTAAGGACCTCCGAATTGAGGCAATCACGGTCGAGGTTTGAGTGAGAAAATGACTGGCGAGAGCTCGGGGTGTATGCGGCACGGAGCGGTCGCCGATTCGACACCAAACCGCGATGTGGTTGTAGAGCGGATGCGGAAGCGTCCGAAGCCAATGCTATCCTGAGCCTTGATGAAGATCGTAGTTGCTGGATTGTGGCACCTGGGAACGGTAACCGCGGGGTGCCTGGCGGCGGCGGGACATGACGTTGTCGGCGTGGACGAGGATGAAGCATTAATCGCGCGGCTAAGCGCTGGCGAATTGCCCGTCGCCGAGCCTGGTTTGCAGGAAATCGTTCAGGCGGAACTAGCCACCGGGCGGTTGCGGTTCTCGAGTTCTTTTGCCGAAGCCTCGGGTGCTGACGTTGTTTGGATTACCTACGACACGCCAGTGAATGAGGAAGACCGCGCCGACATCGATTTCGTTCATTCGCGGGCGATGCGCTTGGCGGCAAACATGCAGGCGGGAGCCGTTTTGCTAGTGAGTTCGCAGATGCCCGTGGGTTCGATTGCCCGATTGGAACGAGAATTTGGCGCCGTTCGTGTACGGTTCGCATGTTCACCGGAAAACCTGCGGCTGGGCAAGGCTTTGCAAGTGTTTCGCTCGCCGGACCGCGTCGTGGTTGGCGTGCGCGATGCCGAAACGCGGGCGATTCTGGAAGGCGTTTGGGCTCCCTTCGCGCCTCGGATTGAGTGGATGTCGGTGGAGTCCGCGGAGATGACTAAACACGCCATCAATTCGTTCCTGGCCACCTCGATTTGCTTCATCAACGAGATTGCAACGCTGTGCGAACGCACCGGAGCGGATGCGCTGGAAGTAGAACGCGGATTGAAGTCGGATCTGCGTATCGGCCCGGGTTCGTATCTACACGCAGGCGGCGCTTTTGCCGGCGGAACGCTGGCGCGCGACATCGCATTTCTGCGCTCGATCAGCGAGCGGACGGCGACGGGCGTGCCGTTGATTGACGGCGTTTATCAGAGCAATCAGTATCACAAGTCGTGGCTTGAGCGGCGCGTGCGGGAAGTGTTTCCGTCGCTTGCGGGCCGCACGATTGCGATATTGGGGCTGACGTATAAGCCGGGCACGAATACGTTGCGGCGCTCGTCGGCGGTTGAGGCGGCGGAGTATTTTCACTCGCAAGGCGCGCGGGTACAGGCCTTCGATCCACAGATTTCCGATTTACCGGTGGCGCTCCAGCCGGTAATTCAATTGGCGGCGAGCGCCGAAGCGGCGTTGGCCGGAGCCGAAGCGCTGGTGGTGATGACGCCGTGGCCGGAATTCCGCGAGATAAAGGCGGAATGGGCGCCAGCGGTTGTTTTCGATGCGGCGCGTTTCCTGGAATCGACACTGCTCGCACGGCCCGGATTGCAATATTTTTCGATTGGGAGATCGCTGTGAAATTAGTAGGGAAACGGGCCGTTGTAACGGGCGCGAGCCAGGGCTTGGGATTGGCCATTGCGCGGGTGTTGCTGGCGGAAGGGGCCAGTGTATTGATCTGTGCCCGCAACGCGGCTGAACTGGAAGCGGCGCGGCTCGAACTGGATACCGCACATCCGGGTAAGGTTTTCGCCGAGCGATGCGATGTGGGGCAGGAGGCGGAGTTGGATGAGTTCGCGGCGGCAGCGGCGCGATTGTTGGGCGGCGTGGATATATTGGTTTGCAACGCTGGGGTGTATGGGCCCAAGGGTGCTATCGATACGGTCGATTGGGCCGCTTGGGTCCAGGCCATTCAAATCAACCTGACCGGCACCGTGTATTGTTGCCGCGTGTTTCTGCCGCAATTGAGGGAGTCGTCCCGAGGCAAGATCCTGATCATCTCCGGCGGGGGCGCGACGAAGCCGCTACCAAATTTGAGCGCTTACGCGGCTTCGAAGGCGGGGGTTGTCCGGTTTGCGGAGACGCTGGCGGAGGAGCTAAAGCCGGAGGGAATCGACGTTAACTCGATCGCGCCGGGAGCCTTGAATACGCGACTACTGGACGAGATTTTGGAAGCCGGCCCGGAAATTGTCGGCGAAGGATTCTACAAGTCAGCGATCAAACAGCGCGATTCGGGCGGGACGTCGCCGGAGTTGGGCGGACAGCTGTGCGCCTATTTGGCTTCGTGTGCCGGGGACGGGATTACCGGACGGCTGATCAGCGCGCAATGGGATCCGTGGGAGCGTATGGAATCGTTCAAGGAGGAGATGGAGTCGACCGACGTTTACACGCTGCGGCGGATTGTTCCGGCGGAGCGGGGCAAGACCTGGGAAGACGCTTAACGGCGCTCGCCAACCCAGGGGTTCTGCTGGAGGTATTCGACGGTTTTGATGACCGCTTGTTGAATCGAAAGCTTCGGCTCCCAGCCGAGTGCGCGAATTTTTTTGGTCTCAAGGAAGATGAACGGGTTGTCGCCGATCCAGCCGCGGTCGCCGCCAGTGAAATCCAGTTGCGGGTTGACTCCCAGGCGCCCTGTAATCCAGCCGATGGAATCGGTCACTTGGCAGTACTCATTGGTCCCGAGATTGAAGAGATTGACCTTATCCTTGGCCTTTTCAAGCGTAAGAAGAATCGCGTCGACACAGTCCTGCACATAGAGATAGCTTTTACGCTGTTTGCCATTGCCGAGTACCCGTAAACGGGTAGGATCAACGGTCAGAGACTTGTAGAAATCGAGCACGTGGCCGTGGGTGTAGCGCTCACCGAGGATGGAAACGAACCGGTAGATGTATCCTTCAAATCCGAAGCTTTCGCTGTAAGCGGAGATGAGGCCTTCGGCGCTGACCTTGGAGGCGCCGTAGAGAGATGTTTGGACCGGGAACGGGGCATCTTCGGGCGTAGGAATCACCGGTGACTCGCCGTAAACCGATCCGGTGGAAGAAAACGCGATGCGCTTCACGCCGTTGCGGCGCATCGCTTCCAGGACATTCCAAGTGACGATGATGTTCTGTTCCAGATCGCGGCGGGGGTGATCGGGACCGAAGCGGACGTCGGCGTTGGCGGCGAAGTGGACAACGAGATCGACACCGGCGGCGGATTCGACGAGGGCGTCCAGGTCGAGGAGATCGTGTTTTCGAAGGGTGAAACGCGGATTCGCCGTCGCGCCGGTGAGGAATTCCGGCTGACCGGTAGAGAGGTTATCAACACCGATAACCGTATGGCCGAGAGAAAGCAGACGATCCGTGAGGGTGCTGCCGATGAAGCCGGCGGCGCCGGTGACAAGTACGCGCATGATTTTATTTTGAGCTTCCGACAGCCTGGCGAAGTACGGCGTACTCCTCCGGGCGAATGGCGGCCAGACGGCGGCGGATTCGGAAGAGGTCCTTCAGGTTTTGAATATTGCCGGCAATGAGTTCGAGGCGGGAATCGGCATCGTCGCGCCAGCGAATCGGAACCTGTTCGAGGACGGCGCGCATGCGGAGGGCGATCGCGATGATCTCGGCATCATACATATAGCCGTCGATTTTCTGGAGTGAAAAGACCGCTTTGGCGAGATCGTGGCGAAAGAACTTGAACCCGCACTGCGTGTCGGTAACCCCTGGTAGCCCGACGATGGATTGAACCGCGTAATAGAAGCCGCGACCGCCAAGCTGACGGTAAAATGGCTGCTTCTTCTCGATCATCCCGTTCGTACGGGAACGGACCCCGATGACGAAGTCGGCATTGGCGCGCAGGAGCGGGAGGAATCGATCAAACTCTTCGATGGGAACCTTATTGTCGGCATCGGCGAAGCCTATAATTGCGCCAGCGGCTTTTTCAACTCCAAGCCGGATACCCCGTCCCTTTCCTGAGCGCTGTTCGCTGCCAATGACAATAATTCCCGGAATTTCCGCGGCTAATTTTCGGGATTGTTCGCGCGTGCCGTCGATTCCATCAGCGGAAACGATAATCTGCGAAGTCAGGCCGCGAGACTTAAAATACCCATGCGCTTCCCGGATCGTGTTGGCGATTGTTTTTGCTTCGTTATAGGCAGGCAGGATGAGCGAAATATCTGGCTTCAACGCGCCTCCGGTGTCCAATTCCACCTATTCAGCATACAATGAGAGCTTACGCCAAGTGGAGGAATTGGAACTAAAGTGCGGGTAGCTATCGTCGGCTGCGGGTTAATTGGACAGAAGCGGGCGAGGGCTCTGGCGGGAGCGAAGTTGACGGTCTGCTGTGACCTGCAACTGGCGCTCGCCGAGAAATTGGCGGCGGTTTCCCCCGGAGCGAGGGCGACCGATTCGTGGGAGGAAGCGGTAACCGCGGACGACGTGGACATTGTAGTAGTGGCCACGGTCCACAAGGAATTGGCGCCGATCTCGGCGGCCGCGGCCGCGGCGGGCAAGCATGTGCTGGTGGAAAAGCCAGGCGCGCGGCGGGCGGCGGAATTGGACCCTGTCTTGGCCGCCGCCGCGAAGACGGGAGTACGTGTGCGGGTGGGGTTTAACCACCGGTTTCACCCCGCAATGCAGAAGGCACGGGAGATACTCGATTCCGGAGTGGCGGGGCCGCTGATGTTCATTCGCGGACGCTATGGGCACGGAGGGGGGCCGGGGTACGACAAAAACTGGCGCGCCGTGGAGGAACTTTCCGGCGGAGGCGAGGCGATTGACCAAGGGATGCACCTGATCGATTTGTCCCGTTGGTTTATGGGTGATTTCATCGGCATTCAGGGTCAAATCGCAACTTACTTCTGGGACATGCCAGTGGAGGACAACGTTTTTCTGTTGCTGACGACGCCGCAGGGTCAAACAGCGCAACTCCACGCCACGTGGACGGAGTGGAAGAATCTGTTTTCACTGGAGATTTACGGCAAATTCGGAAAGATCGACATCAGCGGGCTGGGGCGAAGCTATGGGGTGGAGAAGTTGACTTATTACCAAATGCTGCCCGATTTATTGCCGCCAACAAAGACAGAGTATGAGTATCCGGGTGAGGATGGAAGTTGGGAATTGGAATTTGCCGCTTTTCTGACCGATATTCGCGAAGACCGCGAACCTGACCCGGGGATTCGGGACGCTCAGGCCGCACTGCGAATTGTGGAGGCGGTCTATGCAAGGTGCGGACGATGATCATTACGCGCAGTCCGCTTCGGATATCGTTGGGCGGCGGCGGCACGGACCTTCCCTCTTACTATCTGGAACACGGAGGGTTTGTTATATCGGCGGCAATTAACCGGTATGTGTACATCACATTGCATCAAATATTCCGGCCGGAACTGATTGTGAAGTATTCGAAGATGGAAGCCGTGGAGCGAGTGGCGGATTTGAAACATCCGATTGTCCGGGAAGCGCTGCGGATGGTGCTGGGCGACGACGCTTCGTACTTGGAAATGACCAGTATGTCGGATATTCCGGCGGGGACTGGACTGGGCTCCTCGGGCAGTTTTACGACCGCGCTGCTGACGGCGCTACATACAATGAATTCCACCGTGCTGGGACGCAAGGACCTGGCGGAGCAGGCCTGTCATATTGAGATTGACCGGCTGGGCGAGCCGATTGGGAAACAAGATCAATACATCGCGGCCTATGGCGGTGTGCAGTGTTTGCACTTCGGGACCGATGGGACCGTGACCGTGGAGCCATTGGCGGCATCGGCCGAGACGCTGTATAACCTGGAAGACAATTTGGTACTGTTTTTTACGGGGTATACACGGTCCGCGTCGGCGATATTGCAGGAGCAGGACACAAAGAGTAAACAAAAGGATTCCGGCATGGCGCAGAATCTCCACTTCATTAAGGAACTGGGCGTGGAGAGCCGGAAGGCCTTTGAGCGCGGGGATGTGCGGGCCTTCGGCGAGATCATGCATGTGCATTGGGAGAATAAGAAAAAACGTTCAGCGGGGATGAGTAATCCGAAGATCGACGAATGGTATGAAGCTGGGCGGGCGAATGGAGCCCTCGGCGGGAAATTGATCGGCGCGGGCGGCGGGGGATTCCTGATGTTCTATGCTGAGGATAAAGTGCGGTTGCGCGAGGCGATGAAGAAGCTGGGATTGATTGAAGTACGCGTACGCTTTGATTTCGGCGGCAGTGCCGTGGTGGCGCGCAGTTAGCGGCTATGTTACCCGTTATTATTTTGGCCGGAGGACTGGCGACGCGGCTGCGGCCGATTACGGAGACTATTCCGAAGGCGCTGGTGGAGATCAATGGACGTCCGTTCCTGGACTATCAGATGCGTTTACTGGCGGCCAACGGCGTGAAACGAGCGGTTCTTAGCGTGGCCTACCGTGGTGAGATGATCGAGGAGTTTCTGGGTGACGGATCCCAGTACGGGATTGCTGTAAGTTACTCTTACGACGGACCGTCGTATCTGGGCACGGCCGGGGCTATCCGGAAGGCCTTGGGCCAGTTAGGCGATTCGTTCTTTACGCTGTATGGCGACTCGTACTTGACGGCGAACTTTTCGGCGGTGGAAAGGACGTTCCTGGATAGCGGGAAAGAGGCGTTGATGACGGTGTATCGCAACGAGGGACAGTTTGACACAAGCAACGTCGAGTATTCCGGCGGGCGAATCGTCACTTATGATAAGCGGTCTCCTACGGAGTCGATGAGGCACATCGACTATGGGTTGGGCGTCTTTCGGCCTGCGGTTTTCGCGGGGTTGGCTGAGGGTGAAATGGCCGACTTGGCTACACTGTATCAAGAGGTGTTGCGACGGGGACAATTGGAAGCGTTTGAAGTGAGTGAGCGATTCTATGAGATCGGTACGGTGTCCGGCATCGAGGACACGTGCAAATTCCTGGCGGAACGAGGACTGTAATGAGTTTTGTGGCGCAATATATAGGCGAGTCGATTGACATCCTGCGTAAGCTGGACGCGAGAGCCATCGAGAAAATGGTTGAGGTCCTGGCTGCTACGCGCACCGCCGGCGGACGCCTGTTCATGTTGGGGGTAGGCGGGTCCGCGGCAAATGCTTCACATGCGGTGAATGACTTCCGCAAGATTGTCGGGATTGAGGCGTACGCGCCAACTGACAATGTTAGTGAACTAACGGCGCGAACTAATGATGAGGGCTGGGAGGGCGTATTCGCCAGTTGGCTGCGCGTGAGTAAGTTGCGGCCCTCTGATTGTATCTTCGTACTCTCGGTTGGCGGCGGGAACTTAGAGAAGAACGTCAGTCCGAACCTGGTACGCGCGGTGGCGTATGCAAAGGAGATCGGCGCCTCGGTTATTGGAATTGTGGGGCGTGACGGAGGCTATACCGCCACTGTCGCGGATGCCTGTGTGATTGTGCCGACGGTGAACGTGACGCATACGACGCCGCACGCCGAGGCGTTCCAGGCTGTAGTCTGGCACCTGCTGGTTTCGCACCCCTCGTTGAAGGCGGCGGAGACGAAGTGGGAGTCAATACGGTAAGGCGGGCGATATTCCTGGACCGTGACGGCGTTCTGAACGAAGCCGTGATGCGGGACGGCAAGCCGTATCCGCCGGCGTCGGCGGCGGAAGTGCGATTGATTGATGGTGCCGGGGAAGGATTGGCACGACTGAAAGCGTTGGGGTATTTCCTGCTGGTAGCGACAAACCAACCGGACGTGGCTCGGGGAACGCAGACAATGGATGAATTGGGCGCTATCAATGCGGTGCTGGACGCGGCGCTGCCAATCGACGCCTTCTTCATATGCCCGCATGATAGTAGCGATGGCTGCGAGTGCCGGAAGCCAAAACCCGGATTGCTGACTACCGCCGCCGAGCATTGGGAGCTATCGTTAGCGGACTGCCTGATGATCGGCGACCGATGGCGGGACATGGACGCCGCCGCCGCGGCGGGTGTTCGGGGCGTTTGGATTGACTATGGGTATCAGGAGCGCGGCCCGTCGGCGGAACCGGCGGCCACCGTGAAGAGTCTGCTGGAAGCAGTCGATTGGATAGTAGCGCAGGAGAATCGCACATGAGCGTTAAGATATTTGCCGATGGGGCGGAGAAGGCCCCGATGTTGAAACTGTATGCGAATCCGCAAATCCAGGGATTTACAACAAACCCGACACTGATGCGCAAAGCCGGAATCACCGACTATGAGGCTTTTGCGCGTGACATTCTGGCAGCGATTCCGGACCGGCCAATTTCGTTTGAAGTGTTCGCCGATGAGTTTGACGAAATGGAGCGACAGGCAGAGCGCATCGCCACGTGGGGCGCAAACGTCTACGTGAAAATCCCAGTGAGTAACACTCGTGGAGAGAGCGCGGCGCCGCTTGTCCAACGGTTAGCCGGGCGAGGCGTGAAGCAGAATGTGACGGCGTTGATGACTTTGGACCAAGTGCGTGAGATCACTACGGCGCTCGCGGCTGGTCCGGCCGCGAATATTAGTGTCTTTGCGGGGCGAATTGCCGATACCGGCGTGGATCCGCTGCCGTTGATGCGGTCGGCGTTAGAGATCATGCGGCCGTATCCGCAACTGGAATTGATTTGGGCGAGCCCACGGGAGCTACTGAACATCGTTCAGGCGAGCGAAATCGGTTGTCACATTATTACAGTAACCTCGGATATTTTGAACAAGTTGCCACTGATAGGGAAAGATTTAGGCGAGTACTCGCTCGACACTGTGAAGATGTTCCGCAACGACGCGCTGGCGAGCGGATTCGGGCTTTAATCGTTACTTCTTTGCCGGTGGTTTTTCCGGTGTGTTCACGCGCAGGAAACGGAGGGCGAAGTCCTCGGCGCGAAGCATGTGAACCCGCGGATCACCGGGCGCTTTGACAGTTTGCGGCAAATCCTCCACGATTTCCATACTGACGTGATTGAGTCCGGGCCTCAAGTTGAGGGATAGGCTGAGCGATGATACCCCGTTCACTTTCAGGACGGTCTCCGCGCCTGTTTCGGTGTGGGTCATGCGAAGCGTGCGCACCGGACTGGGATTGGCGAAACCGGGCTCGGCGCGAAAGGTGATCTGATAGAGGTGCTCCTCGGGATCGGCATCAGTACGCTGAATATGGAGTTCCATTCGTTTTTGAATCCAATACCAGGTGCCAGCTCCCGATTTGTCTTCGCCTTGCGGATTGACGCCAGCAATTTGGGGAGCCTCGGGAACGCCGGACGCGATGGCTCTGACGAGCGCCGGATCCGGTTTGTCGATGGGGCGGGGGGAGTCGACGGAGGGGTTGATGATGCGGACCATCAATTTTCTGGGATCGTGGGCGAGAACGAACGCTGGCTGCGAAGGTTCCAGTAGTTCAAGAAAAAACGGATTGCGCCCGGGAGCGAGGATGACGGGAACGATTGGCGACTGGCCGGCGTTCGTCTCGATGACACTCTCAATTCCCGTGCGGCTATTGGTCAACCGCATGCGACGGTAAAGTGAGGGGTGCGACGGACCCGGGTCGACGCGGAGTTTCAGCTTGTACTCGACAGGGCGCGGATCGTCGTCCCACCGGTTGACCTCGAGTTCCATATTGTCGGCTAACCAATACCAAACGTCTTGGGCATCGCGCTCCTCGCCCTGTTTGTTAAAGATATCGAGGGTGGGAACGCCGCCTGACGCTGTTTGGCTACGGACGCCGGCGCTGGAAAGGAGAATCATGCCTGGAACGTAGTCCGGCACACGAGTGAAGTCGTGAGCGTTTTTATTGAGAGGGAAGTCGGCCAGCCGAGCCGGAGAGAGGTAGGTCTTGCTGTTGCGGGCGTGATAAACGAGCCAGCCTGCGACATACGGATTGGCGGTTTTGACTAGGTACGTCTGACCGGGATGCGCCTCCGCATATTGAATAGAACTTACGACTTCTTTGGACTGAAGTGTTTGTAGGATGCCGGTGTGCTGAAGTATCGGAAGGTGGTGATTGTAGGCTCCGATGGCCGCGAACAGCACGAGCAGCGACGGTGCAGCGACGAGCACAGCGGGCGGAACGGATTTTCGGAGGCCGGATCTCAACCGTGAGACGCCCGCGAAAGGCACGAGAATCCAAATGTAGGCAAAACTGTCTTGAATTTTGGCAAATGGGTATTTTGCGAACGGTTCCTGTAAGAACAGGTAGGCAAGGAGGATTACGGGCGGGGCGAGGATAGCCGCTAGGAAGATGCGGTTGCGACGCGAAGCTTTGGAAATTGCGAAGCCGGCAAGTCCCGTAAGTGCTAGCGCGGTAAGTAGTTGGAGGGGGTAGGTGAGGAAGGGGAAGTCGACGAGGCCCTGGATCCAACCGGGAATCGTACCCGCCAACCCCGCCTGGGCCTCGAGCGATTGGTGGCGTTCGCCGGCCCGGGCCATCTGTATCATGAGGAACTTGTACGAAGAGACCACCGCGAAGGGGACTAGTGCCAACGACAGCACGACGGCGGCGGCGGAGGGGATGACTATTTGCACGGAAGACCGATGGAAACGGTATAGGGCCAATGCTCCGAACACAACGAGGCCAACGGGAAGCAGTTCAACATAACAGACAAGCAAGTATGCTAATGCGATTGCGGGGATGCCGACGGAATAGCCGAGTTGGTGTGTGGTCGAGCGCGCCCAGAGAGCGAGGAAGGGCAGTATGAAAATAGTTACGGCCTGCGACAGGAAGCCCTCGAGATGGTACCGCGTGAGCGCGGGCGTTAGGCCCGTCCAGATACCGGCGATTGCGGCGAGGTTCCGGGGGAATGCCATGGCGCGGGCCAAGCTAAAGGTAACCAAGGCGAGGAGTGCGAGGCAGAACGACGAAAGGCCCGCGTAACTCTCTTTCGCGTTCGAGAAACTCAATGAAGCGGCATATGCCTGAGCCACCGCCTGTCCGATACGCCACTCTTTGAACTCGTGGGTCCGGGTCAACCAGGGGTGCAAGTGAATATCGGCAGGGGACGAATTGAAGGGCTGAGTTTGGATGAACTCGGCGAGAATGACGTAGTTGAATTGATCGGTGTGGCCTTTGCCGTAGTAGTATGCGGGTGACTCGATAAACGCCGTTGAAGCTTGGAGAAAGAAGATGGCGATGAGAATTCCGATGGCGAAGTTTCGGTCCGCGGGCGGGAGCGGCGGAAGTTCCTTTGAGAGAAGAAACAGCCCAGCGAGCCCGAAAGCGGCGGGGACAGCGAACACGGTGCCGACGGGAAAATTGAAATAGACGAGATTTTGGAGAACGAGTACCTGGGCGGCGAAGCCCGCGCCAAACAATAAAGTTGACAGCGACAGCGACCAGGACGCGTCGATTTTCAGAAACCGTTTCAACCAATACGCCCAGCCGGCGGAGGTAGCGGTGAGGAGGAGGAATTGGAGGAGGATAAAGAGCATGAAGGTCGGGAACGCCTAACCTCCTATGTTCGCACCATTCCGCCTAGTTCACCAACCACGTACCGGCAACAATCCAGTCTGAGGAGAGCCCGGTCGAGTCAGCGACCGTTGCGTAGATATTTTTGGATCCCGAGATTCCAGATTTAAACGAGAGAGGAATCGCGACGGTTAACGAATTGCCTGAAGATGACGAGGAAAGACCGGCGCCGGCGAGAGTACAGTTGTTGTTTGTTACGCTTGCCGTACTCCCCGGATAGATAACTTGCCAGACGCTGTCGGAATCGCGCAAAAGATAGAATGCGTTCGCGCTCCGGTTGTAAGAGATGAAGCAGGCGTTGGAGCCGTTGATGGAAGTATTTATAAGAACTAGCGCGCTGGAAATGTCGGAAGCGCCATTGGTATCGGAGAATGTCAAGAAAAAGGTCTGTGTGGAACCTGCGCCGGACGAAGGAGTGAGTGACGTAACCATTGGAGCAACGGGCTGGGAAGGGTTCCACGTTCCGGCCGCGATCCAGCCTGACGAGAGTCCGCCGGCGTCGCCGACATTCGCATAAAAAGTCTTGCTCCCAGTAAAGCCGGAACTGAATGAGAGTGGGACCAGCAGCGTCAGTGTGTTGCCGGACGATGAACTCGCCAGTGCCGCTCCAGTAATCGTGCAATTTCCGTTCGTCACACTGCTGCTGGAACCCGGATAGATGAGTTGCCAGAGGTTGTCCGAATCGCGATAAAGGTAAAAAGCGTTGACCGAGCGGTTGTATGAAATGAAGCATGCGTTCTGACCATTGAGGGTGCCGTTGAAGAGCAGGAGGGCACTGGACATGTCGGAATTTCCGTTCGTGTCAGCGAGGGTAACCGTAAACAGCTGGGATGGGCCGGCTCCGGAAGCCGGGCTGACGGATGTGACCGTAGGCGCCGCGGCTTGAGAAGTACTCCAAGTTCCAGCCGCCACCCAACCGGAGGAGAGGCCTCCCGTGTCCGTCACATTTACGTAAAAACTCTTCGCTCCGGAGTAGGATGAGCCGAAGGAAAGCGGTAGTGTAATTGTGACCGTGTTTCCCGAAACTGTTCGGGTGAGACCGCTGCCTGCCAGCGAACAGTTGGGATTGGAAACACTAGTGCTTGAACCGGGATAGATGAGTTGCCAGACATTGCCGGTGTCCTTGTACAAATAGAAGGCATTCGCGGAGTGATTGTAAGAGATGAAACATGAGTTTTGGCCGTTGATGGCGCCGTTAACAATGAATAGCGCGCTGGCAATGTCGCCGTTTCCATTAGAATCGGCCAAAGTGATGGTAAAATTCTGCGAGACGCCGGTCCCTGAAGAAGGCGATAGGGACTGTACAGTCGGTGCTGATGGTGGGCTAGGATTCCAAAAGCCCGCCGTAATCCAGCCGGAAGAGAGTCCGGCGGCGTCAGCGACATTAACATAGATAGTCTTTGTGCCCGTGAAAGACGCGCTGAATGTTAACGGCAGCGTAAAGGTAAGAGAGAGTCCGCTGGAGGCGGTAGCGAGCGTCGTACCATTGATCGTGCAATTGGCGTTGGAGACCGATGTCGCAGTTCCGGGATAGATAACCTGCCAGGAACTGTCGGAATCTCGGAACAAATAAAAGGCGTTTACGGAGCGATTGTATGAAACGAAGCAACCGTTGGTTCCGTTCAGTGATCCGTTGATCAGCAGCAGGGCACTGCTAATATCGGCATTGCCGTTGAAATCGGAGAGTACGAGGCTGAAAGTCTGGGATGCAGCGGTGCCTGCGGATGGTAACAGCGACGTTACAGTCGGGCTCGCCGTCTGGTTAAGCGTCCAACTGCCGGCGGCAGTGAGACCAGATGTCAGCCCACCGGAGTCAGTAGCTCCCGCGTAGACCGTTTTTGCTCCCGTGAAGGTCTGCTTGAAAGCTATAGGAATTGAAAGTGAAAGTGAGTTCCCTGAAGCCGACACGGCCATGCCAGTGCCGGAGAGGATACAAAAATCATTCGCAACAGAATTGGCGGATCCAGGATTGAGCGGCAGCCACGAAGCATCCGTATCGCGGAAAAGAGAGACGGTGTTCGCCGTGCGGTTATAGGTGACGAAGCAGCCGTTTGACTGGTTGGTCGAAGTATTAACAAGAAATTGTACGACGGAGATATCGGAGTGCCCATTGGCATCGAAAACTGTGGCCGTGAAGGTTTGGACGGTCGCCGTTCCTGAGTTTGGCGACACCGCGGTCACCGAAGGCGCCGCTGCTCCCGCGACGGTCCAGGTTCCAGCCGGCATCCAACCGGATGACAGACCCGCTTGGTCGGTCGCGACGGCATATACAGTGATCGCTCCAAATAGCCTTGGCTTGAAAACGACGGGAATGTTGATGTCGAAGTTGTTCCCGCTTCCGCTAATGGCGAAGGCCGATCCGGTGATGGAGCAGTTGGAGTTTTCAATTGCCGAAGGGTTTCCCGGGGCAAGCGTTGCCCAACTGGAGTCGCTGTCGCGATAAAGCGAAAGTGTGTTGGCGGATCGCGAATAGGAGAGATAGCACCCATTGGTCGTGTTGAGAGTTGTGTTAAAAAGAAATCCAACTGAAGAAACATCGGCATTACCGTTGCCATCAGAAAAGCGAAAGGTGAATGACTGTGATAGCCCAGCACCGGACGCCGGTTGCAACGAGACCACGGAAGGCGCGTATGACGGGTACGGATTCCAGGTGCCTACGATCTGCCAGCCTGAGACGAGCCCCTCGCTATCGGTGACGTTCGCGTATACATTCTTGGTCCCGGCAAAGGGCGTTTTGAATGAAATCGGAATACTGAAAACTAACTGAGTTCCGGAGCCGGCAACCGTCATTGCGCTCCCGGACACGAAACAGTTGGCATTTTCGACCGTCATTGAGGCTCCGGGAGTGATTGGAAGAAGCGAAGAATCGGAGTCCCGATATAGTTTAAAGGTGTTTGAAGTGCGGGTATAGGTAATGTAGCAGGCGTTAAGGGTATTGACTGAAGTCTGAACCAGGAAACTCGCGGAAGCGATGTCGGCATGACCGTTTGCATCGGAAAAGGTAAAAGTGAAGGTCTGACTCGCGCCACCGCCGGAGGAGGGTGTTGCGGCGACTACCGTAGGTGAATGCAAAGGGAAGGGGGTCCAGTCGCCCACCCGCTGAAGGCCAGTGGCCAGACCGCCAGCATCAGTCGCAGCCGCATAGATGACACGGGCTCCAGTGACCGCCGGCTTCAGCGTGATCTGCATGTTCAAAGCAAGTTGGATGCCTGCAGCAGAGATTGCGACGCTCGTGCCGTTAATCGAGCAGGCGGGATTCTCAATGACGACATTGGCCCCAGGTGTCAGATACAGAAAGGACGAATCCGAATCGCGAAAGAGGGCAAGCCTATTTAGCGTCTGGTTGTACGTAATGTAGCATCCGTTGCTGGTGTCCGCGTAGCTATTGATGAGCAGCGTTGTGCTGACAATATCGGCATAGCCATTCCCATCGGCGAAGGAAATTGTAAAGGCTTGTGAAGCGCCGTTCCCGACAGTCGGCAATAGAGAGGAGATACTTGGGGCGAGTATCGTGATTGGCGTCCACGTTCCTGCCGATTGCCACGCTGTAGCGAGACCACCGGCGTCGGTAACGGAACTATACATGGTACGTGGACCGTTGAACGACGGCTTGAATACTACGGGTACGGTAATCGTGAGAATCGTACCCGCTGCAGTTACACTGGCTCCGGCGCCGCTTATGGCGCAATTCGCATTCTCCACGGTCGTATTCACACCTGGAGTAACCGGGAGGAACGCAGAATCGGAGTCACGAAACAATGAAATGGACTGAGTGGCTTGGTTGAAAGTGAAATAGCAGCCATTCGCGGTGCTGAAGACGTTGTTAAAGAAAACTGCGGCATTCACGATATCCGCGGCGCCGTTGGCATCAGAGAAAGTGAAAGAAAAAGACTGAGACAGCCCAGATCCCGATGCGGGAGTCGAGCCGCCAACGGCTGGAGCGCTGGGCGCCACGACGTCCCACGCACCGATTTCTGGCCACCCGGCGCCAAGTGCCGCCGCGTCGGTTGCGTCTGCATAGATCTTTCGCGTGCCGCCAAACGATGAAGCGAACGAGACGGGAAGCACGATGATTAGACTATTGACGGAGTTGCTGACCGTAAGTCCGGTTCCGGAGATTCTGCAGACACCGTTGTCGACCGTCGCTGCCGAGCCGGGAATCAACGGTAGCCAAACCGCGCCGGCGTCTTTGAATAGAGAAATGAGATTCGTGCCCCGGTCGTAGTAGACGTAACATCCAGCTGAAAACGAAAAGCCTCCGTTGAAAAGGAACGCAGCGTTCTGAATGGTCGAGCTTCCGCTGGCGTGGGATATCGAAAATGTAAAAGTAGCCGAGGTACCGGAGCCGGCCACCGGAGAAACTACGATTGGGCCAGGTCCGAAGCGGAGGCGCGAAGCAAACCCGCCATATGAACCCGGATTGCTGGATTGTAAGGATGATCGCAGCGGAAAATTTGTCGAGAGTGTCGACCCGCCGACAGCTAAAGCGCCGCCGTTGGCGGAAACGGCCAGCGCGGAGTCTGAGCCGGAACCGCCAATGTAACTCACATAAAGTGGAACTGTGGAGACGATCGGGAACGCCGCCCAGAAGGCGTCGTATTCACCAGCCCGGCTTGTCTGCAGGGCGCCCGTGATAGGAAAGTTGTTCGATATCGTGTATCCGGCCAGTCCGACAAACCCCGCTCCGGCGGAGATCGAGGTCGCCGCATCTAGCCCCGTCCCGCCAATGAAGCTTGACCACTCCAGTGCGCCCCCGGCTGTGAACACCGAAACGAACGCGTCACCAGTACCGCCTCCGTATGTCGACTGGTTTCCGCTGGACACACCCGGGAAGTCGGCAGAAGGCGTGACGCCTGCAAGCCACGCACGGCCCAGCGTATCAATCGTGATCCCATAGCCCCCCTCCTCATTCAAAGAAGAGCCTCCTGACCCACCCAGATACGTTGAAAGGCTAGATCCCGACGCCTGATTGTTGAAGCGTGTATAAAACGCATCCATCGATCCGCGCAGTGAAGGGAACGCTGCCGAAACCATCGGAAAATTTGAAGAAGCCGTTGAGCCCGTCACGTGCAATGTGCCGTCGCCGCTGACGGCGATCCCTCGAATCCGGTCATCGGACCCGCCGCCGAGATAAGTACTCGACATGAGAGAGCCACTCGGCGAGAATCTAACTAGAAACCCATCCACACCGCCACCCGATACCGCATTAAAGGCGGATTGCACCGGAAAATCCGTCGATGCGGTCTCTCCGCCCGCGATGATATTACCGCTGAAATCAAGAGCTACCGCCAACGCCGCGTCGTGACCAGCCCCGCCCATATAAGTGCTAAAGACGAGCTGATTCCCCGCCGGATATAGCCGTGCGATAAACGCATCTCTTCCTCCCGCCAGGGAACCGCGCGCCGCCAGGTGCGTCGGGAAATTTATTGAATTCGTTAACCCCGCCACTGTGACAACGCCGGCGCCGTCGACAACGATCGCCTGTACTCGATCCTCCGCCGCACCACCTAGATACGTCGAGAAAACCAACTGTCCCGCAGCATTGATCTTGGCTACAAAGCCGTCGATGCGTCCTCCGGTCGCCGATTGATACCCGCTTAAGCCAGGAAAATCGGAAGACTCCGTCCAGCCGCCGAGATACATATTTCCCTGCGCATCCGTTGCAATCGCGGTGATCGCATCGAACATCCCACCGCCCATGTAGGAGCTAAATACCAGTTCAGGGTCAATCGTCAGCGGCAGCGACGGATCGACATTGTCCACCACAAATCGCACGCATCGGCCCACGACACGAAATCGCGAGCGGATCGGTGCCTTCCCGCCATCTGGCAAGTTCTGCCAACTCTCCAATCCCTCTTCCATCCACTGCCACCCTGCACCCGCATCAATTCGCAACGACAGTCCATCCCTGCCTCCCCGCGCCTTTGCCCCCTCCCAGCAATACCCCGCAACCGACGGCGATACCCCCGCCGCCAATTGGAACTCCGATTTCAATCGTCCGTCCCGCAATCGAACGACAATATCGACCCCAGGATACGCACTCCGCGCCCGCAACGCTGAAACAGCCCCAAAGGTGCGATTTTCCGTCCCCAGGAAGTGCACCGGCGCCAGCGCTTCCCCTTCAGCCTCCCAATTCAGGCGCGCACCTGGAAAACGGATCGCCGCTCGCCGGCCATGCCGCAGCAGTTGGATGCCTGATGAGTCAAAAGCCGCGCGATAGGACGAGGCCATTGCCCAAAAATGGCCATCTGCTGATCCCGCTATGAAGCCAGTAGCAAGGCTGTCGACGATTGCTTCTTTCGAAGCAGCGGAAAGCATCTGGATTAGCAAATAGGCAAGGAGGAAAATACTGCGCATCGAAGTACAACGTCTCTCCCTTACTCTTTCGGCCGATATCCGCCAAAATATGAAGCAGGGATTTCCTGATGGCTACATCAGATTCGACCGGTGCTATATTTCGACTACGTTCTATGCGTCAGCTCTCATCCTGCCTGTTCGCCGTCGCGTGCGCCTTCGCCGCCGATCCGCCGCCGCTGGAACCTCAGGTAACCGGCCTATTTCCTCGAGGCCTCTCCCGCGGCGCCGAGACGGTCATGAACATTCGCGGGCGCAATCTCCAAAACCTCCGCGCTGCCACGGTGTCCGGACAGGGCGTCATCGCCGAAATCGTCGAATCCTCCGCATACCGGGCCAAGCTGAAAGTGCGTGCCGGCGCCTCTGCCGAACCCGGCCGCCACGACTTGCGTCTATTCGCGCCCCACGGCTCGACACTCCTTTGGCTCGACATTTCCACTCGCTCCGAAACCGCCGAAAAGGAGCCCAACGGCGATTTCGCTCAAGCCGCCCCGCTCCCGTTTCCAGCCCTCGTCAACGGCATCATCACTGCCGGCGACTACGATTACCACCGCTTCTCCGCCTCAGCCGGTCAGACCTTAACCTTCGACCTCCTCGCCACGCGCAACGGCTCCCCCCTCGACGGCGTACTCGAAATTCTGGACTCACGCGGCGTCTCCATTGATTTCAACGACGACTACTACGCTTTCAAAGATCCCCACATCGTTCATCGATTCAAAGAATCGGGCGACTACTGCCTGCGCGTTTGCGGATCTGGCGAGAGTGGATCGGAAAGCGCCGATTACCGGCTTATAGGGGGAGCTATGCCGCATGCCGATCTGGCTCTGCCCGCCGGTGGACGCCGCGGAACCGCCGTGGAATTCGATCTCCAAGGCGTGAATCTCGAAAACGTTAAGGAAGTTACTTTGGGCGCGGGCTTGGCGAAAGGCAAGGTCGTCAACACTGACTTCGGCCGCGCGCGCGTATCGCTCGTCATCCCTCCGGACGCGCCGCTAGGGGCGTCGTCACTGCACATCAACGGCGCCGCACTACCCGTTCCCTTCGTGATCTCCGCGAGCACGGAACTAACGGTCGCGCCAGGCGCCGCGCGTAATCGCCGCGACCCCATGCCAGCGGAGCTAGGCACCGTCGTCAACGGCGTGCTCGACGTCGCCAGAGCCGCCGATCATTTCACCTTCCGTGTCGATGGCCCGGAAGAGATCGTCCTCTCCGTCGAGTCTATGAACCTCGGCTTCTTGCTTGACCCTCTGATCACCGTTTACGACGAATCCGGCAAGCGCATCGCCTGGCAGGATGAACCCACCACCAACACCGGCAAGGAGCCGGCCAATCTCGATCCCCATCTGACGCTAAAAGTGCCCGCGGCCGGCCGCTACACGGTCGCGATCCGCGACTCACAGTTCCGGGGTGATTCAACATTCTTATACCGCCTGACGCTTAAAAAAGCCGAGCCCGATTTCACCGACCGTATCGTCGGCGCGCACGCCACCCTATATCGCGGCCAGCCGAATATCGTCAATGTTCGGGTGCGTCGTTTGGAGGGTTGGAATACACCCGTCGAAGTTTGGGCGGAGGACCTGCCGGCCGGAGTCACTTCCCCCCGCATGATCGCCGAGCCGAAGAACACCTCGTACACAGGAACATGCGGCGAAATCCATTATCTCGATGGCGCCAACGTCGCCGTTCCGTTCAAAGTCGCCACGGACGCCCCGCTCGATCTCACCAAAATTGTTTTCAAAGCACGGGGTGTAATGAACGGCAAAACCATTGAGCGCCAGGCCCGGACACGCTATTGGAAGTCGCGAATTAAAGTGGCCGGTGATGCCGCAGAGGCCTCGCTGTTCGCCACCGTTGCCGACCTTCCCGGAGTCGTCTTTCAAACGCCGGAGCGCGCCGGTCTCGGAAAATCGACGGTCATTCTCACCCGGCTCGACGATGCCGCTGAGGCGCTCACAATCTCCGCCGAAGGCGTCGAACCCGTCATCGTCCCAGCCGGCGTAACCCGCGCCGAACTCAACTTCACAAAGCCTGGTGAAATCGTGTTGAATGGTAGTGTCGGAACGCGGGTGCTGGGCCGATCGCAGCCCATCCGCGTGGAGAGCCGGAAATGAAACTTGCCGTGGCTTTGTTCGGAGTCGGTCTGCTCGGCGCGCCCGCTGTCTATCCGCCCGAGATCCAGTTATTCGGCGCAGGCGCGGCGCAGACAGTCATCGCTGACGGCGTGAACTGTTCCCTGCGGCTATCGGACGGCGCCATCGCCGAACTCGCGGATGGACGGGTCGTCGCCAAGTCCAAAGGCGCAACGTGGCTGACGGCGAAATGCGATTCCGGGCTCACCACGGTCCCGGTAGTGGTACGCGCGGCCGGAGCGCTGCTTAAGAAGAGTTTCGTCAACGATGTCGCGCCAATCTTTACGATGGGCGGCTGTTCCGGAGCCAACTGCCACGGCTCAATTCGCGGCCAGCGCGGGTTCAAACTCTCGCTCTTCGGCTACGAGCCCTCTCTTGATTACGAAGCAATCGGTGCGCGGATCGACAAGGCCTCGCCGGAAAAGAGCCTCATCCTTACCAAGGCCACCGCGCGAACCCCTCATGGCGGCGGATTTCGCTTCGCCGCCGATTCCATGGAGTACCGCACCATTCTCGAATGGGTGCGCCAAGGCGCCCCCTATGACTCTAAGGACACTCCCCGCCTCACCAGCCTGCGCGTTTTTCCGCAGGAGCGAATTCTAGTGGGCAAGGCCGCGGCCCAGCAGTTGGTGGCCGTTGCCTATTATTCGGATGGTTCCGTACGGGATGCGACCCGTTTGGTGCAATACAGTTCGAACAATCCGGACGTGGTGCAGGTGAACGCGAAGGGCGAAGCGAAGGCGTTGCAAACCGGCGAGACGGCCGTGATGGTCCGCACCATGGGCCATGCGGTGGCCGCGCGAATTCTGGTCGCGGACTCAGCGTCCGATCCCGCGTATGTCCGTGTCCCACGCCACAACTTCATAGATGAGCACGTCTTCGCCAAGCTCCAGAAGCTGAACATCCGTCCGTCCGGCCTATCCGACGACGGCGAGTTTCTCCGGCGCGTCTACCTGGACGTAATCGGTAAACTTCCTACCGAGGAAGAATCTCGCGGATTCCTCGTTTCAAAAGCGGCGGATAAGCGCGTGAAGATCATCGACTGGCTGCTGGAACAGCCCGAATACGCCGATGTCTGGGCGCTGAGGTTCGCCGAACTGACACGCGCCGGAACGCGGGAAGCCGGAGCAAAAGGCGGGCGAATCGTCTATGAGTGGTTCCGCCGCTCGTTCGCGGAAAACAGACCCTACGACAAACTGGTGACCGGGTTGCTCTTGAGCCAGGGCGCCCATCTGTTCGGCAAGGGACCGTCGTCGTTCTACAACATTTCGTTCGATTCCAACGCGGCCGATCACGCGACCAACATCAGCCAGATATTCCTCGGCGTGCGCATTGAATGCGCCAAGTGCCACAACCATCCTTCGGAGAAATGGACGCAGGACGATTTTTACGGCCTCGCGGCATTCTTCGCGCGCGTCGGCATTAAGGAGGTTTACGAAAACGATGAAAACGCCACCGTCAATAACGAAGAAGGCGTCGTAACGCATCCAAAAACGAAAAAAACCGTAACCCCGAAGTATCTCGACGGCGCGCTGGAAGCCGATGAACCGGATAAGGACATTCGCGACTCCCTGGCTCGATGGATGACCCGGCCGGACAATCCTTTCTTCGCCCGCGCTTTCGTGAATCGTGTGTGGAAGCACTATCTGGGCCGCGGACTGGTGGAGGAGGTGGACGACTTCCGCGTCACGAATCCGCCCACGAACCCGGCGCTGCTGGACGCCCTGGCCGCTGATTTCATCCGGAATAAATTCGACATTCGCCGTTTGATCCGCACTATTCTCCTCTCGCGAACGTATCAACTCAGCGCCCAGCCCAACAACACCAATCGCGGCGACGCCATCAACTACTCCCGCTTCGGCATGCGGCGCTTGATGGCGGAAACATTGACCGACGCCATCGCGCAAGTCACCGCCGTTCCGGATAAATTTCCCGGTTATCCGCAGGGAACGCGCGCCATGCAGGTCTACGCCGGCGCGAACTACATGCGCTCCACGTTCGGCCGCCTGAATCGTGACATTATTTGCGAGCGCGACACCCAACCTGACATTGCCCAAACCATGCATCTCATCAGCGGCGACACCATCCAGAAGAAGCTGAGCGCTGAGGGCAATATCATCTCGCGTTGGATGTCCGGCGATGTGGTCGATTCCCTCTTCCTGCGAACGTTGACGCGGTTTCCCACCGCGCCGGAGAAGGCGGCGTTGGACACGGCCCTGGCGGGCGGAGACCGCAAGGCCGTGTTGCAGGACGCGCTTTGGGCCATCTTGAACTCGAAGGAATTTCTCTACAATCACTAACATGCTGGACCGTCGATCATTTTTGCGGATAGGCTCCATCGCGGCGTTTGGAACGCTGAGTTGGAGCGACGTGTTAAGGCTGCGCGCCGCGGCTCCGAAGCGCGATCTGTCCATCTCCGTGAGCATACTCGGGTAATTTCTCGCGAGTGCCGAAGCTCAGCACCACGGACGGTTCGGAGTCTCCTTCCTTTAGAACGCGACCCTGCACGGCTCCCGCCCCTAATTCGTCGAAGAAGTTCGCCGCAACTAATGCCGCCGGGACCTGTTCCGCAAGATCGTCACCCCAGCTTGTCCGCGCATACTGGACCACCATGACCGCCGAAAGTACGTCGTTGTGCTCGCGGATGAACTGCGTCACGGGATAGGACACCCCGCTGGAAGCACTACTTCGGCCCATCTGGCGCAGCTTGATCAAGGTTTCCGTCTCCCTGAGGCCGGCGGCCCGGAGCAGTGCCGCCTCCAGAATCTGGAAGAGTGCAAGCTTCAGTCCCAGGCCAAGCGTTAACACCGCAATCGCTGTCAGCGCAAAGCTCGGCGTACGCCGGAAGACACGCCGTCCGTGCCGAAGATCCTGGAAAATCTGGTCCAGCCAGCGCCAGCCCCACACGTTGCCGAAGGACGCCGGCTCGCCCATCATCTCGCGATGCGCCGCCATCTCCTCCGCCAACTCGCGTTCAATCCGCCGCCGCTGTACCAGCTAGATCAACCGCCGCCAAATCATGACGCCCCCTTCAATACCGCCCGGACGGCGGCCGACATGCGCTCATATTCCTTCACTTCCGTATCGAGCTGCTTCCGTCCCGCGGCCGACAAACGGTATTCCCGAACCCTTCGGCCGCTCTCCGATACCGTCCAGTTCGCCTTCACCCAGCCGTGCAAGAGCAGCTTCTGCAGTGCCGGATAAAGCGAGCCCTCTTCCACCCGCAATTCGTCCTTCGACAAGGTGTGGATACGCTGCGCCACCGCGTAGCCGTGAAGCGGTCCGTGGCGCAGCACCTGCAGCACCATCATGATGAGTGTCCCTGTTGGAACCCCAGTTTCCCTAGGCATAGATTCTCTAGGCCTAAATTCCTATAGCAAAGGCGTGCTTGTCAAGCGGACTCTACGCAGGCGCCGCGTTCTCTTCCTGCCCCAACCCGAACTCACTGCGCAGCCATGCGCGGGCGAACATCCATTCCCGTTTGACGGTCCGCGGCGAAATCCCCAGGACCTCCGCGCACTCCTCCACCGAGAGACCGCCAAAAAAACGCAGCTCGATCACCTTGCTCGCCCGGTCGTCCGTCTCCGCCAGCCGCGTCAAGGCCTCGTCCAGCCGGACAATCTGACTGCTGCGGCCCGGAGTAAAGACGATGGCTTCGTTCAACGGCAGAACCTCGATGCCGCCCCCCCGTTTGCCGGCAATGTGCTTTCGCGCATGGTCCACCAGAATTCGCCGCATGACGCGTGAGGCCACGGCATAGAAATGCGCCCTGTCCTGCCAGTTGGCTGTCTTCAAGTTGACCAGCTTCAGATAAGCCTCATTTACCAGCGCCGTTGTCTGCAGCGTATGGTCCCCCTTTTCGCGGCGCATGTAGCGCGCCGCAATCACTCGCAGCTCGCCGTGCACGGCGTCAATTAGTTGGGACCGGGCATCCTCGTCCCCGGCCTGGAACCGGTGCAACAGCTCGGTAATGTCTTCGGGCTCGTCCATTTTGCTGAGTAATATTCACTCTACACTGGGAGGTACATGCGGTCCATTCTTTTCCCCTTGCTCCTCTCGCTGGCGCTGGGCGCTGGCGTTCCGACTATCGATGAACTCCTTCAGTACAAGACGGCGCGCGGCGCCGTGATCTCGCCGGATGGCAAGTTTGTCGCGTATATCGTCACGGAAACTGATTGGGAGCAGGACGCCTTTGTGTCCCACCTCTGGCTGGCGGACGCGGCGGGAGGCCGCACCTGGCAGTTGACCCGGGGAAAGAAGTCCGCTGGATCCCCTGCGTGGTCGCCGGACTCCCAGTGGCTGGCCTTCACCAGCGATCGAGAGGGCGCCAAAAACCAGATCTTCGCGCTACGGCCGAATGGCGGCGAGGCAGTCCAGTTGACGAAGTCCGAAACGGGCGTGCAAGGGTTTGATTGGTCCCCCGATGGCGCTCAAATCGCCTACACCGCGGCCGACAAGCGCGCCGAAGACCGGAAGAAGCACCTCGGCGATTTTGAAGTCGTTCGTCGCGACTACGACCATTCGCATTTGTGGACCCTCGACATCGCGGCGGCGATGTCCGCACCGGTCACCGGGACGCAACGCACCAAGGGGATGGACTATTCCTTAGGCGGGTTCGCATGGGCGCCCGGCGCGAAGCGGATCGCCTTCAGCGCGACGCGGAATCCCGATCTGGTGCAGGGTGGAACCTCCGATCTGTACGTGCTCACGCTCGAGGGCAACGCGGTTAAAAAGATAGTCGACCAACCCGGACCGGATCGCGGCGCGGTCTGGTCGCCGGACGGCAAATCGATCGCCTTCTCTTCGGCCATGGGCAACCCCAAGTTCTTCCACGCAAATTCGAAGATCGCTATCGTGAGCGCGGACGGCGGCCCCGTCCGCTCGATCAGCGACGCCTTCGATGAGCAGCCCTCCATCGTGGATTGGCGCCCCGAGGGCATTTACTTCACCGGGCTGATGAAGACACGGGTACAAGTGACGCGCGTCGATGCGGCCACCGGCCGCCTGACGCTGATCTCAACGGGCCCGGCCGGGGGCGATTTCTCGCTCACCAAGGATGGCCGGACCGCCGCGGTGACCATCGCCTCCGCCGATCACCTGGGCGAAGTGCACGTCACCGATGTCGCTAAATGGGCGCCGCGCAAGCTCACCAACATGTCCGCCCAAGTGAAGGACTGGACGCTCCCCGTTAGTGAAGTGATCTCCTGGACCAGCAACGACGGGGCCGTCATCGAAGGCGTGCTGACGCGTCCCGCCAACTTTGACCCGGCTAAGAAGCACCCGCTGCTCTGTGTGATCCACGGGGGGCCGACCGGCATCGACATGCCGCAGAAGGTGAGTGGCGCCCGCTACTACCCAACCGACATCTGGGCCGCGCGCGGGGCGCTAAGCCTGCGCGTCAACTATCGCGGCAGCGCCGGCTATGGCGAGAAGTTCCGGCAGTTGAACGTGCGGAACTTGGGCGTCGGCGATGCCTGGGACGTCGAAAGTGGCGTCGACCATCTGATCGCGAAGGGCTGGGTGGACGAAAAGAAGGTGGGCGTGATGGGGTGGAGTCAAGGCGGCTACATCTCGGCGTTCCTCACGGCGAGTTCCTCGAAGTTCGCGGCCGTATCGGTCGGCGCCGGCATCTCCAACTGGGCCACTTACTACTACAACACCGACATCACCCCGTTCACGATACAGTATCTGGGAGGCGACCCGGCCGGCGATCCGGCCGTATATCAGAAGACATCCCCGATGACTTACATCCAGAAGGCCCGGACGCCTACGTTGATACAGCATGGCGAGTTCGACAAGCGGGTGCCGATCGCCAACGGCTATGAACTGCGGCAGGGTTTGGAGGACCGTGGCATTCCCGTGGAGATGATCGTCTACAAAGGCTACGGGCATGGAATTACGAAGCCGAAGTCGATGCGGGCGGTGATGCAGCACAACCTGGCCTGGTTCAATCACTACATTTGGGGCGACGCGGCGCCGGACTTTGTGAAGCCCGTTCTGCCGAAGGAGTAAACTGAAGGTCCCTGAATGAGCTGGTATTACGCAGTGAACGGGCAGCAGGCGGGGCCGGTTGAGGATGCCGAGCTGCAACAGTTGGCGGTGGCGGGCGCGGTGACGGCGTCGACGCTCGTCTGGCGTGCTGGTATGGAAGCCTGGGCGGCCTTCGGCACGTTGGTGGCTCCCGCTCTGGTCGCGACGAATCCCTGTGTGCAATGCAAGCGGCTCTATGCGGCGGAGTTTGTGATTCCGATGGCCGGCGGTTTGGTCTGCGCGGGCTGTAAGCCGGTGCTGCTTCAGCGTGTGCGGGAAGGGCTGGCGCCGCTGGCCGCTGCCAAGCCATTCGCGGGGTTCTGGATCCGTGTCGTGGCGCGGATGATCGACAATACCATTACGTCCGTGGCGAGCTACATCTTCCAAATACCGCTCATTATCGTGCTGGCCCGGATGGGGAAAACGAACTCGGCGGACCTGCCGATGGTGATCGCCACCGGGGCGCTCGCGGTTGTACTGAGCCTCGCGGCAGCCGCCTATTACGAAGCCTGGTTTCTCGTGCACAAGGGGGCGACTCCCGGCAAGATGATCCTGGGGCTAAAAGTGATCAAGGCGCGCGGCGGGGCGTTCACGTGGGGGCTTGGAATCGGCCGGTATTTCGCCTACACATTGAGCGGAATGCTCCTGTATTTCGGCTATTTCATGGCCGGTTGGGACGAGGAAAAACGAGCGCTGCACGACCGGATCTGCGATACGCGCGTGGTGTCCGGGAGCTGATGCATGGGCTACGTGGTGTGTGGCGGCTGCTCGATGCGAATTGCTCCGTCGAACTGGAATCAGGAGTTCCCTGTGCCGTGTCCGGTGTGCCGGCGGGGGATTGAAGTCACGGTGTTCCCGGTGGCGCTGCGGCCGCCCCAGCCGCTGCTGCCGGAGCACGTAGTGACCGGGCAGGAAGCCAGTTGCTATAACCATACCGCCAATCGCGCCGTGGCCGCCTGCGATGCCTGCGGCCGATTTTTGTGTGCGGTTTGCGACATCGAGAAAGCCGGCGGCCACGTCTGCCCGGCGTGCTTTGAGCGGCAGGAGGCCCCGGCGTTGCACGAGCGCGTCAACTACGACTCGATTGCCCTGGCGTTGGTTACGCTGCCCATGCTGCTGTGCTGGCTTCCGGTCGTCACAACGCCCGTGGCCCTGTTTTTCGCCTTTAAACATTGGAGTGCGCCATCACCGGTGTTCCCGCGGAGCCGATGGCGGCTCTGGCTGACCGTCATCATCGCCGTAGCGCAGCTAGGGCTGGTTGGGTGGGCCGTGTATGTCGTGTCGTTGGGCCGTGGAGGGCTGCCATCGGAATGAGACGCCTTCTGTTACCGCGCGAATGGGGGCCGCTGCGCTACTCGGAGTTGTGGCACGAGGAGGACGCGCTGCTCTATGTCCATTCCTCCCGGTTCTCCGACCGCTATGCGCACTATCGCTGGCGGGACATACAGGCTCTCGTGCTCACGGAATACCCATTATGGAGCGGCGGACGGGCGGCGTGGCTCGGCATATCGTTCTTCTTCACGCTGGTGCTGTTACTGGCTCCTCCAGGCGCTTGGAAGTTGTGGGCCGTTCTGCCGGGAATATTTCTGGTGTGGGCCATCGCCTATCTGCTCCGAGGCCCGCGCTGCCGGCTCGTTCTGCACAGTGCGGTAAGTACGGTCACATTGGAAGCGGTCCGGACGATGGCGCAAGCGCGGCAAGTACTGCCGGAGTTGCGCCGGTTGACCGAAGCGGTGCAAGGCCGATTGGCCGCGGACGGGCTAACCGTCATGGCGATGCCGGAAGGCGCGGAGCCAGTCGCGCCCACGGCCCACTCGCCGCTGCTGCTGCATGTGTTTTTCGGGATGCTCGTCCTCCATGCGCTGGTGCTGGCCGGTTTCTACTTCGGGGCCAGGATGGATGACGGGCT
>Ga0105048_10002003_pt1 | contig 32962 bp, 31 predicted proteins | sample MAT05_FD_78382 | JGI IMG/M metagenome (GOLD analysis project Ga0105048, IMG submission 78382) | Freshwater microbial communities from Lake Fryxell liftoff mats and glacier meltwater in Antarctica - MAT-05 | ecosystem: Environmental > Aquatic > Freshwater > Ice > Liftoff microbial mat | place... | reverse complement strand
TTGAGGTCAGCGCCAAACCGCGTTTTCGCCGCGTCGCGCGGCGTCCCGTTGCCGAGCGGGGCGTAGCCGTACCGAGCCACGCTGTATGGCATGAGCTCCACTCGGCGGGGCGCGGTCAGTCCGGTGAAGCCGGGGACGGCAGCCCACTGGCTCACCATGCCTGTCTTCGAGCGGCGGACGAGGGGCCAGACCGGCCGTTCGCCCTTTCGTGCGATGCGTCGCATGATGCTCAGGGCGAACGTGTTTTCACCGCTGGGGACGTACCACAGCTGACTCAGCGGGATGCGATACTCCGCGACCCACCCCAGCGAGTCGACCCGGGCGGCACCTTCCCACACGGCATTCCAGCCCCAGTCCTCCTCCTGTCCGTCACTGAACATCTAGCCATCGGTCATCGCCCCACCGGCGGTGAGGCGGAAGAGATATCCCGTGCGGCCGTCATGACAGGAGTCGACGCCGAGGATCACATCATCCGAGAGGGCGAAACCGTCGCGGCGCTGCAGCACCGCCAGCAGGCTGTCCGGGCGCGGATCGAAGCTCCGGACGACGACGTACAGGTTCCGGCTGTCGTAGGCCACACGGGCCTCGGTCCGGAAGCTCGGCTCGCCGTCCTCGGTCGGCTCCCATTGCCGGAAATCGGTGATGACCGCGGCCGTCGCCCAGATGGAATCATCGTCCCGGCCGTCGATCTGCGGCGGGCGGATCGCTCGGCTGGGTCGATAGGTCGGCGCCGCCCGGATGGTGGCAGGCGTCGAGCCGCGTTCCGTCCGGGATGCAGGTGCGGCAGCGGCGAGCTGACGCAGGAGGGTGGGGAGCAGCATCTGGGGTGGCGCAAGGGAGGGGAGAGTGTGCGGCGAGGAGGCACGGCTCGTGGAACCGCGCTACGACGTGACGATTGCCGCGGGTTTTGCGAGATGGCCGAACGGGTTTCTTCGGCGCTGCCTAACCCATTGTGTTGACGGAACTTCCCCGGCTGGCTATGCTTCGGGTCTGTCCAAAACACCCTCTCGGAGGGGGCCAAGACCCGGGTTGCGTCGTGCACCGGTGAGGCGTGGTCCCATCCTGTCCGTAGTCAGATGCATCCGTCGCAAAAGACGTACAGCCCGAAGCCGGCTGATCTCCATCACGCCTGGTGGGTCGTCGACGCCGAGGGTATGGTCCTCGGTCGCCTCGCCGCCGAAGTCGCGAAGGTCATTCGCGGGAAGCACAAGCCGATGTTCACGCCGCATGCCGATACCGGCGATTTCGTCGTCGTGATCAACGCGAACAAGGTGCGCGTCACCGGTCGCAAGGCCGAGCAGAAGACGTACTTCCGTCATACCGGCTACATGGGTCACGAGAAGTACACCGCGTTCGCCGACATGATCGAGAAGCACCCGGAGCGCGTGATCGAGAAGGCGGTCTACGGCATGCTGCCGAAGACCGCCCTCGCCCGCACGCACCTGCGCCGCAAGCTGCGCGTGTTTGCCGGTCCGACACATGATCACGCGGCCCAGAAGCCGCAGCCGCTCACGTTGACCGCCGCGAAGGGGACGAAGTAATGGCGACCGAACAGCTCCATGCAGTCGGCCGCCGCAAGGAAGCGGTGTGCCGCGTTTACATCACGCCGGGCACCGGCAAGTGGGAGATCAACGGTGGTCGCACGCTTGGGGACTACTTCCCGCGTCCGTCGCTCGTGACGTCGATCCAGCAGCCGTTCACCGTGACCGACACGATCGGCAACTACGACGTGAAGGCGAACCTCACCGGTGGCGGTCAGGCCGGTCAGGCGGGGGCGTTGCGCCTCGCCATCGCGCGCGTGCTCGTGCAGATCGACGTCGATCACAAGAAGAAGCTGCGCGAGTTCGGCCTCCTGACGCGCGATGCCCGCTCGGTCGAGCGCAAGAAGCCCGGTCAGCCGGGTGCCCGCAAGAAGTTCCAGTTCAGCAAGCGCTAGTCGTTGTCGCGCTGCCACGACGCGTTTCTGCGTCGTGCCGGCGCACTGCTCGTATCTCTCACGCGTTTCGAGTGCCCGCTGGTGCCGGCTGCTGCCGGTTGCGACGCACGATGACGGACGCGGCGGATCCAACCTTCTGATCGACACCACGCCATGTCGCAGCCCACGATCGAACAGCTCCTGGAGGCCGGTGTACACTTCGGCCACCAGACGCGCCGCTGGAACCCGAAGATGCGCAAGTTCATCTTCGCCGAACGGAACGGCATCCACATCATCGACCTGCAGAAGACGCTCAAGCAGCTCGAGCTCGCGCAGAAGCTGGCGCGCGAAGTCGTGCTCCGCGGTGAGCAGGTGCTGTTCGTCTGCACCAAGCAGCAGCTCCAGGCCATCGTCGCGCAGGAAGCGGAGCGCTGCGGTGCGATGTTCATCACCGAGCGTTGGCTCGGTGGTCTCCTGACGAACTTCGGAACCGTCAAGAAGCAGCTGAAGAAGCTCAAGGAACTCGAGGCCGGCAGCGAGGAAGGCGGCGGGTTCTCGAACTACACCAAGAAGGAACAGCTGATGATGCGCCGCCAGCGCGACAAGCTGTCCAAGAACCTGTCGGGCATCGCCAGCATGACGCGCCTGCCGGGGTTGATGTTCGTGGTCGACGCGAAGAAGGAGAACATCGCGGTCAGCGAAGCCAACAAGCTCGGGATCCCGATCATTGCGATCGCCGACACCAACGCCGATCCCGACCTGCTGACCGTGCCGGTCGCGGGCAACGACGACGCGATCCGCTCGGTCGAGCTGATCGCCCGTGCCATCGCCGACGTGATCATGGACGCGCGTCGCGAAGCACCGAGCCGCGTGGCCGAGGAGGAGTCGGAGGAGAGCACCTACAGCTCCGATCGCGGCATGGAGTCAGCAGGACGCGGCGATGACCGCGGCCGTCGTGGCGGACCCGGCGGCGGTCAGGGCGGTGGCGCAGGTGGTGGTCAGGGTGCTGGTGCCGGTGCCGGTGCCGGTGCTGGCGCACAGGCTGGTCAGCGCCGCCGCCGTCGTGCCAAGCCCGAGGCGATTCAGGCGCGTCTCCGCGGCCCGGACGCCGCTGCTGCCGCCGACACCCCCGACGACGCGTCGTAACCAGCCCGTCCGGATCCCAGGCGCGGCTTTCCGCGCCCTGGTGTCCGGAGTAAGCTTCCCGACGCCGCCGGCCCTCAGCCGGCGGCGTTTCCATAATCCTGATTGCCCCGGTCTTCCGACCATGACGACGATGAATTTCACAGCCAAGGACGTCCAGGAACTGCGGCAGCGCACCGGCGCCGGCATGATGGACTGCAAGAAGGCGCTCACCGAGATGAACGGCGACCTCGATGCCGCCGTCGAACACCTGCGCAAGAAGGGGATTGCGAAGGCGGAATCGCGCGCTGGTCGCATCACCTCGGAAGGGCTCATCGGGAGCGCGGTGTCGGTCGACGCCGCCGTCGGCGTGCTCGCTGAGGTGAACTGTGAGACGGACTTCGTCGCGCGGACCGACGACTTCAAGGCGCTCGTCGAAGTCGTGCTCGCGCACGCCATGACGACCGATGCCGCCGACGTCGCTGCCTTGCTGGCAGCGCCAGTGGGCAGCGAAGGCGGCAAGTCGCTGGACGAGGTGGTGAAGGAGCGCTCGGCGAAGCTCGGCGAGGTCGTGAATGTGCGACGGGTCGTGCGTTACGCCACCGGCAGCGGTGCCGTGGGCATGTACACGCACCACAACGGCAAGGTGGGCGTGATCGTCGAGTCGACGCTGAGCGATCCCGAGACCGCCGGCAGCGAGCCGGTGCAGACGATGCTCAAGGCGATCGCCGAGCACGCGGCGGCCATGAATCCGCTCGCGCTCGATCGCAGCGGCATCCCGGCCGATCAGGTCGAGAAGGAGAAGCGGATTGCCGAGGACCAGGCCCGCCAGAGCGGCAAGCCGGAGGCGATGATCGAGAAGATCGCCACCGGGAAGCTCGAAGCGTTCTTCAGGGACATGTCGCTCATCTCGCAGCCGTGGGTGCGCGATCCGAAGAAGACGATCACGGACCTCGTGCGGGAGACCGGCAAGGCCGCGGGCACGGAGATTACCGTGACGCGGTTCGCGCGCTTCGCTCTCGGCGACGCGTGAGCGGTTCTGCCGGTGCGGTGGCGGCAGCGGTTGCCGGAAGCACCAGCCCTGCGACGGCGGCTGGTGGTCCCGGGATCCGCTATCCGCGGGTCCTCATCAAGCTGTCGGGTGAGGCACTCGCCGGCGAACGGAAGATCGGCTTCGACTTCGAGCGCGTCACTTTTTTCTGTGAGCAGATCAAGGAAGTCGTCGATCTCGGCTGCCGTGTCGGTCTCGTCATCGGTGGCGGCAACATCGTCCGTGGTGCCCAGCTGGCGCAGAACGGCATGGACCGCGTCGGTGCCGATTACATGGGGATGCTGGGCACGGTCATCAATGCCCTGGCGTTGCAGGATCAGCTCGAGAAGCTCGGCGTCGACACCCGCGTCATGACGGCGATCCGGATGGAGGAGCTGGCCGAACCTTTCATCCGCCGCCGTGCGATGCGCCACCTGGAACAGGGCCGACTGGTGCTCTTTGCGGCGGGCACCGGCAACCCCTACTTCTCGACCGATACCGCGGCGGTGCTGCGCGGCATCCAGATCAAGGCCGACGTCATCATCAAGGCGACGAGTGTGGATGGCGTATACTCCGCCGACCCCAAGAAGGACCCGAATGCCGTGAAGTACGACACCGTCAGTTTCCGCGACGTCATGCTGGGCGAGCTTGCAGTGATGGACCAGACGGCCGTCACGTTGTGCAAGGAGAATTCGCTGCCGCTGATCGTCCTCAACACTCACACCCCCGGCGCCATTGCCCGTGCAGTGCGTGGTGAGCGCGTCGGCACTTTCGTGTCATGATCCAGGATATCCTGAAGTCAACGCGCACGGGCATGGAGAAGGGGCTCGAGAACGCGAAGCGTGAGTTCGGCACGGTGCGTGCCGGCAAGGCCTCGCCCAACATGCTCGACACCGTGCAGGTCGAAGCCTACGGCTCCATGGTGCCCCTGAATCAGGTGGCCAGCGTCTCCGCGCCCGAGGCGCGAACGCTGCTCGTCACCCCATTCGACAAGGGGCAACTGAAGGCCATCGAGAAGGCGATCCGGGAGTCGGATCTCGGACTCGATCCTTCGCATCAGGGCAGCGTGATCCGCGTGTCGTTGCCCTCGATGAACGAGCAGCGCCGCAAGGAGCTGGTGAAGGTCCTGCAGAAGCTGGCCGAGGACGGCCGGGTGGCCATCCGGCATGGACGCACCGACGCCCGCGACCGGCTGAAGAAGCTGAAGAACGTCTCGGAAGACGATGTGAAGCACGCCGAGAAGGAGTTGCAGAAGCTGCACGACGACTTCATCGCCAGGATCGAGGCTGCCGTGAAGGTCAAGGAAGCCGAGATCATGGAAGTCTGAGTTTCGTGGCCTCCACCTCGACGCTCTCGACCCCTGACCTGCTGGAGCAGGTGCGGTTGTCCGGTGCACCGCCGCGTCACGTTGCCATCATCATGGATGGCAACGGCCGGTGGGCGCGCAAGCATTTCATGCCGCGTCCGCTCGGTCATCGCTCGGGCATGAAGGCGGTGCGCGAGGTGGTCCATGGCGCGATCGAGGCGGGGGTGCAGCACCTCTCGCTGTTCGCCTTCTCGCAGGAGAACTGGGAGCGACCGACGACTGAGGTCTCGGCCCTGATGTCGCTGCTCGAGGAGTACATCGCCAAGGAAGTGGCGGAGCTGTCGTCACGCGGCGTCCGGGTGCGCATCCTCGGTGAACGCGAGCGACTGACCGACGGTGCGCGGCAGGCCGTGGAGCTGGTGGAGTCCACCACCGCCCACAACGACACGCTGCACCTCAACATCTTCATTTCGTACGGCAGCCGCACGGAGCTGGTGCGCGCGGCGCAATCGCTCGCGCGCGACGTGCGCGCTGGGCGACTCGCGCCCGAGGACATCGACGAAGAGGCGATCAGTGGCCGGCTGATGACGGCCGGGATGCCCGACCCGGATCTGCTCATTCGCACCTCGGGAGAGCAACGCGTGTCGAACTTCCTGCTCTGGCAGCTGGCCTACACGGAGTTTTACATTTCCGGCGTACTCTGGCCCGACTTCGGGCGGCGCGACCTGTTCGCGGCCATCCTCGACTACAAGCGGCGCGAGCGTCGGTATGGCAAGGTCACGGTCTGACGAACGGGATGCCGGAGCTCGCCACGCGCGCCATCACCGCGCTGCTCATTGCACCACTTGCCGTCGCCGCCGCCTGGTTCGGTGATGCGGCGCTTGCCGCCTTGCTGAGCGGCGTGGCCGGTGTGGCGGCGTGGGAACTGTGCCGCATGACGCGCAGTGCCGGCGTGCTCACCCTCGAGCCGGCAGCGATCGGTCTCGCGGCGGCACTGCCACTGCTCTCGCACGGGATCCGCCTCGGCCTGGTCCGACCCAGTGCGGCGTGGTTCGCGCTCGCGCTGCTGACGGTGATGACCGTTACGATCGTCCGCCGGCGCATCGACCAGCGGCCGCTGGCTGTCGCAGCGTTGACGATCGTCATCGCGCTCTATACCGGCGGCATGCTCAGCTTTGCCTACGATCTGCGCTATCACAACTACGCGATCGGTCGCACGGGGCAGTGTCTCGTGCTGCTGTTCCCCGTGCTGCTCACATGGTCGTCCGACGTGGGGGCGTATTTTGCCGGCCGCGCCATGGGCCGCACCAGGTTGATGCCGTCGGTCAGTCCGGCGAAGACCGTCGAAGGGGCGGTCGGCGGCATCGTGCTCAGCGTCGGTATCGCGTGGCTGTACGTGCGTCAGCTGCTGGTGCCATATGGGCAGCTTGGGCTGTCGCCGACGGGCATCGTGGTGTTTGGAATCGTCATAGCCGTCGTGGCGCAGGTGGGTGACCTGTTCGAGTCGCTGGTGAAGCGGGAGGTCCACGTGAAGGACAGCTCGTCGCTGCTGCCCGGCCACGGTGGCTTCCTCGACCGCGTGGACAGTCTGCTGTTCGTCCTGCCGGTGGCCGTGCTGCTGCTCAATGTGCTGCTGATCCCAGCGCCGCAGTCATGACGCGGCGCGGCGTGGCCATCCTCGGATCCACCGGGTCCGTCGGCACGACGGCGTTGCGTGTGTTGGCGCGGCAGCAGGCGGGGTTTCGCGTGCAGGCGCTCACCGCCTTCAGCAATGCGGCGCTCCTGCGCGAACAGGTGGCCGTGCACGCTCCCGCCTTCGTGGGACTCGTGCAACCATCGGACGCCGCCGATGTCGCGTGGGCCACGGGAGACGGCTGCCTCGTGGCAGCGGCAGTGCGCGATGATGTGCACACGGTGATCAACGCGGTGGTGGGTGCGGCGGGCATGCGTGCCACGATCGCGGCGCTCGAGGCGGGCAAGCGCGTCGCGCTGGCCAACAAGGAGACGCTGGTGATGGCCGGCGCACTCGTGACCGAGGCTGCGGCGCGTGGCGGTGGCGAACTGGTGCCGGTGGACAGCGAGCACTCCGCCATCCTGCAATGCATCGCCGGCCGCCCGATGCACGAGGTGCGTCGCCTGATCATCACCGCGTCCGGCGGCCCGTTCCGGAGCTGGGAACGCGAGCGGGTCGAGGTGGCGACCGTGGCCGATGCCCTGCGGCATCCGACGTGGACGATGGGCCGGAAGATCACCATCGACAGCGCGACGCTCGCCAACAAGGCGCTCGAGGTGATCGAAGCGCATCATCTCTTCGGCATTCCGTATGACCGGATCGAGGTCGTGGTGCATCCGCAGAGCGTGGTGCACTCGTTCGTCGAGTTTGTCGACGGAAGCGTGCTGGCGCAGCTGGGCGTGCCGAGCATGGAGCTGCCGGTGTTGTACGCCCTGACGCACCCGGACCGTGTGGCGGACACAGGTGTACCTGCATTCGATCCCGTCGCGCTGTCACCGCTGACGTACGAGCCCGTGCGCCACGACGCCTTCCCAGCCCTCGGGCTGGGGATCGCCGCCGGGCGGCAGGGTGGGGCGGCGCCGGCGGTCTTCAACGCCGCGAACGAGGTGGCGGTCGCCCGTTTCCTCGACGGCGCGATCGCGTTTGGCGATATTGCCCGAACGATTGCCGGTGCCCTTGCGGCGCTCGGTGATCGTCCCGGAGACACCCTCGATGCTCTCGTGGCCGCTGACGCGGCTGCGCGCACTCATGTGCTGGAGTTTGCATGAATTTGCTGCCCGTGTTGGCGCCCCTGTTGGTGTTCGGCCTCGTCGTTTTCGTGCACGAGCTGGGGCACTTCCTGGCGGCCAAGGCCGTGGGGATTTACGCGCCGGTTTTTTCGCTGGGCTGGGGTCGGCGGGTGTGGGGGGTGCGCCGCGGCGAGACCGACTACCGCCTGTCGCTCTTCCCGATCGGTGGGTTCGTGCGGATGGCCTCGCGCGAGGACGAGGCGATGGCAGCGTTCGAGGGTGGGACGGATCGCGGCGACCTCGCGGCCGACCGTCCGCCCAAGGGCGAGCCCGGGGTGCCGTGGGATCCGGAGGCGATGGTGCCCTTTGGTCCGAAGCCCGTGCCGTCGTCGCGGTGGTTCGAGTCCAAGTCACTGGCCGCGAAGGTGATGGTGATGCTGGCCGGAGTGACCATGAACTTCCTGCTGGCGATCGTGGTCGTGGCGGGGGTGCGGCTGGTGAATGGTGCGCCGAATCCTGCGCCCGTGATCGGCGCGGTGCTGCCGGACTCTCCCGCGGCGGCGGCTGGACTGGTGGCGGGCGACAGCATCGTGTCGATCGAGGGGCAATCTGTGGCTGCATGGACCGACCTCGTCGCGGCCGTGACGCCGAAGGCTGCCGTACCGCTGCAGTTTCAGCTCGTGCGCGGCGGGGCGCTGCAGACCGTGACGATCACGCCGGCCGGTTCGAGCGAGACCAATCCCGAGACCGGTGTGGCCAAGACGGTGGGGCGCATCGGTGCGGCCTCGTCCAGGCTGTCCGTAGGCCCCGTGACGGCGCTCGGCGACGGCGTCGCGTACACCTGGGAGACGATCGTGAGCACGGTGGACGTGCTTGGCGGGCTGCTCTCGGGCAAGGTGTCACCGAAGCAGCTCGGCGGTCCGATCATGATCGCGCAGGCCTCGTTCCAGACGGCACAGGCCGGAGGCCTGAGCAGCGTGCTGATGTTGATGGCGCTGATCAGCGTGAACATCGCGGTGCTGAATCTGCTGCCGGTACCGGTGCTGGATGGTGGGCAGGTGGTGTTGGCGGTACTCGAAGCGGTGCGCGGCAAGCCGCTCGGGGAGCGGGCGAAGGGGGCGATCATGTACGCCGGCATCGGGCTCGTGCTGCTGCTGCTGATCACGACGACCTTCAATGACCTGGCCCGGGTCGGTTCGCAGGTGCTGGAGCGGGTGCGCGGCTGAGTGGACCGCGGTTGGACGGCGAAATTGGCGCCGCACCGCTTTACTTCCATCGGCACGCGCCTTATTATTCAGGGCTTACGATCATTCAGGACATTCGGACGCGCGGTTGCCGCGCAGACCCAGGACCATGGCATTCGAAAAGGCTCCAGCAATCGAGAAGCACCGTCAGCATGAGACCGACACCGGCTCCTCGCACGTGCAGATCTCGATTCTCACGGAACGGATCAATTACCTCACCGGTCACTTCCGGATGCACAAGAAGGACCATCACGGGCGTCAGGGCCTGCTGAAGATGGTCGGGCGACGTCGTCGACTGCTCGACTACCTGAAGCGGACCGATCTTGCCGGCTATCGGAAGATCATCGCAGACCTTGGCCTCCGGTATTAATCCGGGCCTCCTTGGCAATCGCGCGGGCGTCATCGGACGTTCCGCGCGTTTTGCGTTTCCCGCAGCCGACATTTACACGTGATGCAACGAATCGAAAAGACCTTCGCCGGCCGTCAGCTCATCATCGAGACGGGCCGCATGGCGAAGCAGGCGGCCGGATCGGCCCTGGTGACGTACGGCGAAACGATGGTTCTCGCCGCCGTCACCGTGAGCGAGAACAAGTCCTCGCTCCCATTCTTCCCGCTGACGGTCGAGTACAAGGAAAAGACCTACGCCGCCGGCAAGATCCCGGGCGGCTACATCAAGCGCGAAGGCCGTCCGTCGGACAACGAGATCCTGACCTGTCGCATCGTCGACCGGTCGATCCGCCCGCTGTTCCCGGACGGATTCCAGAATGAAGTCCAGGTCGTCATCTACGTGATCTCGGCCGACCAGGAGAACAAGGCCGACACGCTGGCCCTGCTCGCGACGAGCTACGCGCTCGCCTCCTCGCAGGCGCCGTGGAATACGCCGATTGCCGGCGTGCGCATCGGCCGGATTCAGGACAAGTGGGTGCTCAACCCCACCTTCCAGCAGCTCGAGTACAGCGACATCGACATGATGGTCGCCGGCTCGGCCGACTCGATCATGATGGTCGAAGGTGGCGCGCTGGAGGTGAGCGAGGAGGATGTGGTCGAAGCGATCACCGTCGCGCACAAGGGCATCAAGGAACTCGTCGTGATGCAGCAGGAGCTGCTGGCCGCGGCTGGCGCGAAGGCGCCGATGCCGTGGGCGAAGCACGAGCCTGCGGCCGAGCTGGTGAAGCGCGTGGGTGACCTGGCCTCGGACAAGATCGCCAAGGCGCTCAACCAGGCCGACAAGGCCACGCGCGTTCACGCGATCGAGACGGTCAAGCGCGAAGTGGCTGCGCTGATCGTCGCCGAGACGCCCGACATGGGCAAGGATGCCGGCAGCATCCTCGATGGCATGGAGTACGATGCGCTGCGCGCGCAGGTGCTCGACACCAAGAAGCGCGTCGACGGCCGTGCCGTGAACGAGGTGCGCCAGATCACGATCGAGACCGGCCTGCTGCCGCGTGTGCATGGGTCGTCGCTCTTCACGCGTGGGCAGACGCAGGCGCTCGTCGCGGTGACGCTGGGCACGGGGAACGACGTGCAGCGCCTCGACTCGATCGACGAGGCGCAGGAGCAGACGAAGTCGTTCATGCTTCACTACAACTTCCCGCCGTTCAGCACCGGTGAAGCGAAGCCGATGCGTGGCACCAGCCGCCGCGAGATCGGCCATGGCAACCTGGCTGAGCGCGCGATTCAGGCCGTGCTGCCGCCGTTCGAGGAGTTCCCGTACACCGTCCGTATCGTGTCGGAAATTCTCGAGTCGAACGGTTCGAGCTCGATGGCCTCCATCTGCGGCAGCTCGCTGTCGCTCTATGATGCCGGCGTGCCGATCAAGGCGCCCGTGGCCGGTGTGGCGATGGGCCTGATCAAGGAAGGCAAGAAGTACGCGATCCTGACCGACATCCTCGGTACCGAGGATCATCTCGGCGACATGGACTTCAAGGTCGCGGGCACGGAGCACGGCATCACGTCGATCCAGATGGACATCAAGATCGACGGCCTGGATCTCAAGATCATGACCGAGGCGCTGGCACAGGCAAAGGACGGCCGCCTGCACATCCTCGGCGAGATGGCGAAGGCCCTCAGCGCCCCGAACGCGGAGCTGTCGCAGTACGCCCCGCGCATCGTCACGCTGACGATCAGCCCCGAGAAGATCGGCGATCTGATCGGCCCGAAGGGCAAGACGATCCGTGGCATCCAGGACGAGACCGGTGCCGAGCTCACGGTCGACGACTCGGGCATGGTCACGATCGCGGCGGTCGGTGGCGAGGCGATGGAGCGCGCCAAGCAGATGGTGAAGGCGATCACGGCCGAACCGATCGTCGGCGACACCTACGAAGGCACCGTCAAGAGCATCACGGCGTTCGGCGCATTCGTCGAGATCATGCCCGGCACCGAGGCGTTGCTGCACGTCTCCGAGATCAAGTGGGAGCGCGTGGACAAGACCGAGGATGTGCTCAAGAAGGGTGAGCGTGTGACGGTGAAGCTCGTCGATCGTGACGAGCGTGGCCGCCTGCGCCTCTCGATGAAGGCGCTGCTCCCGAAGCCGGAAGGTTACGTCGAGCGCGAGCCGTCGGCGCCGCGTGAGTCGTCGGGCGGGGACGAGCGTGGCGACCGCGGTGATCGCGGCTCGCGTGGCGCCCCGCGTCGCCGGTAATGATCGCACTCGCGACGCCGCCTGAGACAGGCGTCTCGCGGACGGTGCTGCCGAATGGCCTGACCGTGCTCTCGGAATTCGTTCCGGGAGTGCGGTCTGTCGCCATCGGGGCCTGGGTTCGCTCGGGCTCCATGCACGAAACCCCGGCGCAAATGGGTATCGCCCATCTGCTCGAACACATGGTCTTCAAGGGCACGGCGAAGTACAGCGCCAAGGCACTGGCACTCTCGCTGGAGGTCCTCGGCGGGTCGCTCGATGCCTACACCACGCGCGAGCACACGTCTTTCCAGGCCCGCGTGCTCGATGAACACATCGCGCAGGCTGCCGACGTGCTCTGTGAGCTCTGCTTCCGGCCCGCGCTGCGCGATGCGGACCTGAAGCTCGAGCGCAAGGTGATCCTGGAAGAGATTGCCATGGTGGACGACACGCCCGACGACGTGATCTTCGAGCTGCATGGCGAGCGGATGTACCCCGGACATCCGTATGGACAGTCCATCCTCGGCACGCCGAAGACGGTGAAGTCGCTGCAGGTCGCTGATCTGCGCGCGCTGCACGAGCGGGCCTACCATCCGCCGCAGGTGGTGCTCGCGGCGGCAGGCAACGTGACGCACGAACAGCTGCTGGACGTGCTGGAGGCAACTGGCTGGGCGACGCAGCCGCGTGGTGTCGAGTCGTGGATGGCCGCACCGGAGCCGCCCGCCCTCATCACGCAGGGCTATGCACACCGGGCGCGCAAGGACATCGCGCAGACGCACATCGTGCTCGCCTGTGATGCACCACGCCATGGCGACCCGCGGCGGAATGCACTGTCGGTGGCGACCGCATTGCTCGGCGGCGGCATGAGCTCACGGCTCTTCCAGCAGGTCCGGGAGGAGCTGGGGCTTGCCTACAGCGTGTATTCGTTCTACAACACCTTCCTCGACAACGGCCAGCACGGTGTCTATCTCGCCACGGCGCCCGAGCAGGCGCGTGAGGCGTATCGCGTCGTGCGTGACGCGATGTCGAGCGTGGCGTCGGGCGCGATGACCGATGACGAGATCGCAACCGGCATCAGTCAGCTCAAGGGACAGCTCGTCCTGTCACTCGAAGGGGTGTCGGCGCGTCTCTACCGTGCCGCCGAAGTGGCGCTGTACGACGAACCGTATCGGCCGGTCGATGCGCTGCTCGCCGAACTCGATGCCGTGACGCCGGACGAGGTACGCGCTGCCTGTGCGTCGTTCCTCGATCCGGCGCAGTGCAGTGTGCTCAGTCTTGGCCCCGCAGCCGCGGCGTGACGCGCCCGGGCCGCTCACCTTTCCCGACACTCTCCGTTCCATGAAGATCGGCGTTCCCAAAGAGATCAAGACCAACGAGAACCGCGTCGCACTCGTCCCGGCAGGGGCAGAGGCGCTGGTCGCGGCCGGCCATGCCGTGCACGTCGAAACCGGCGCAGGGATCGGCAGTGGTTTCGGTGACGAGGACTATGCCGAGGTCGGCGCCGTGATCATGCCAGACGCCGCGTCGACCTGGGCGGCGGCCGAGTTGCTGCTCAAGGTGAAGGAGCCGATCGCGGCGGAATGGCCACACCTGCGAGCCGATCTGACTCTCTTCACCTATCTCCATTTCGCGGCGGACGAGGCCCTGACGCGCGCGCATCTCGCCAGCGGTGCGACCTGCATCGCGTACGAAACGGTGGAGTTGCCGTCGCGCGAGTTGCCGTTGCTGACGCCGATGTCGGAGGTGGCCGGGCGCATGGCGGTGCAGGAAGGGGCGAAGTACCTCGAGAAGCTCTACGGCGGACGTGGGGTGCTGCTGGGGGGCGTGCCGGGTGTGCCAGCGGCGAAGGTGGTGATCCTCGGCGGCGGTGTGGTGGGCACGAACGCGGCCAAGATCGCGGCGGGCATGGGTGCCAACGTCACGATCCTCGACCTGTCGCTGGAGCGCCTGCGCTATCTGAGTGATGTGATGCCGGCCAACGTCTCGTTGATCCATTCCAACCGTCACAACATTCTCGAGCAGATCTCCACGGCGGATCTGGTGATCGGCGGGGTGCTGATTCCCGGCGCGAAGGCGCCGAAGCTGATCCGGAAGGACGACCTGAAGCGGATGCGCCCCGGGTCGGTGATCGTCGACGTGGCGGTGGACCAGGGCGGCTGTGTGGAGACCATTCACGCCACCACGCACGAGAACCCGACGTACACCGTGGATGGCGTCATTCACTACGCCGTGGCCAACATGCCGGGCGGGGTGCCGCGCACGTCCACCCTGGCGCTGACGAACGCGACGTTCCCCTACGTCATGCAGCTCGCGACCCACGGCTGGCGCAAGGCGCTGGCGGCCAATGGCGCGCTGCTGAAGGGACTGAACATGACCGCCGGCCAGACGACGTACCGTGCCGTGGCCGAGTCGTTCGGGCTGCCGTTCAGCGAGCCGGCGCAGTTCGTGGCCTGAGCGTTCTCACGGGCTGAGGCGCAACCATGGCGGCGGTACCGCAGTGCGGTGCCGCCGCCTCCGTCATGGGACGGGTCGCGCACCGCGTGCGAGCGCCGTCAACGTCGCACTTCACCGGCTTTGCCCGGTTGTGTATGTTGTTGTGTGACAGGCCGTTGGTCGCCGACATGTCGCCAAGTCCGGCCCGGACGCCCGGGCCCCTTCCGCTCAATTGATGCCGTTTCGCTGGCCCTTCAGGCCGGGATCGCTTTTCCCGGCCAACGCGATCGCCGTAGATCTCGGCACCGCCAACACCCTCATCTACGTGAAGGGCGAGGGGATCGTGTTGAACGAACCCTCGGTGGTGGCGATCGATCGCGATACGAAGAAGATCAAGGGTGTCGGTCTCGAGGCGAAGCGCATGCTCGGCCGCACCCCGGACGGCGTCATCGCCGTCCGGCCACTGAAGGACGGCGTGATTGCCGACTTCGACGTGACGGAGAAGATGCTTCGGTACTTCCTCACGCTGATCATCGAGAACCATGTGTTCAAGGTGAAGCCGCGCGTGATCGTGTGTGTGCCGAGCGGCATCACCGAGGTGGAAAAGCGCGCCGTGCGTGACAGCGCGCTTGGCGCGGGCGCGAAGGAAGTCTTCATGGTGGCCGAGCCGATGGCGGCGGCCATCGGTGTCGGCCTGCCGGTGGAAACGCCGACAGGCAACATGGTGATCGACATCGGTGGCGGCACGACCGAGATCGCGGTGATCGCGTTGAGCGGCATCGTCAGCGACACCTCGATCCGCACCGGCGGCGATGAACTGGACACGTCCATCGTGCAGTTCATGCGCAAGAATTACAACCTGCTGATCGGCGAACCGACGGCAGAGCAGATCAAGATCCAGATCGGAAGCGCGTATCCGGTGGGTGAGGAGCGCGACATGGAAGTGAAGGGACGCGATCTCGTGAGCGGCATTCCGAAGACGGTGCGCGTGCATTCGTCCGAGATTCGCGAGGCGATTCAGGAGCCGATCCAGCAGATCGTCGACGCGGTGCGTCGCGCGCTCGAGATCACGCCACCGGAGCTCGCCTCCGACATCGTCGATCGCGGCATCGTGATGACGGGCGGCGGTGCGCTGATCCGCGGCCTCGACCTGCTGCTGAGCCAGGAGACGAACCTGCCGATTCACGTGGACGAGGATCCGCTGACGTGTGTCGTGCGCGGGTGCGGACGGATCCTCGACGACGAGGAGAAGTACCGCTCCGTGTTGAGCAGCTGAGGCGCCGATGGCGCGGGCGTCTCGCACGGGAACGCGCACCGATGTCGCGCTGCTCGGTGCGGCGCTCGTCGTGGCGGGTGCCGCGCTGATTCTGCCTGCGGTGGCGCGCGGCCGGGTGCAGGGTGCACTCCAGTCGAGTGTGGCCGCACCGCTGGTGTCGGCCCAGGCGTGGGCGTCGCGCGGCCGGCAGGCGATCACCGATCATGGCGCGCTGGTGGGCCGCGTCGACAGCCTCGCGCTCGCCGCGCAGCAGGCCGATCCGTTGCGCGCGGAGAACGACCGATTGCGAGCGCTCATCGGGCTCGGGCAGCGGCTGCAGTCAGGCTTCGTCGCGACCGAGGTTGCGCACCCGCAGCGCGGGAGTGACGAGCACACCGTGATGCTCGCCGCCGGCAGCAATGCCGGAATCCGGCCGTTCGCGCCGCTGATCGTGCCGGAAGGGCTGATCGGCATGGTGACGACCGTCGAGCCGAACGTGAGCACCGCGATCCTGTGGACCCATGCCGACTTCCGGGTCAGCGCCACGTCACCCGATGGTGGTGCGTTCGGTATCGTCGCCGCACACCTGGGGGCCGGCGCGGACCGGTTCCTGCTCGAGATGCGCGGCGTGCCGTTCCGCAACGATCTCAAGCCGGGCACCCTGATCGTGAGCTCGGGCCTCGGGAACGTGTATCCCCGCGGCATCCCGATCGGCGTGGTGCTGCGGGAGACGAAGACGATCGAGGGTTGGGCGCGGACCTACCTGTTGCGGCCGATCGTCGCGCCGGATGCGGCGATGTCGGCGATGGTGCTGCTGCCGGCTCGGTCTGCGGTGGGCGTGACCGGCGCATGGAGCACTGGACCATCGTCGGACGCAACGCAGCGCGCCATCGTCGCTGCCGGCGACTCGATGCTCGCCGACTCGGTGCGCCTCGTACAGGCTCGCCTGGCGAAGCTGGCGTTGCTCGATTCGTTGCGGCGGGTCGCGATCTACGGCGGTGACAGTGGCGTGCGCGTCGAGGGCGACTCCGTGCAGCAGGGTGAGCGGACGCCGTCGGTCACACCCGACAGCGCTGCCGGCGCGCCGACGCCGCGCGTTCCGACGGCCGTGGTCCCGCGCCGCCTGCCGCCGTCGGGCGGCGATGCGGCACGGCGCGCGCCCGCAGGCGGCGGGACGGCGGCGCGGGCCGACAGTGCCCGCGGCGCGGCGCCGCGACCGGTCCCGCGACCGGTCCCGCGACCGGTCCGCCCCCCGACGTCGGCTCCGCGCCCGCCCAGCCAGGTCGCACCAGCGGCCGCCCCCGTGCGCCAACCGCCGCCCGGAGCGCGTGCGTGAGCCGACTGTACGACTGGCTCCGCCTCCTGGTCGCGGTCCTGCTGCTCGTGCTCGCGCACTTCGTGCTCCGCCCGCTCATCGGTGACCGTGTCGAGATCGACTTCCTCGTGCTCGCGCTGCTGCTGCTCTCGATTCGTGTGCGTCCGGGTGCCGCAGCGGTGTGTGGCCTGCTGCTGGGCATGGCCGGCGATGCGGCGACGCCGGCGGGGTTCGGCAGCGGCATGCTCGCGCTGACGTTGGTGGGGTACATCACGAGTTGGCTGAAGGCGGCCTTCTTTGCCGAGAACGCGGTGCTTGACGGCGTGATCATCTTTGCCAGTGCGTGGGGCGTGATCCTCATGCGCCTGCTCTTGAGCGGTGGTGGAATGCAGGCTGGTTTCGCCGTGTCCGCGCTCGTCTGGGCACCGCTGTCCGCCGCCGCGACGGCCGTTGTCGGTGCCGTGCTGTTCGCCGTCCTGCGTCCGCTGCTGAGGCCCGCCGCATCATGAGCCATCATCCGAACGACGTTGCTCGTCGCGCGACCGTGGCCCGGCTGCTGCTCGTGTGCGGCTTCCTCGGGTTCGGCTGGGCGTTCTTCCGTGCACAGGTGCTTCGCAACACCGAGTACCTGGCACAGGCGGAACAGAATCGCTTTCGCGAAGTGCCGCTCGCCGCGCCGCGCGGGATCATCTACGACCGCAATGGTCGGATCATCGCGGAGAACCTGCCCGGCTATGCGGTGTCGCTGCTGAGTCCGAGCGCCGATTCGCTGCGGAGCGCGATGCGACGGTTGTCGAACATCATTCCGATCACCGACGACCAGGTCGAGGCGGCAGTGCGCCGCTGGCGCAAGAATCCGACGCGTCCCGCGGTGATCCTGCCGGATGCCCCCTTCGACGTGGTGGCGGTGCTCGAGGAGCGACGGGTGGACAACCCGACGCTCGTGATCCAGAGCACCCCGAAGCGCTACTATCCCGATGGCCCGGCGGTGGCGGCGTTCGTCGGGTACACCGGTGAGGTCACCGAGCGTGAGCTCGCCGACTCGGCGCATACCGACTACAAGCCAGGTCAGCAGATCGGCAAGGGCGGACTCGAGCGCTCGTACGAGGCGCAGTTGCGCGGCCGGGAAGGGGTGCGGTACGTGGAAGTCGATGCGCGCGGCCGAGTCGTGCGCGACGTCGGTGCCCGTGCCGAACAGGCACCAGTCCCCGCGCCGCCGCTGCGGACCAACATCGACATGGACCTGCAGCAATTCGTCGTGGGGCTGTTGGGCGATTCGCTGCGCGCGGGCGTCGTTGCGCTCGACCCGGAGACTGGCGCCGTCCTGGCTTTGCACAGTGCACCGACGTATGACCCCAACCGCTTCGTCGGCGGCATTCCTGCCGAGTACTGGCGCGGCCTGAACACCGACGAGCGTCGCCCGCTGTACAACAAGGTCATTCAGGGGCGCTATCCACCGGCATCGACGTGGAAGCTGGCGACGGCCGCGATGGCCATGGAGGCCGGCCTGGTGCAGCTCGACGACTACATGCCGGTCCCGTGCACCGGCGGGTACCGGTACGGCCGGTATTTCCGCTGCTGGAAGCATAGTGGTCACGGGAACGTCAACCTCCGCCAGGCGATCGAGCAGAGCTGCGACGTCTACTTCTACCAGGTCGGCCTGAAGCTCGGCTTGACGCGGCTCGTGGCCGGTGGCCTGAAGCTGAAGATGCGCGAGCGTTCGGGGGTGGACCTCCCCAACGAGACGTTGCCGCAGTTCCCCCCGGATGCGCAGAACTATTTCAACCAGCGTTACGGTACCCGTGGCTGGGTGGCGGGGTCGGTGTCGCTGAACCTGTCGATCGGTCAGGGCGAGAATGCGCAGACGCTGATCAACATGGCGCGGTTCTACACGGCGCTGGCGACCGACGGCAAGGCGGCGCGACCGGAGATCGTGTCCCGCAATCCCGAGCGGGTGCAGATCATGAACCTCAGCGAGCCGCAGATGCAGGGACTGCGGCTGGCGATGGCGGGTGTGGTGAGCAGCCGCGGGACCGCCAACAGCGCACGGGTCGACGGCATCTCGGTGGCCGGCAAGACGGGCACGGCGCAGAACCCGCCGCACCCGGACCATGCCTGGTTCCTCGGCTTCGCGCCCGCCGACAAGCCGCGCATCGTCGTCGGCGTATTCGTCGAGTATGGGGAGCATGGTTATGTGGCGGCGAAGATCGCGACGAGTGTGATGGCACACTATCTCAAGGGCGCGACCGCGCCGGTCGTCTCGACCGAATGACGCGCCGCATCCCCGATATTCCCTTGCTGCTGATCGCCGTCGCGCTCAGCAGCTTCGGCATCGCGATGGTGTACTCGGCCGGCCAGACCGACACGATCACGTTCGTGGCGACGCTGTGGCGCACGCAGGCCACCTGGTTCGCGATTGCATTGGCAGCGGCGTTCGTGGCGAGTCGCGCGTCGGTGCGCTTCCTGGACTGGCTGACACCGTTCGCGTATGTGTTGACGATCGTCATGCTTTTGCTGACGCTGGCGATCGGTGGCGGCGCCGGCACCGCCGCGAGCTCCAAGAGCTGGCTCGTGATCGGTGGCATGCGCATCGGGCAGCCGGCGGAACTGGCCAAGATCACCGTGGTGCTGATGCTCGCGCGCGTGCTCGCCAACCGTCGCGAGCCCCCGGAGTCGCTGCTCGAGTTGTGGCACCCGGCGCTGGTCGTGGGCATCCCATGGGTGCTCATCATGCTGCAGCCCGACCTCGGCACCGGCATCGTGTTCATCGGCATCTTCTTCGCGATGCTGTTCTGGTCCGGGGTCAATTGGCGGCTGCTGTTGCTGATCGCCAGCCCTGCCATCAGTCTCGTGCTGGCATTCAGCACCCGTGTGTGGGGCGCCTGGTTCGTGCTGCTCGTGGGGCTGGTGTGGCTGTACCGGCCGTACCTGGTGGAAGGCGTGGTGCTGGTCTGCATCAACGTCATCACCGGGGTGGTGGCTCCCATTCTCTGGGAGAAGCTCGCCCCGTATCAACAGAAGCGCCTGCTGGTCTTTCTGGATCCCAGCATCGACGCCAAAGCCTCCGGATACCACGTGATTCAGTCGCAGGTCGCGATCGGGTCCGGCGGCTGGTTCGGGAAGGGATTCACGCTCGGTACACAGAAACGGCTCAATTTCGTGCCGGAACAGCAGACCGACTTCATCTTTGCCGTGGTCGGCGAGGAACTCGGCTTCATCGGGGTGACGCTGGCCCTGACGCTCTTCCTCGCCCTCTTTCTCCGGGCGGTCCGCATCTCGACGCGGGCCAACGATCCGTATGCCAGCCTGATCGCGTTCGGCCTGCTCGCGAGCTGGCTCGTGCACGTCGTGGAGAACGTCGGCATGACGCTCAACCTGATGCCGATCACCGGTATCCCGCTGCCGTTCTTCAGCTACGGCGGCAGCTTCATGCTGGCCTCGTGGCTTTCGGTGGGCATCCTGATGCGGATCAGCCGCGAGGGCCGGGGCCGGGGCGACCTCGCGGTCATCTGACGACGTGCGCGTCCGCTCAGCCGAGTCCGTTGGGCTGCTCTGGCTGGCAACCCGAAGCATTGCCCGCCCCCCCCGTTCTGGCGAGATTACGTGATGGCATGGTTCCGCAAGGAAAAAAAGCCCCGGCAGCCCCGGCGCGAGAAGCTGGAGATCCCACGTGACGCATGGGTCAAGTGCGAGGCGTGCGGCCACACCGACATCCGCGACAATTTCGAGCGCAACCTGAACGTCTGTCCCAACTGCGACTACCACCGTCGCATCCGGGCCAGCGACTATCTGTCGATCCTGCTCGACGAAGACACCATCGACGAGCGTGACACGGAATTGCGCTCGACGGATCCGCTCAGCTTTCCCGACTATCCGGCACGGCTCAAGAAGTCGACGGGCAGCGCGGGTGACCAGGATGCCGTCATCACCGCCACCGGGCGTATCGCCGGCATGCCGCTCAACGTGGGCGCGATGGACTTCGCGTTCATGGGCGGTTCGATGGGTTCCGTCGTGGGTGAGAAGCTGGCCCGGCTCGGGCAGCACTCGCTCGAGAAGAAGTTCCCGTTGGTGATCGTCTCTGCATCGGGCGGTGCGCGCATGCAGGAAGGGGTGCTCTCGCTGATGCAGATGGCGAAGGTCTCCACGATGCTCTCGATGCTCGGCGAGCGTCGGATTCCGTATATCTCGATCCTCACCAATCCGACCACCGGTGGCGTGAGCGCGAGCTATGCAATGCTCGGCGACGCGATCATTGCCGAGCCGGGCGCCGTGATCGGGTTTGCCGGCCCCCGCGTCATCAAGCAGACCATCGGGCAAGACCTGCCCGAGGGTTTCCAGACGGCGGAGTTCCTTCTCGAGCACGGCATGCTGGATGCGGTGGTGCACCGCCACGAACTGAAGGCGACGGTGGGCCGACTGCTCCGGCACATGACCGGCAAGCCCGCCGCCTCGGGCTGGTCGGCGGCCTGACGCGGATGACGGATGGCGACGCGGCGTCCCCGGACTACCGCGCGGCCATCGCTGCACTGGCCGCGCGGACCACACAGGGCGTACGCCTTGGCCTGGACCGGACGCTCGCGCTCCTCGACCTGTGCGGCGCACCGCATCGGCGCCTGCGCACGCTGCATGTCGCCGGCACGAATGGAAAGGGCAGCACCTGCGCGACGCTCGATGCCGTGTTGCAGCAGATGGGCTTCCGGACCGGTCGCTACTCGTCGCCGCACCTGATCGACTTCACCGAGCGGGTGCTCGTCAGCGGCGTGCCCGTGCGTCACGGGCAGGTGCTCGACTGGCTGGATCGCTACCAGCCTGCGATCGATCGACTGGGTGCCACGTTCTTCGAGGCGACGACGGCGATGGCCTTCTCGCTGCTCGACGAGGCGCAGGTGGACATCACCGTGGTCGAGGTGGGACTCGGCGGCCGTCTCGACTCGACCAACGTGCTCACGCCGCTGGTCGCCGCGGTGACGGCCATTGGACTCGATCATCGCGAATTTCTGGGGGACACACCCGAACTGATCGCCCTGGAGAAGGCGGGCATTTTCAAGCGCGGCGTGCCAGCGGTGATCGGTGACCGCGACCCCGCCGTGATCGCCACCCTGGTGGCCGCTGCGGAGCGCGCCGGTGCCTGGCCGATCGTGGTCACGGCCGAGACCCTGCCGCTGGAATCGGCGCGCGTGACGGAGACGGGTACTGTGGTGCGGCTCCGTGATGGCAAGGGGGTCCTCGAGGTCACCAGTGCGCTGATGGGGATGCATCAGGCGCAGAACATGGCAACGGCGATCGCCACGCTGCGGGCGGCGGGTGCGCCATTCGTGCCGACGGTTGCAGAGCTCACAGCGGGTGCAGCGGGCACGCGACTGGCCGGTCGCTTTCAGCGTGTGAGTCCCTGGCTGTTCGACGTGGCGCACAATCCTGATGGCATGCACACCGTGGTGGGCTCGCTGTCGGCGGTGGCACTGCCACGACCGCTGGTGGCGGTGATGTGCGTCCTCTCGGACAAGGACTGGCGCGCCATGCTCGACCCCTTGCTGCCGCATCTGGATGCGCTCTGGCTGACGGATGCCCCGACCGCGCCGTCGAGCCGGCGCTGGCCGCTGGCCGAGGTGGCGGCCTATGCGACGGTGGCCGCCAACGGGCGCTGCAGGGTGATTCTGGAGCCTGACTTCGGCGCCGCGCTGACGGCGGCGGCGCAGGGGGCGGGGACGGTGCTCGTGACGGGGTCGTTCCACACCGTGGGGGATGCGATGCAGCGGTTGCAGATCGATCCCCTTGCCGGGTAAGCTTGCGGGATGGCCTCGATCCGCCCCCTCAACGGTTTTCGCGACTTCTACCCGCCGTCGTTCGCCGAGCGCGCGCACATCTTCGCCGTCTGGCGCCGCGTTGCGGCGCGGTATGGTTTCGTCGAGTACGACGGTCCGCCGCTCGAGCCGCTCGAGCTCTACACGAAGAAGAGCGGCGCTGAGATCGTGGATCAGCTCTACAATTTCGTGGACAAGGGCGGACGCGACGTGGCCCTTCGGCCGGAGATGACGCCGACGGTGGCGCGGATGGTGGCGGCGCAGGCCAACACGCTGCGCAAGCCGGTACGCTGGTTTTCGATCCCGCAGCTCTTCCGCTACGAGCGCGCACAGCGTGGCCGTCTGCGTGAGCACTTCCAGCTCAATGCCGACATCTTCGGTGACGGTGGCGAGGCCACCGATGCGGAGCTGCTGGCGATGGTGATCGACATCCTGCGCGAGTTCGGGTTGACGAGCGACGACGTTCGCGTGCGCCTCTCCGATCGCGTATTGCTGAACGGCGTCCTGGCGGCGCTCGGCCATCCAGCGGAGCGTGTGCCGTCTATATACGCCGTGCTCGACAAGCTGGATCGTACGCCGCGGGACTTGTCGGTCGAGAAGCTCGTCGCCGCGGGCTGCACCGCTGCCCAGGTGGACACGCTGCTCGCTCTGATCGACAGCACGGTCGCGGACGGGGTGCCGGCACTTGAAGCGCTGCTTCAGGACGCTGCCGGCGCCGTGCAACTGACGAGCATGCGCGAGACGCTGGCAATGACGGAGGCGCTGATCGGCACACCGGTCTCGCCCTGGGTGCAGCTCGACCTGACGATCGTACGCGGCCTGGCGTACTACACCGGCATCGTGTTCGAGGTCTTCGATGCCAAGGGCGAGCTCCGGGCCGTCTGTGGTGGCGGGCGGTACGACGAGTTGCTGAGGGGACTCGGTGGCGTGGACATGCCGGCGGCAGGATTCGGGTGGGGCGACGTGGTGCTGGGCGAGCTGCTGCGCGATCGTGGGCTGCTGCCGTCGGCGCCGCCGGCGCCCGATGTCTACGTCGCGGCCGGCGATGACGTGGACGCGGCGACGGTGCGTGCCACCGTCGGCGCCCTTCGGCGTCAGGGCCAGCGTGTGGAGTATGCGCTGCGACCGCAGCAGGTGGGCAAGCAGTTGAAGGCGGCCGTGAGCGCGGGTGCGGCGCGCGCGCTCATCCTGCGCGGCGACGCGACTGGGCAGGGCACGCTGCGTGACCTGGTGAGCGGTGACGAAACGACGGTGACCCTCGCGACATGGCTCGCGGGTCAGCCGTGAGCCGGCGGGTATCCCAACAGCCGGTGCCGGACGGCACCGACGGAGCAGCATGAGCGACGACAAGAAGCTTCCGACACGCGCCGAGGACTTCAGCGCGTGGTACAACGAACTGGTATTGAAAGCCGAGCTGGCGGACTACTCGCCGGTGCGCGGCTGCATGGTGATCCGGCCCGACGGCTACGGCATCTGGGAGCGCATGCAGCTCGCGCTCGACCAGATGTTCAAGGCCACGGGACACCGCAATGCGTACTTTCCGCTGTTCATTCCGGAGAGCTTCCTGAAGAAGGAGGCCAGCCACGTGGAGGGCTTCGCGCCGGAACTCGCCGTCGTCACGCATGGCGGCGGCTCGAAGCTCGAGGAGCCGCTGGTGGTGCGCCCGACCTCCGAGACGATCATTTACCACATGTTCGCGAAGTGGCTGCAGAGCTACCGCGATCTGCCCTTCCTCTACAACCAGTGGGCCAACGTGGTGCGCTGGGAGATGCGCACGCGGCTCTTCCTGCGCACCACCGAGTTTCTCTGGCAGGAAGGGCATACCGCGCACGCCACACAGGACGAGGCGGAGGCCGAGTCGCGCCAGATGCTCGGCGTCTACCGCACCTTCATGGAGCAGTGGATGGCGATGCCGGTGATCACCGGCCAGAAGACCGAGAGCGAAAAGTTCGCCGGGGCGCTCCGCACCTACTCGTGCGAGGCGATGATGCAGGACAACCGCGCCCTGCAGGCGGGTACCTCGCACAACCTCGGCCAGAATTTCTCGAAGGCGTTCGACCTCACCTTCCAGACGGAGGCCGGCGGCATCGAGCACGCGTGGAACACGAGCTGGGGGGTGAGCACGCGCATGATCGGCGGCCTCGTGATGACGCACGGTGACGACAACGGCCTGCAGATTCCGCCGAAGCTCGCGCCGGTCGAGGTGGTGATCGTGCCGATCTGGAAGACCGACGAGGAGCGTGCCACGGTGTTCGAGCTCGCGCACCGCGTCAAGGCGGCGATCAGCGGTCGCGAGCGCGGGCTCGAGGGTCGCGTGACGGCGCATGTGGACGACCGTGTCGGCATCAAGCCGGGTGCGAAGTACTTCCACTGGGAGCTGAAGGGCATCCCGATCCGGATGGAGATCGGTCCGCGCGATGTGGCGGCGAACCAGTGCGTGCTCGTGCGACGCGACGTGAAGGGCAAGCACCCGGTGTCGCTCGACGGTGTGCTCGGCACCATCCACGCGATGCTCGACACGATGCAGTCGGACATGTTCGCCGCCGCGGTGGCGCGTCGTGAGGCGAACAGTCACCGCGGGCCGATCTCCTACGATCGGTTCAAGGAGATCATCGACGGACCGGGTGGGTTCATCTACGCCGGATGGAACGGCGACCCGGCCGTCGAGGCGCAGGTGAAGGACGAGACGAAGGCCACGATCCGCTGCATTCCCGATGCGGAATTCCGATCTGCGGAGGCGCCGGCGACCTGCATGGTCACGGGCGAGCCGGCCCTGCACGAGGTGCTATGGGCGAAGGCGTACTGACCTCGGGGTTCCACCGCGCTGCCGGGACGCTCGTCTGCGAGGCAGTCTCGCTGACCGGCATCGCCGCCGAGGTGGGCACGCCGACGTACGTCTACTCGGCGAGCAGCGTGCGCCACGCCTACGCGCGCCTGGCGGGCGCGCTGACGGGCCTGCCCGTGCAGATCCACTATGCGGTGAAGGCCAACTCCAGCCTCGCAGTGTTGGCGGTGTTGCGGGAGTGTGGCGCGGGTGTGGACGTGGTGTCGGCCGGCGAGATGCACCGGGCCCGGCTGGCCGGATTCACCGGCGCGCAGATCGTCTTCGCCGGGGTCGGCAAGACACGCCGTGAAATGGAGCAGGCACTCGACATCGGGGTGCAGTGCTTCAACGTCGAGAGCGAGGAGGAGCTGGAGCTGCTCGCGCTGGTGGCGCAGTCGCGCGGCGTCACGGCACCGGTGTCACTGCGCATCAATCCCGGTGTGCGCAATGTCACCGCGGCGCACGCCTACATCGCGACTGGCGAGGAGGGAACCAAGTTCGGGATTCCCGCCACCCACGGCTTGGCGGCCGCGCAGCGGGCAGCGTCGCTCGACGGGATCGAGCTGGTGGGCCTGGACATGCACATCGGGTCGCAGATCGGTGAGGTGGAGGCGTTTGCCGATGCCCAGCGGCGCCTGCGGGCCCTGCTCGACGAAATCCGCGGGGCTGGTATCACGACGATCTGCGCGGTGGACGTCGGCGGCGGGTTCCCGATCGCGTACAACGATGACGAGCCTGTGGCTGATCTGGCGGCGTTCGCGCAGGTGCTGCGCGACACTTTCGGCGATGCCGGGGTCGACCTGATCGTCGAGCCTGGCCGTTTTCTCGTCGCCGATGCCGGCGTGCTGCTGACGCAGGTGCTCTTTCGCAAGACCAGCGCCCACAAGCAGTTCATGATCGTCGATGCGGCGATGAACGATCTGCTCCGCCCGTCGCTGTATGAGGCGCATCACGTGATCGAGCCGGTGCTGCCCACGACGGCAGGACTGGAGACGGTGGACGTGGTCGGTCCGGTGTGTGAGAGTGGCGACTTCCTCGCGCTGGATCGCACCATGCCCGATGTCGGCGCTGGCACGCTGCTCGCGGTCCGGACGGCTGGCGCCTACGGCTACGTCATGAGCTCCACCTACAACTCGCGGCCGCGCGCGGCCGAAGTGCTGGTGGACGGTGATCGATGGGCCGTCGTCACCGCACGCGAATCCCTCGACGACCTGGTTCGGCTCGAGCGGATTGCCCCCGACTGGAGACACGACCGATGCGAATAGGCCTGATCGCTGATACGCACGACCGAATCGACGCGGTCGCGGAACTCGCAGGACGCATGGCGGCCGGTGGGGTGGGGTACGTGATCCATGCGGGTGATTTCTGCTCGCCGTTCAGCCTCAAGCCGGTGCAGGACCTCCAGCTGGCGCTCAATGGCGTGTTCGGCCGGAACGACGGCGACCACGAAGCGCTCCGGGCGATGGCGATGACGGGGCTCGGCTCAGAGCTGTTCGAGTCGCCGCACAGCTTCGAGTTGAAGGGGAAGAGCATTCTCGTGGTCCACGATCTGAATGAGGCGAACGCCCGTTCGGTGGAATCGCACGACATCGTCGTGCACGGCTGCTCGCACCGGGAAGAGATGAAGTCGCGCGGGAAGACGCTGATCGTGAACCCCGGCGAAGCCTGCGGCTGGCTGCATGGTGCGCCGACCGCTGCCATCCTCGACCTGGATACGCGTCAGGTCGAGATCATCAAGTTGACCGAGCACGCCTGGAGCACGCGGTGAGCAGCCGAATTCTCATCCTCGATTGCGGGTCGCAGTTCACGCAGCTGATCGCCCGTCGCGTGCGCGAGGCGCGCGTGTTTTCGGAGATCCACCCGTTCACGCGTTCGCTCGAGTGGATCCGGGACTGGCAGCCCACGGGCATCATCCTCAGCGGCGGCCCCAGTTCGGTGAGCGATGCGGGGGCTCCGACGATCGATCCGGCGTTGCTCGACCTCGCGCCGGTACTGGGTGTCTGCTACGGCATGCAGCTGATCGCGCACGTGCAGGGCGGCATCGTCATCGGTGGCGGTCGGCGTGAATACGGGCGTGCGGAGGTCGAGGTGATGGAGTCGGCGGGACTGTTCGCCGGTTTCGAGATCGGTGACCGGTCGCAGGTGTGGATGAGTCATGGCGACCACGTCGAGGTCGTGCCACCGGGCTATGTCCAGACGGCGTGCAGTGGCACCACGGTGGCCGGCTTTCGCCACGAATCGAAGCCCATCCACGCGGTGCAGTTCCACGCCGAAGTGATGCACAGCGTGCGGGGCGCGGAGATGCTGCAGAACTTCCTCTTCGAGGTCTGCCACTGCACGCCCGACTGGACGCCGGGCCACTTCATCGACCAGCAGGTGGCGAGCATCCGGGAGCGCGTCGGCGACGCGCAGGTGATCTGCGGCCTCTCGGGCGGTGTGGACAGTGCGGTGGCCGCCGCACTCGTGCACCGGGCGATCGGAGACCAGCTCACCTGCATCTTCGTCGACACGGGCCTGCTGCGCCTGCACGAGCGCGAGCAGGTGGAACGCACCTTCGCCTCAGGCCTCGGCATCAGGCTGATCACCGTGCGCGCCGAGCGGCAGTTCCTCGATGCGCTGGTGGGGCAGGCAGAACCGGAGGTGAAGCGAAAGACGATCGGGCACACCTTCATCGATGTCTTCGAACAGGCCAGCGTCGATGCCGGCAAGGACGCGAAGTTCCTCGTCCAGGGAACACTCTATCCGGATGTGATCGAGTCGGTGAGTGCCACCGGCGGCCCATCGGCCACGATCAAGACGCACCACAACGTGGGTGGCCTGAAGCCGGACATGCAGTTCGCACTGATCGAGCCGCTGCGCGAGCTGTTCAAGGATGAGGTCCGGAACGTCGGGCGTGAGCTGGGGCTGCCCGAGGAGATGGTCGGCCGGCATCCGTTCCCGGGGCCTGGACTGGCCATTCGCATTCTCGGCGAGGTCACCGACCACGCGATCGACATTCTGCGCAAGTCGGACGCGATCTACCTCGAGGAGATTCGCGCCGCCGGATTGTATCCCGACATCTGGCAGGCGTTCGCGGTCTTTCTCCCCGTGCGTTCCGTCGGCGTCATGGGAGATTCCCGCACCTACGAGCACGTCATCGCGTTGCGTGCGGTCACGAGCACCGACGGCATGACGGCCGACTGGTTCCCCTTCCCGTACGACGTGCTGGGGCGGATTTCCAACAGGATCATCAACGAGGTGGACGGCGTCAACCGTGTCGTCTACGACATCAGCTCGAAGCCGCCGGCGACGATCGAGTGGGAATGAGCGTGCGTTAGAGGTTTCTCTCGGCCAGCAGTGCCATGAAGTCTTCGGGCGAGGTGAGCCGCGACAGCGTCTCCGGCACATCCGCTTCCTTGCCGAACTGTGCGATCTTTCCAAGCACCGGCAGGTACTGGTTGGAGACCTCGAGCGGCGGGGCAACGATGAGAAACAGGTAGTGGACCGGCGTGTCGTCCATCGACTTGAAGTCCACGCCGTCGATTTTCCGTCCGAAGGCCACCCGGAGCTTGTTCACGACGAGTGAGCGGCAGTGTGGAATGGCAATGCCGCGCCCGATGCCGGTCGACCCGAGATTCTCGCGTCGCTTGAGCATCTTGAAGAGCATGCCTTCGGACTTCTCGTCGAGCCTGAGCAGTCCGATGAGCTCCTTCAGCACCTCGTCCTTGGTGCTGCCCTGCAGGTCGAGCTGGACCGCATCCAGTGAAAAAAACTCGCGCAGTTCCATCGGGTTCCTTGCGTCGGTCGCCAGCGCCGCGCCGCATCGTCCAGGTGGTGGGGACGCTTCTGCCCCGGGAGAACTTGCGAAGGTACCCCCACGGACTGGGGGTGTCAAACCGTTGCGTCAGCACCGTTTGGTACCGCGGCTAGGTTTCACTTATGCAGTTTCCGTATCCTGTCGGGCACGCTGTGCCGCTGTTCCTCGCGCCAATGGCCGGGGTGTCGGAGTCGCCGTTCCGGCGCCTGTGCCGCACCCACGGCGCCGACGTCGTCGTGACCGAGTTCCTCTCGGCGGAGGGAATCCGGCGGGAGAACGAAGCCACCATCGCCAAACTGCGCTTCCTTCCGGAGGAGCACCCGATCGGGGTGCAGATCTTCGGCGCCGACCCGGTGGCGATGGGCGAGGCGGCGGCGCTGGTGACGGATGTCTTTCATCCGGACTTCGTCGACATCAACTTCGGCTGTCCCGTGAAGAAGGTCGTGCGGCGCAATGGCGGATCCGGCTGCCTCCGTGATCTCGACCTGGTCCAGACCGTCATCCGTGCGGTGTCCGCCAGCACGCACCTGCCGGTGACGGTCAAGATCCGCAGCGGCTGGAATGAGGAGATGCGCGATCCGGTGACGATCGCGCTCCGCTGCCAGGACGCTGGTGCCCGGGCGCTCGCGCTGCATCCGCGGACGCGGACGCAGATGTATTCCGGCCATGCGCATTGGGACGAGATCGCGGCCGTGAAGGCGGCGCTCGCCATCCCGGTGATCGGCAATGGTGACATCAAGACGGCTGAGGATGCGCTGCGCATGCGCCGCGAGACCGGCTGTGACGCGGTGATGATCGCGCGCGGGTCGTTCGGGCAGCCGTGGATCTTCGACCAGGCGCGCGCCCTGCTCGAGGGACGCACGCCGCCGCCAGCGCCGCCGGTGGAAGAGCGGTTTGCGATCGCGATTCGACACGCGCGGATGGCGGATGTCTACGAGGCCGATCGACGCGGTGCCGCGATCGAGTTCCGCAAGCACCTCGGATGGTACTGCAAGGGGCTGCCGGGGTCGGCGAAACTGCGCGCGCGACTCCACCAGGTGGATTCGCTGGGTCAGGTGGAGGAGATCTTCGGGGACTACCTCGAGAATCGTCATCGCTACATGGAGGCGGTGCCGTCGCCGGCGGACGAGCGTGATGGTGCATTGCAGGAGCTGCGCGGGGAAGGCTGAGAGCGCACCGGACCGGTGTTCCCGGCCCGGCCGGTGGTGGCGTCCGTGGCAGGTCGGTCGTCCATCGCGGACCTGCCCCCTGACTCGTGAACGGACGTTCCGGCGGGAGGACAGTCATGTGTTTGCGCCTTTCAGCCGATCCTTTGTGTCAGCTATCATTTCTGCGCTCGCCCTTGCCCTGCCCGCCAGTCACTCTCCCCTCTCGTGACGCATCCTCCCGCGCGTTCCCGTGTGGTGCTCCTCGTGCTGCTCCTGCCGTGGCTCGTCGCCGCGCTGCTTGCCGCGCGCACCACTGGTGCAGCCGTGCGCGCCGGCCAGCTGCTGCAGCTCGAGGTCGTCGTCGTGGCGCTTGCAGTCGTCATCGCAGCCGGCGCGGCGGTCTTCGTGCTGCCGTCGGCGACGGAGTCACTGCACCGCGCACTGGGGTATGCCTCCGGACTGCTCGCGCCCTTTGCGGCGCTGGTCGCAGTGCAGACCGGCGGACCGCACTCCGTTGCCTTCATCGCGGCGAGCGTCTGCGCACTTGGCGCCACGTTCGCCACTGACTGGCCGGGCGTCCTGATCGGTGCTGTCGGACTGCTCACCGTCACGTTCGTCGCTCCAGCGCTCGGCGGCGTCGCACCGACGGTCGCCGACGTCGGCTACGGCGTGACGGTCGTGCTGACGGTCGCCATCCTGCCCATTGCGTACATCACACGCTCGATGCATCGCGGCACCATGCGCACGCTCGCTGAGCTGCCGGCGTTCGCGGTCGCGCCGGGCACGCCTGAGCTCGAGGTACCTGACGCATTGCTGGACGTGCGCGCCGTGATGGAATCCGAAGCCGGCGAGTCGCGCATGCGTACCGAGGCACTCGCACGCTATCTGCGACAGGTGCGCGACACTCTGGGGGCCAGCGACGCCGTCTACTGGCGCGCGGGACGCTCTGGTCTCGCGCTCGTCCCCGCCGCGTGGGCTCAGGCCGAAGGCAGTCCGTGGGAATCCGGTCATCAGGCGCTCGGCAGTGAACTCGTCGCGGTGCAGAGCGCACAGCGTGTGGCGCTGTTCGATCGCGCTCCCGACGGCATGATGGCCGCGGTCTCCGTGCCGGGCCCCGCACACGTCGCCGGGGTGCTCTCGCTGCACGCATCGAGGCTCGGGACGTCGCACGAGGTGCTGGCTCGATGGCTGCCGCGTTTCGCGGACAACCTCGGATTGCTCGCGCAGCTGCTCGATACGCAGGCCGAACACAGCCGGCAGAACCGGCAGTCGCAGGGCCTGCTGCAGGCGTCGCAGACCTTTCAGCAGCAGCGCACCATCGACACGCTCGGCCAATCGATCTGTGACGCGGCGTTGACGGTCACCGGTGCCACACGCGCGTCGCTCGTGCGCTGGTACGCGGAGACATCGACGGGCGTCGTGCAGAGCGTCACGTCGGGGCATCACCTCGATCGCGGCTCCCCGGTCTCGGCCGGATCACTGGTCGGGCAGCTGTGTGCGACCGGCCTGCCGCAGGTGTGGGAGGATGCGCGCATGGCAGAACAGGTGACGCCCGTCTACAGCGCTGGCCACAGTGTCTCGGGGCTGGGTAGCATGAGCGTGGTGCCGCTGCGGCAGGGTGATGCGGTCACGGGTGCCATCGTGGTGGAGAGCGAGGCGGTGGGTGGTGTCCTCATCCGTGACATGCGGAACCTGCGCCTGCTCGGTGCGGTCGCCTCGGTGTCGCTGGAGACCGTGTGGCAGATCGAGGAGGCCACGCGCCGTGCCCGCACCGATGCGTTGACCGGCCTCGCGAACCGCCGTGCCTTCGACGAGGCGCTGAGCCGAGCGATTGCCGAGGCAGACCGCTTCGGGCACAACGTCGGCCTCGTGGTCTGCGATGTCGACAACTTCAAGCGCGTCAACGACCTGTACGGGCATGAAGTGGGCGACCAGGTGCTGCGCTCCATCGCGGCATCGCTGTCGCAGAGCGTGCGCGACGTGGACTTCGTCGCGCGGTACGGCGGCGAGGAGTTGGTGATGCTCCTCGGCAAGGCCGACGTGGCAATGTCGTGGGAGGTCGCGGAGCGCATGCGTGCCGCCATCGACTCCCGCACGATCAGCGTCGGCGAACACCTCGTGCATGTGACGGCGTCGTTCGGCGTTGCGTCCTACCCGGATGCGGCCCGGACTGGCGACGAGCTCTTCCCGGCCGCCGACAAGGCGCTGTACGTCGCCAAGCGGGAGGGGCGGAATTGCGTCCGGTACGCCAAGCCCCTCCAGCGGGAACAGGCCGACGAGGGGGAGGGTATCCCGGAAGACGGTGAAGAGGAGTAGGGAGACGGTGCGCGGGCTGGCACCATGCAGTATCTTCACAGTGTCCGTGCAGGTGCAGGTGCAGGTGCAAGCGCCGGTGCAGGTGTCGTTTCGTCGGG